>Ga0315902_10001151_pt1 | contig 43002 bp, 39 predicted proteins | sample LakEriMetagenome_9_FD_203523 | JGI IMG/M metagenome (GOLD analysis project Ga0315902, IMG submission 203523) | Freshwater fungal communities from buoy surface, Lake Erie, Ohio, United States - Buoy 12 MA117 | ecosystem: Environmental > Aquatic > Freshwater > Lake > Lake biofilm | place: USA...
AAGCCAAGGCAAAAGCCGAAGCAGAAGCCAAGGCAAAAGCCGAAGCAGAAGCCAAGGCAAAAGCCGAAGCAGAAGCCAAGGCAAAAGCCGAAGCAGAAGCCAAGGCAAAAGCCGAAGCAGAAGCCAAGGCAAAAGCCGAAGCAGAAGCCAAGGCAAAAGCCGAAGCAGAAGCCAAGGCAAAAGCCGAAGCAGAAGCCAAAAAGAAACAAACGATCACATGTGTCAAAGGAAAAACTACGAAGAAGGTGACAAGCATAAAACCTAAATGTCCGGCAGGTTTTGTAAAACGATGAAAAAGAGTTAGTGTTGAGTAATCCATGCGTCCAACACCGTACGTCGCTTCGCTTAGAGTTTATGAGCCAATTTCCAGCTTTCCTCCCGCTGATCGATTGCGGTGGGAATCTATTTCAATAGAAAGTTATACGGGTAAAGAAGAACAATTCCGTGCTCTGCATCGCACCATTCTCTTGGAACCTCCAAACCTAAAAGCCGATGGCGCACACATCATCGATCACGATGGAAGCAGATATGTATCGCCTTGGTCAACGGTCCGAAGATGTTGGGCAGCCTTAGAAGATTTCAAAAATTCTTTACCAGCTAGTGTTCTCCCATTTTTTATGCCCGAAAGTTTCAGTGATGCGTTAAGCATAGAGTCAGCGGGGGTCGAGAGCCTGGTACCACACATCATTTCTGAAACATGGATTATTCCGCCTCGATGGTTTTCCTTATTTACACCGGAAGAGAGGCTTCTTGGCAATAACTCTGATGGCCCATTTGTAATCATGCGCAGTGAAATTTCGAAAGCTAAAAAACGCTGCAGTTCTGCTCATCAAATCGTTCGCAAAGCATTCGGCCCTGGTCCAGTCGAGGAAGAAATTGCCCAATTGCTAAATTGGCTGAATGTCTTTCATCCCGAATCTATAGTTGAATGCGATTACGGTGGATTGGCGCTGTATCTGGAAAAAACTCTCCTGGATGGCGGAGAGTTAGGATTAGAAGCGGATAGATCTATTGAAGATGTGAGTTTTTCCCTGCAGGGTCTGTCTAGTGGCGACGGTGCAATGGCTGGAACTGGTTATGAAGCATTGGTAAGTCGTTGGCGACGTGTTGCTGCGCTTGAACAGGCGATGTGAGCCTTGTCAGATTAGAGATAAACAGGAATACTTCTCCCATAAGGTGCGAATGGGACAGATAGGACAGAAGAATTGAATCGGCCGGCAGAGCAAGAAACGTTATTGACCCCTGCCGAAGTTGCGAAGATTTTTCGCGTAGATCCTAAGACCGTTACACGATGGGCAAAGGCCGGAAAAATTACGGCTATCCGGACATTGGGCGGGCATCGTCGGTATCGACAGTCCGAGATTCAGGCCATCATGAAGAGTCAACCTTCAAAGGGAGCGTAGAGATGAGTGAGTTAAGTCCTGAAGATCCCAAAGCTAGGTTCCGAGCAGCCCTTGAGAAGAAGAAGCAGTCAAGTGCGCGCAGTTCGGAATCCAGAATTGAAAAGAAAGTTCAAGGCTCTCAAACCAGCGGGAATTCCCCCAAAATGTTTCGACGAAAATCTGGGTCTGCCTAAGAAATAATGAGAATTTTAATTACTGGGGGAGCCGGATTTATAGGCTCCCACCTCGCCGATGCTCTCGTTGAGCGAGGTCACAAAGTCATAGTTTTTGATGACTTCTCCACAGGAGGAAGAAAAAACTTAGCAAAGCACAAGAACGAAGTCATATCTATCGAAGGAAATATTCTAGATAGAAAGCACTTAGCTGAAAGTTTAAAGGGTGTTGAATACTGTTTTCATTTTGCCGCAGCTGTAGGCGTAGAAAAAATTCTTAAAGATCCGATTGGATCTTTGAAGACTAACATTCATGGCAGTGAGAATGTCCTCGAACTCTGTTGCGAAATAGGAATACCTGTCATCCTCGCCAGTACTAGTGAAATTTATGGGAAGAATTCGACAGGACCTTTAAATGAAGAATCAGATCGGATAGTTGGTTCGCCACTACTGTCACGATGGACATATTCGGATGCAAAAGCTTTAGATGAAGCTTTTGCTGTTGCACTTGCCAATCAAAAAGGATTAAAAATCAAAATTATTCGGTTCTTTAACACGGTAGGCCCTAGGCAAAGCGCAGCATACGGAATGGTAATTCCCAGCTTCTTTGAAGCGGCGATGAATCAACTTCCACTTGTAATCCATGGAGATGGAAGTCAGCAAAGGATTTTTTGCCACATATCGGATGCAGTAGCTGGCACCCTTGCTCTTTGGGAGAGCGAACACGGATTTGGGGAAGCTTTTAACCTAGGAGGAACAGAAGAGACAAGCATTTTGAATTTGGCAAAGCGCATTCTTGAGATAACTGGCTCTAATTCTGAAATTACTTACTTGCCTTACGAAGAACTGAGAAAACGAGGCTTTGAGGATATGCAACGTCGACTTCCAGACTCCTCCAAATTGAGAAAGCTCATATCTTGGGAGCCAAGGAAGAACCTGAACGATATTTTGTTTGACTACTACCAATCAATCGCCAAAAAATGATATCTAACCTCCAATTCTTGAGTGCTTTTGTTGTGTCTTCTGTGGTGTGCGGTCTTTTAACACCGCTGATGAAACAATTAGCACTGAAGACAGGAATTGTTGACCGACCCAATCAAAGTCACAAAACTCACACAAATGCGATTCCATATCTTGGAGGAGTTGCCATAATCCTGACAATTGTCATGACCACGTTAGCTGGAGCCACATTCATAGATCTAAATCGAGACACAATAACATTAGCGTTGTCTGTGATTATGCCTGCTCTTTTCATCGGAGTCATTGGACTGATTGATGATATTCGACAATTGACTCCGTTCTTACGCTTTATTGCTCAAACACTAACTGGAATTTTCACTGCTACTTTTCTCATTATTACCAATACAGTTGGCTCGCCCACCGGTATCAAGACATTAGATTTTCTGATCACAATCTTCTGGATTGTTGGTGTTACAAATTCGATTAATTTCTTTGATAATCATGATGGTGGCGCTTCCGGCGCTGTTGCTATTGCGTCACTGGGGCTTTTTTTTCTGGCCTTGGTTTCTGGACAATATTTCATCGCTGCAATCTCAATTGTTTTATCAGGTGCTTGCATAGGTTTTTTATTCTGGAATCGAAATCCGGCGAGAATATATATGGGTGATGCGGGAGCGCTATTCTTAGGCATGATGATTGCGAGTCTCTTGGTTCGCTTTGAACCAAATCCAATCAATCGATTAGCTTCGTTCTCCATACCAATCTTCATTCTTGCCATTCCAATTCTGGATACCACAGTGGCAGTTCTTTCACGCTTAAGAAGAGGTAAGTCCCCTTTTGAGGGAGGAAAAGATCATCTGTCACATCGTTTGACACGCCGTGGATTGACACGAAAGAAAACTGCCTTCACTTTATGGTTCCTCACAGGCTTCTACGTATTAATCGCCGTGGTCATTTCTAGCGTTTCCTATCGATTTGAAGGACTATTGGTCTTTGTGGGTCTTATGAGCTGGTTAGGCCTCTTTTTCTTTTTCTTAGTGCAGCGCGATGAGTGATAGGAACGACTAACAGGTAAGATTTGCAAATGCGTATTTTGGTAACAGGTGGAGCAGGTTTTCTCGGATCTCACTTATGTGATGAGTTGATTGTTTCTGGTCACGAAGTGGTAGTTGCAGATAATTTATATACTGGATCAAAAGCAAATATCGCTCATTTACTATCAAATCCTAACTTTGAATTCATTCGCCACGACGTTACCTTTCCTCTTTATTTGGAAGTAGATGCGATTTACAATCTTGCTTGTCCCGCCTCTCCCATACATTATCAACGACATCCAGTACAAACTATAAAAACAAGCGTGGTAGGTGCTGTCAACATGCTTGGTTTAGCCAAGAGACTGAATATCCCAATCTTACAAGCATCCACGAGTGAAGTTTATGGAGATCCTAAAGTTTCTCCTCAATCTGAAGATTACTGGGGGAATGTTAATCCGATTGGAATTAGAGCTTGTTACGATGAAGGAAAGAGGGCAGCGGAAACTTTATTCTTTGATTATGCAAGGCAATACGGGGTCAAGGTAAAAGTAATTAGGATTTTTAATACGTATGGACCGCGCATGCATCAGAATGATGGTCGTGTAGTATCAAATTTTATAGTGCAGGCTCTTCAAGGGAAAGATATAACAATCTATGGAGAAGGTCTTCAGACGCGCTCCTTCTGCTATGTAAGTGATTTGATTCAAGGTATGACGCTCATGATGAGTAGCAACAAGTCCCTACAGGGTCCAATAAATCTTGGAAACCCTCGAGAATTCACTATTAAGTCTCTTGCAGAAAAGATAATTGAGATGACTGGAAGTAAGAGCAAACTGGTATTTCAAGATTTACCGAGCGATGATCCGAAACAAAGACGACCAGATATTTCTAAAGCTCAGAACTTACTCAATTGGACTCCTCAAATCGAAATTGAGGAAGGTCTCATGAAGACAGTTGAGTACTTCAAGACAATATTGAAAGATTAATGTCACCGAAATTCTCAATAATCTCCTGCTCTCTAGACGGGAAAGATCTTCATAGAACGGTCAATTCAATAGCTGCCCAAAGCTTTCGAGACTTTGAAGTAATTATTGTTGCGCCACATGCTAATTGTATTGCTCTTGAATTGAATGAGACATTGAAGAAATCCGTAAAAAGTACTTTGGTGAATGACCCTAAAAATGGAATCTATGAAGCTATGAATGCGGGAGCAAAAGTGGCGTGTGGAGAGTACTTAGTATTTCTCAACGAAGGTGATGAGTTTAGTAATCAAATGTCGCTAGAGATGCTTAGAAACGTTGGCATGAGAAGAGATTGGGCGTACGGTGCATATATCAAGAGAAGTGATTCATTTCGGAAAGATGCGTTGTACAAATTTAATCCATATTCAATTTATCTCCATCGTTTTGGTTGGAGATATGTTCCTCATCCATCAAGTATTATTTCCAAAAAACTTTTCGAAAAATTAAATGGATTTGATACTTCTGAGACAATTGCTGCGGATCAAAAACTGTTCTTAAGAGCTGCGCAAATTTCTGAACCAGGCGTTACTGATGAAATAATCTCAATATTTTATTTGGGTGGAAGTAGTTCACGCCCCACAGTCAGGGCGATGATGGATGCAAGACGAATAAGCAATGAAATCTTTGGATTTGCACTTGGGAGTAAATTTATTGATTCAATTCTTTGGAAGCTTAATGTGTTAACAAAGCGTTTTTTGAAACTATTTATGCCTTAAAACCTTCTCAAATATCAACTCAAGGTTTCTTGCCCAGATTTCAGGGGAGAACATACTCTTTCCAGCCTCTAAACCATAAGTCCGAAAAGCCAAATAATTATTGCGTATTTCTGAGATTGCACTTCTTATGTGCTCAGTAGTAAAAAACTGGGGAATTGTTATGCCACACTTGCTTTGGTGGATGATTTCGCTTGCACTCGATGTACTTGTTGCAATTACAGGGACACCTATGCTTATCGCCTCGATTACAACAAGAGGAGAACCCTCAAGCCATGAACTCGGAAACACTAAGGCTTCAAACTTACGGTAGAAGTCGTGATATTCAGGACTGAAGGTTCCATAAAATTCAATGTTTGATCGAGTTTCACATAATTGACGCACTTCATTTTCTAGGATTCCAGTTCCGGCGATAGTGAGCAATTCCTCATCTGGCCATTCATTGATCAATTCCAATATGCCCTTTTCTGGAGTCAATCTTCCAGCGAAGAGAAAACCCTTTGCAGGATACTCAATTTTGCCATCCGATTCAGAGGCATCTCTTTCGATTTTTAGACGAGAAGGATTATGCAAGACATCAAAGTTTGAAAAACGATTTGACGCTTGATATGCATCTGCCATTTTTCTTGAAGTGAAAATCAAATGTGATGGTTCATAAGTTTCTGGCTCGTTCCGTTGAAGTACACCTTGCCGAATCGAACCCAATATTCCAAGCCTTCCTCCACAATGATTTTGAATTGCTCTGAACGGAGATGAGTCTCGGCATTCAAAGCACAACCTACCCTCACGCCAAGATATGGCGATCGGGCAGATGGGTCGATAATTATGGAAACTTGAAATTATCGGTACCTTTGCCTTAGCCAACCATGAATATCCAGAAACGAGACTGAGGTTATTGGTATGAATCAAATCTACCGTTTCAATCGAATTGTCACGAAGTGGCGACAATCCGCGTCCAGTTGCACTCACAACTGCATGAATAAACTTGCGCTTGCTACCATCAAAAATCCGCATAATTTTAACGACGTCGTGACCTCTTGCCTCGAGGAGCGAAGTCTCTAGTTCGACTAGATTGTCCTCTCCTCCAACATTCCCCATAGAAATTGGCGAATAGGGATCGTGAACTAACCCGATTCTCATAGCTTTCGACCTTGGTAAGAACTCACAGATACACTTTAGACATGTCTGACGCTCATGTCTCGCAAATTGCGCCAGTTCTAATCATTTTTTTCAACAGACCAGATAATTTAAAGCAATTACTTGCGGTTCTCTCTCGTGCAGATGTGAGTGACCTGTACTTTGCAAGTGATGGACCACGCGATGAAAATGATGCGATACTAATCAACGCCGGTTGGGATTTAATCAAGAAAACCTATCCAAATCTTCCATCAGGTCGAATGTTGATGAGGGAACACAACTTAGGTTGTAGAACTGCGGTTTCGAGCGCTATTAGTTGGTTCTTTTCAAAAGTTGAATTCGGAATCATAATTGAGGATGATTGCATTCCAAATGAAGAATTCTTTGAAGTTCTGACGAGTGGCCTCCTCAAGCACTCATCCAATTTGGACGTTTTTTCCATAAATGCAACAAATCCCTTTCGAGGTCATAAGAGACTCTCTACTCCTTACTTAACTATTTATCCCCAAATCTGGGGTTGGGCATCATGGGCAAATAGATGGTCTCTATACAAGCTTGACTTTTTGGATGGTGATGAGATTGTACGTAATATGATTTCTAGGAGTTTACGTACGCAAAATTTCATAAAGCGATGGAAGTTTCGATCGATTTGGAGTCGAATACTTGATCTTGCAGGGAGAGGCAAGATAGATACTTGGGATTACAGCATGCTTGCAAGTATGTGGAGAAACCAAAAATACTCGATTCAGCTTACTGGAAACTATGTAAAGAATATTGGTTTTAGTCAAAGCGCTACTCATACAACGATAAAACCTTTTTGGGCTCCTGAAAAATATTGGAGAGGGAAAGATCGACATAACGAAACTCTAGAACCTAATGAAAATCTTGACTCATGGTTAACATCTAAAGTATATAGATGTACTTTTGTATCTATGGCGAAGAATCTCGCAAAAGACCTAATGAATTCCATAGGATTACGTTCATGAGAATTGAATTATGGAAGCGCTTAATGCACGCTAAACGAAGATTCCCTGAAGCAAATCTTCGTTTTACTCGACAAATATTGATGAAGCTATTGGGCGTGCCATGGAATCGCACGATTTCGGCCCTTTATTCGCCCGCAATGACCGATAAAGTTCAAATAATTGGTCAAGTTTCTGAGGGTATAACACTCAGAACTGCAAATGAATCTCTTTTTGGCGCATCGCTTGAGCACCATTTTGTTCCGAGATATTTATTTAGAATTGAGGGAGCGCTCATTGATCTCTCGTCTGGCGATGTCTACATGAGGTCAGAAATAGACGGCAAGTGGAAATTGCTTGCCGAGTCAAGTGAGTGGCCTGTAGAAAATAGAGTTCAATACGCACGTTTGCCTAATGACTCTTCAAAGTATCTAAAACTACGCGGTGTGTATGCTAACGGAATACTCTCTAGCGGCTTCTACCATAGGTTGACCGAAGAAATTCCAACCCTTCTTTCTATTTCAGAGAAGACAAAGTTGATAGTCAGAAATCGTGATCAAGAAGTGCTAGCGGAATATGGCTTCTTTAATTTTGAATTAGTTGCCGAGAGAGGCTTTATAGAAGTTGAAACACTCGAAGTAATTTCTAAAGGAACAGATGTCGGATATATACATCCCATTAATAGAAGAGTGTTGACTAATTCAACGAACGCGAATTTGAAGATTGATACCTTTAGGAGAGTATATCTTTCGAGGAGAAATTTGAGGCGTTCGATTGTGAATGAAGAGGAAGTAATCAACCTTGTAAGTTCTAAAGGCTTTGAAGTCCTCGATCCTGGAACTATGTCGATACAAGAACAAATCAGATTTTTCTCCGAGACGAAGTTAGTTATTGCCCCACACGGCGGCGCCATCACTAATTTGGTGTATTCAAATGAGGCATCTCTCTTGGAAATACTTCCTCTGGAAAGAGTCAATAGATGTTTTGAGTGGCAGAGTTATATCTGTGGTCATAAGTATTCGGCGCTGTTCTATTCTCAAAAAGTAGGAGTCGATATTGTGAAACTCAATGACGAGATAGAGACTTTGCTTAGTTCGTAATCTAATTTAATATTTGTCTTAAAAATTCTGCCAAATTCGGCTTAGGAGTCAAACTACTTAATAGAGGTTGTTTTATTATCTGTTCCAGTATCGCCGTTTTTTTCTCTAGGGATGCCACTAATTCAGCCGCTTCGGCAAGCGAGTTATATCCAGAGCAATTAATCATTGCAGCAGAATTTAGAATGCCTTGAGTATCACTTCCCCAGTACACGGGAACAGCTCGACTCAACCATCCTTCCAAAGGTTTCTCAGTTACATAACCCGGATATAAGTCATTTTCGAAACAGATATTGAATTTGTAATTATTCCCAGTTTGAATCTTGTCTTGAACATAATTGTTGGTGTAACGCCCAAACACGTCGATTCTTCCGTATCTGGATAACTCTTTTATGAATCGTAGTCGAACAGGATCAGGATTATTGATAAAAGTGCATGCGAACCGTCTTTCTTCTAGCCTCTTGCCTATATCTGTTCTATGTGACAAAAGATCTTCGAAGGTTACATTGTGTCGCACATATGAGGCTTTTGAGCCTAAAAAATCGATATAACTGTAAAGTAAGGGAAAATAGAGATTCTTTCCCCCATTAGAGTCGGTGTCAAAGCTTATTGATAAGTCCACGCCTTCGGAAGGAATCCTTCGATTTTCGAAAGTTACCCAAACTTTCTTACCCTCCACTTTTTTAATGCGCGAGAGTCCCTTTTGATGTTCAAGCCAATCAGACATTCCCGCATTCGACATGCGTGATCGAAAAAAAAGAAAGGCCTTTTCAAAGAAAGTGATTTCAGGGTAACATCCTATGAAAGTCAAGTTTTCAGATTCAAGATCTTTGGCATCATTTACTTGGGAAAGTAGTGCTTCGAGAAAAAGATTGTTAGTGGGCTCAAAATCATATGGGAAATCAAGAAATTGAACCATACTCGAAGTCTAATACATTACTCTATGGTAATTGTGAACCGAATCCAATTCGCTTTAACACACCCAGGCCTTGCTCTTCGTTGGCTTACTAAGCGTGGTGTTGAGTTGACCGAGATTGAACTTTCTACCATCGCAGAAAATGTGCGTGGGTATGGTGCAATTATTGAAGCCGGCTCATCAGATGGTGTTGACACCGTTCGATTAGCGCAAGAGTTCACTACTCACAGAATTATCGCCATAGAACCAATTGTTGAACAATATAACGTGACGAGAGAAAAGACTTCCAATTTCAATAACGTTGAAACTTACAATTTGGCATTGTCTACTAAGTCTGGGCCTGTAGAAATGTACGTTGGTAAGTCTGGTAAGGGGATACAAGGAATGGGATCTTCATCTCTTCTTAAACCAACGAGACATAAGCAGCAATTTCCCGAAATAAGTTTTGATGTAAAGCAGAAAGTAAATGCGTTGAAAATAGAGGAGTTCTGCTCGACAAATGATGTCCAGTTTGTTGATCTTCTTTGGTTGGACATTCAAGGTCTGGAACTATCTCTCGTAGAAGAAAGCTCAGATTTCTTCAAAGAAAGTGTAAATTTGATTCATATGGAAGTGTCCCGAGTTGAGCTTTACGACGGAACCGCACTGTACGCTGAAGTCTTAGATACTATGGCGAAATTTGGCTTTCGTGCTTTGAAGAGAAGAGTGGGACGCGTAAGTGGAAATTGTCTTTTTCAAAACCAAAAATACAAAGCAGTCAAATAGTTTGAGTGAGTTGAAACTCGATCTCTGCGCAAAGGGCATGATAAATAATTATATGTCCTTCTTGAATATGTGGAGTTCTTTCTGAACTAACAGCAAGTGAAACGTCAGCGTCTAAGAAACTTGCACCTTTTTCTGAAGTCAAAGCAATCACCTTTACTCCCACACTCCGGGCTAACTCGATCGCTTTGTGTATATTCTTTGACTTTCCACTTGTGGTAATTGCGATAAGTACATCGCCTGACAAGGCATACGCTGATAGTTCACGACTTAACTGCTCTTCAAAGGAGTGATCGTTACCCCAACTAGTTAAAACCGCTGGATTACATCCTAAGGCCATCACAGGAAAACCCACGTGGGGAATCGTAAAATAATTGACAAGCTCTCCAGCGATATGGATTGCGTCAGCGTGCGAACCCCCATTACCTGCCGTAAAGATTCGTTGTTTAGTCTTTAGCGCAGTAACACATATTTCAACAGCCTTGAGGTACGAGTCAACGAATTTGGGCGCTTTTAGTAGTTCCGAGGATGTTATTGAAGCTCTGTGGTAATTCAAAAATCTTTCAGATGCGGACATGACTTAAGTCTACACACCGTCGATGCAGGAACAGTCAAGTTCTAATCTTGAAAACCGGCTCTTTTTCAACGCTCCTTCGAAGCGTCTAATTACAGATAGAACTTTCATCGAACCGACTTTGTATTTTTCAAAATAGAAACTTGGATCTTGGGCTTTATCTGTCTTATGTTCGAGGTTTTGAAAGCTTTTTCCCCCGATGGCATGAAATAAACCATAAAGTCGAGTACTGTCTTTCATTTTCAACAGAATACTTTGAGAAACGCCATCATTCAAGATACTTATAAGGTCGACAAGATTTCCGATTGGGAGAACTACCCCCAAAGATTCATGAAATGCTCGACTAACCAGAAGTGACGGCTTGCCCGCAAAAGAAGCCTCAACGCCAATTGTCGAACCAAACGTGATTACGAAGTCAGATTCTCTAAGGATGTCGTAAGTCCTTACAGAAGAATCATGCATAACAAAGGTGACATTTGGTTGGTTGAGTTCTTTCTGAAAACTATTCCACCTTTGAATCTCTCTTGATGATTTATGACGTAAATTCGGATGAACTCTAATCAGTAAGTGAAATACATCCATTTTTGAAAGTTCATTATACAATTCTCTTAGGAAAGCGATCTGATCATTCCAAGTATTAGATCCGAGATCTGTTGAGAATAATTCATCTTCTGAAGAGTGGAAAAAAGTGATCAGCTTTTTGTTACCTATATCTCGTGAAAAAGATTCACTTTGGTCTTTGGTGAAAGATTGACCTACCCCAAGAGCTCGATTAGCGAACCAACTATCGGAAATAGATAACGCAAGATTTTCACCATGAGTTGCCCGGTAATTCTTCCAAAATTCCATCATTATTTCACATCTGTACTTAATGCTATGGACGGCGTTTTCAAATTCAAAGTATCGATCTACCCATGCTGGCGAAAATCTCTCGATAAAATTGACGGTGATGCCCAAGTCCTCAGCCGCTCTCCAAATTGCTTTTTCGCGGTAGAAACGACCATTAAATATGTAAACTAGATCTGGCCGATGCAAGGAAAGAAATCTTATGGCAGCCTCATAGACCAATTGATGAGTTTGGCCATAATGGTAGATAAGTTCAGCGCAGTGTGTTCGACATGGTTTACTGTCACGAGTCTTTACGATTGTTTCTTCGTAGCCTATCTCCAGTGCCTTCTCGTTAGGGATTCTGGAGGCGTTCGGGGCGAGTAAATCGAAGTCATCTAATGAGACGCCTCTTTCTGCAAGAGCACTTCGCATCCGATTATCTTGATATCTAGCTAACTTATAATCCAAATAACTTGCAAAAGGTAAGTCAACGGAAGAGTCTTCTGATTTATATACTTGATAGAAAGAAACTTCATTGTCTTCATTTTTAGCTTTTTCGATGGCAGAATCCAACAATGCTGATCTCTGCCATGGATTTGCACTAATTGAAAAATAAAAAACTTTTTTCAAGCTTGGAGTCCCCGCCTTCGTCGTTTCATACGATTCACAAGAATTGAAATAGCAACTAGAGTTTTAGGGCGTGCAATCTTTACCCCTTTAAACTTCTCAACCTCCCAAGAGCCCCACCCCAGTTCACTCATATCACAATTTTCAAAATGATTCCCTGAAAGCTCTAACCACAGGCCCCTTATGAGAGATCTTTCTCTCCTCTCTTGAAGCTTAGTTTCATTAAAGTTTAGGTCGATATTTTCAATCCATTGAAAAATGTCATTTAGGTTTGATAATTTATCGGCCACTTCGAGTTCGTCGTACCAGCAATCTGCGAGAATTGCAGAAGGTTTTGAGTGAAACGCGGCTTCAATACCTATTGTGCTTCCATAGGAAATAACGCCTCTAGATCCCTTCAAAAGCGTGTAAGAAGAGAGCGGTTCCTCAGGGGCTATGACAGTAGAAAACTCTTTACTTTGTAATTTCTCCCAGCGCAACTTCTCTTCTTGTGATTTTGTTGCAAGATTAGGATGCAGGCGTACATACAGATGTTCACGACGGCGAGATTCAAAAAAAAGCTGTAGTTCCTCAATGAGATCTATTTGCTCCATAAAAGGTTCTGTCCAGGAGTCCCAAAAGCCAACTGCTTCATCATCAGAGTTTGAGTAGAAAACAAAATAACTGAGCTCATTACTGAGGAATTTGCCACGAATGCTTTCTTGGTAGAAACGGTTGCGCGTACTCTCTAATTCTCTAAAGTAACGGCTACCAAAGTCGATGAGTTCTTCCTTACTCAATTCTAAAGACTTTCTCCGCCAAAGTTCCTTCATTAGCTTTTGATTGACAACTCGATCATGAAATCCTTCATTTTCCCGCAAGTGATATCGATTTCTCGTAGTCTCAAATAGAAAAGTTTCTACGTTCAGTGACTTGCAGGCATCCCAAGAGGCTCGCTCATGTAGGAACCTACCATTATAGATTAGAGCGCGATTAATCTTGTAATTTTGAATCTCATTCTTTACGTAGAAGTACACTTGCAAGTAAGAGTACAAGAGAAGAGTTATAATTCCTTCATCTCTATCATAGTCAAAGTCTCTTCTGCCGGTTTCATATACGAATGAATTTGCTAAAGCCCCACCAGGGCAAATCCCGAGGAATTCAATCTTGCTAAAGTTTTGAACAGAGTTTAGAGATCTAAGTTGATTCTTTAAGGCCAAAATACACTCATCTATTTGAGAAAATTGTGTGATGGAGGAAATTTCCCTGATATTTTTGAGATTGTTCCTCTTGATAGCAGCTGAGATACTCTTAGGAAACCTCTGAGTAGGGAAATTTAAAGTGTCCAGCCCTCGCGACATTCTGGAGGGATATTTGGTGGATGCTCCGAGCCAGTAATAGTTCAGAGAATATTCTTGTAGCTCACTCCATCCGGCAAGAATTTCAAAACTAGCTGCTAGTTGAATGCTGTTAGAAGTGAATTGAAAGCAAGCCGTAACACTTTCTTCACCTTTGGTAGTTAAGTTCATACTAGGTGATCGAGTGAAACTTTTTCTAAAGCAGTAACATCTTTCTTGATTTTCTTGCCGATTACCGAATCCCAGTTTGAAGCACTAAGCCCATCCAGCGGTGAGCGAATTTCAAGATCCTCAGGCTGCACGATATGTCCACTCGTTAATGCACGCGAGTAGACAAGCATCTTTCCCATTTTTCTGATGCCACCCTTTTCAACTTCGTAGAACTTCTTTTCTCCATCGCCAAGAGCTTTTACTACTAGAGCTAAGTCCCGTACTAGCTTTGTCATACCCGTGGGCTCAAGAGAGAAAGCGTGATCGGTGCCTTTCATAGCTCTATCAAGAGTGAAGTGTTTTTCAATAATTCGAGCCCCTAGCGCAGCCGCTACGGTTGAAAAGGCTATTCCTCGATCATGTGAGGATAATCCAATTACTGTTTCCGGAAAACTCTTCCTATATGTTTCGATAACACGTAGATCCATATTTTCGGCTTCAGCAGGATAAGCCGCTGTGCATTGAAGCAAACCAACATTCCGAGGGTTCACCTCACGCATAGCTTGCTCAACTTCCACCATAGTTGACCCACCTGTACTCATGATGAGAGGGATTCCAGACCTACTGGCATAACGAATTAGTGGAATGCTCTTCAAATCTCCTGACGCAAGCTTGATTGCAGGCACTCCCAGTTCCGTTAGAAAATCAACACTTTTAAAATCGAAAGCGGTAGCAAAAAAGACTAAATTCTTCCTCCTTGCATAGTCCTTTAGATGCTTATATTCAGACATTCCGAATTCGAGCGCCTCTCGATGCGAACCATATGAATCGCCGAATGAAGTTGGGCCTTGGTATGGAGAATCATAAAATTCAGGTGTGTATAGAGTCTTGTTAAACCGTTTTTGAAGCTTAACTGAATGGGCACCCGCATCTGCTGCAGCATCGAAGATTCTTTCACACATCTCGACACTGCCCTGATGGTTATGTCCAACTTCCGCGATAACAAAGGGAGTGGATTCATCGCTAATCTCGTAATCAGCAATCCTTAGTTTTCGCATCTAATCACTCCTATGTGTTGGCGAAAGTCTATCAGGCTGGTGACCCTGAAACTTTAGCTGCTTCATTGATCTTCAGAATAGCGAGAGCTCTTTCAAATCTATGAAGGAGTTCTGCATCGAACGAGGATTTATTCAGGATATAGAGCAACTGCAAGTTAATTAGTTGGTCTCCGCTCATAAGAGGCACAAATGACTCCGTTTTTAGCCCATTTTCTTCAGTGGTGATTTTTCCTGAGATAAAGTCCCAGGTCAAACGCGCATCCTCCCATTCGATTTTGCCACATCGCGATGTTTCACCTGCAGCATAACTCAGAGATACAGAGATTGTGGAGTGAGATTTGGTGGAGAGAGAAGGCGCGTTCGAAACCAAGACTCGGTCTAACACATCGGTGAATTCATCACTTGTTCCAAATTCTGATTTTAGTTCGGAAATTTCTATGTTAGAAATTTGCAATAAAATATCAAGTTCATGGCTCAAGGCTAATAGGACTCCGCCACCATTAGTTTGTGCGAGATGGTGACTGCTCATATCCCGAAAAGTGTTCATTGAACGAAGATATTCATGGAATTTAAGGTCAATAGATTTAGGGTTACCACGTTGACTGCACTTCTGAATAATGAGGTGCACCAAGGGGTTGAAATTGTGCTGGTAGCCAATCAATAGCGGTAGATTTTCACGAATTGCAGTTTCTCGAATTTGCGCGGCTTCTGAGGCGCGATCACCGATCGGCTTTTCGATAATCATCCTCTTACAAATTCTCTGAATTCTTTCAAAGTACTCAAAGTGACTAGAAATTGGAGTGGCAATTACGGCCAAATCATATTTCTCTTGCGACATGTTTAAGGACTTAAGCTCATTCATGCGATAAAATTTGATTGGACTAGTCTTGTAATCAATGTCCTTTAGGTCTGTTGAAATCAACCCAGTTCTATGTTCTCCAACATAAGCATCGAGAGTGGCATTTGGAAAAACATTTCGAATTACTCGAGCATGCCTTTGACCGGCAGATCCTAATCCGATAATTAAGAATCTCATCTTTGTTTAGGAAATGAAAACCATGATGGTAATTCACTTGACATCAGATATCTAGATATCTGCTCAAGGTCGCTTAAATAGTCGATATCATGAGAGAATTCATCAATAAGGAAAGGCAACACCTTTGGCCCCGAGGTGTTTCCGAAATCCATTACGGTTGAAAATGGGAGTACTTCTACATAGCCATCTTGATAAAAAGTTGGTGGAAGTATTTGTCTTGGAGCATTAGATGGGTCTTCTACTTGAGTTAGGTGCGGATTAAAAGCAGGTATTGCTGACCCATCTTTTGCGAGTCCCCAGGTCTTAAACACGATCTCTTGGCTACTCTTCATAGATCGAAGGGATGAGAATTCTGAAGAATTTCTATCAAAATGTTCCTGAGCGGCTGTGATTGTGTTCGGATTTCTAATGGGATGAGTGGGTCGCAAAAAAACCAACTTATCGTCAGTCCTAATATTGGGATGAACTTGCAGAATGTGCAGGATCAATCCATCATCCCTGGCATCATCAGTCGCAAATTCAGCCGGCCTATGTACAACTTCCGCACCATATTTGAACGCATAGTCCGCAATCTCTTCGTCATCTGTGCTGACAATTACTCGGTCAATTCTTTTGCACTTTAATGCTGCATCAATCGAATAAGCAATTAGAGGATGACCTAGCAAGTTGACTAAATTCTTGCGAGGAACAGATTTTGAGCCTCCTCTCGCGGGTATGACAGCGATAGATGCCATGAAGAGTTCAGCCTCGCTCCTTAGAAGTCTGTGACTCGTCTAAGTTTTGCTGCGATCGGAACTTCTTCATCAAGTATGTGTTTCTCTCCACTACCTGAGACAACTGGAATACTTCTGATGTATCCCACAACCCTTTTCATTCCATCAGGCTCGAGCGAAGCAGATTGGTCAGAGCCCCACATTGATCTATCAAGAGTGACGTGTCGCTCTACGCAGGTTGCTCCATACTTTGCTACGGCAATCACACTTGGAGAAACCCCTACTTCATGCCCCGAGTAACCGACCGGTAGGTGCGGGTATCGCTTCTTTAGGGTGTCAATCCAAGACAAATTAAGCTGATCGGGCTTCGCAGGATAAACGGAAACCGTATGCATCAATATCAATCGAGAGTTGTCGATCTCCTTTACTGCACTATCCACCTGCTCCAAACTGCTCATTCCAGTCGACATGAAGACAGGCTTACCCGTGGCGTTAAGGGCTTTAAGTAAAGACCTATCTGTCATACATGCCGAAGCTACTTTATGAGCCACCACATCGAACTTTTCTAGAAAATCTATGCTTGGTAGATCCCATGGTGAAGCAAACCAATGAATATCTAAGTCTTTACAAAATCTATCTATTTCCTTGTAATCGCTTTCATCAAATTCCAAACCTCGTTTTAGGTCTCCGTTGGTCTCTCCATAGAAATTTGGACGGGGTTTAGCTAATTCTTCTGGAGAGTAGACAATCTCAATTGTTCTCTTTTGAAACTTAACGGCATCAAATCCTGCATTCTTAGACTCTTGGATGAGTTTTTTAGCAGTTTCAAGATCACCGTTGTGATTGATGCCGATTTCAGCAATCATGTAGGTAGGCGAATCATTTGAAACAACTTTGTTTCCAATCTTTACTGCAGCCATGTCTAACCTCTCCTTGATGTGAACCTCTATATTAACGGAATTATCTAAGATGGTTTCTTTGCCGTGCCGACGAGCATTAGCTCTCTAGACCAACGAAAGAAGGGTTTTCTGGTATTTGCTGGCACAAAAGGGGCAATGCAAGCGCACATAGAGTTAATCAATGAACTCTTCCAGGTGATTGGCAATTGTCGAAAGCGATAACTATCGATATCAATAAAGCCTGCTACTCCAAGCACAAGTTGCATCGAGCGCCTTGTCATAGGCCGTACATGAGTAAAATCATCGAAGAAGGTTCTGTAATTGGCATTCCAGTCAGGGGTTAGTGCAAGGAATGTGCCACCAGGCTTGAGTACCCTCTTACATTCCGTCACAAAATTGAGTACATCAGGCATATGTTCAATGACACTTTTGGAATACACAACATCAAAGGTGTTGTCTTTATATGGAAGTCTGTTCTTGACAAAATCCACAAGCTTAAAAGGTATTTCTTCAGCCTCACATTGCTCTTTGCTTGTTTTAGAGATATCGCAACCAAACACTTCTAAGTGTTGGTTCTTGAAGCCCTTCAAGACGTCTGGTCTTCCAGCGCCAACTTCAAGGAGTTTTGCACCGGGTCGTATTCCATGAAGGTCACATAACCTTTTTGCTAACTTCTCAGGATACGTAGTGATTGGTCGAATACTCGTGTCGTACTGCACGCTCACATAATCTTTGGACATTGCCTAATCACCTATCTTTTTATCAGCCGAGGATTTCTATCAGTTCTTGTGCAAGTTCCAAGTCTTCCATGGTGTCAATATCAAGAGCTTCGATTTGATTTACGGAAACACCTGCAGTTGGTTGGGGATACCTAACTTTTTGCTGTCTTAGAGCAGAGACTCTAATTGCGTAACAACCTCCAGTTTCCCAACCTTCAACACCGAGATCCTGTCGCCTCGGTCTCTTCTCTCGGGAATGTCCAAGAGGATTAATCATTCCATCAAGTTCGTGCCACATAAAAGGATGGCCTAGCCGAATTGTGATGACAGCACTCAATTTTGGTTCATTAACCAATTTTTGAATACATTCGTCAATCTTCTCACTTTTCAAGAATGGAGAAGTTGCTTGGAGCAAAACAAGAATATCTGAATCCTGTAGTCCTAGCTCGTCAATAGCATGCAAAAGAACTGCATCGGTACTCGTATCATCGCGGGCAAGATCCATAGGTCGCTGAATGATTTTTGATCCGTACTCTAAACCTTCATTTGCTATCTCGGTATCCTCGGTCGAAACATATACTTCATTACAACGGCTTAGGTTCGCGTGTGTAACTTTCAATCCCAAAAGCGAGTGTGACCCCAATTTGCGCAGATTCTTGCGAGTAATCCCTTTGCTTCCCCCGCGGGCGGGGATTATCGCTGCTATTCTCACAAGCAAACCTTAGCGTTTTCTAGATAGAATTTTGGTATGAGCGATTCCAAAAAGAACCAAGTCCTTTATTGGCTCAGGCCGGAGGACGTTAAATCTGAGGTTTATGTTCACTCAAGAAGTTTTTTCTCCCGCTATGCAGAAATTTCTACCCTTACTGATAATGAAATCGAAGATTTGATTTATAAAGAACACATCTACATAAGCAAACAAGAACTCAGAGAAATAATCTATGCAACTTTGCAGGCATTCAACTTTCAACCAAAAGGAGTTGGATTAGAACTAGGCGCAGGCTGTGCTGCGATTTCAGTTGAATTAGCAAGAGACATAAAGGAAATCGAAAAAATCTTTGCGGTAGAAATTGTGCCTGAGATTGTTGAAATGGCTCAAACATCACTGATTTCTATTGCAGGTGTTCAAGACAAAGTTATACCTGTTCTGGGTGACTTTGATAATTTGAAAGTAGATGATGAAAGTATTGATTGGATAATTGAGTTTGACTCATTGCATCACTCCTTTGATTTAGAAAAAACTGCCAAGGGGTCGTATAGAGTTCTGAAGAAGGGCGGAAAACTCATCGCCATTGATAGAGCTCATTGGAATACTTCGCGAGCAAGAATGCGCTCATTAGAAAACGAGCCCTATTCAGAAGCTTTTTTGCACGCCAGAGGATGGGATGTTACTAGGAAGATTACTAGAGCTGATAATGGCGAACACGAACACTTAGTATCGGATTACCGAAGACACTTCTTAAAGGCGGGATTCAAATCTTTTGACTGGAAGAATTTGATCGCGCCCGAACTTTCAATTTTGAAGCTTTCTATGGTGTCCGCGATTCCATGGCGATTAAGAGCCACATCGAAGTATCGGTATATCCAAATGTGGCCGATCTGGAAAGTAATTGTCCCAGTGGTTCTTTTCCGTTTTGGGGTCCGGGGAAAATACAGGAATTTTGTGAAGCTTCCACGTGCTAAGAATTCAAAAAGATTTCAGTCCAAAACCATTTTTTGCATTACCAAATAGTTCTTCCGCCATCAACAATGATGTTTTGACCAGTTACGTACAGAGATTTGTCAGAGGTTAGAAAATTTACAACTCCAACTATTTCATCAATCGACGCAAGTCTACCCATCGGAATACGCGACTCTAGTTCGTGAATCAATTGGGCTGGCTGACGATCAAGAATAGGACCGGGAGAAACACAATTAACGCGAATATTTCTCTCGGCCAACATTGTCGCAAGGTATTTAGCCATACCCACGATTCCATGTTTCAGGATTGAGTATGAAATTGGTTTGAAAAAAGTCTGTGTTCCATCTTCCAGCTTATAAACGCGTTGGTCGGGCGAGATAACACCTAAGTCAGATCCCATTAGGACTATCGATCGGTTGACTTGTGAGTGATACTTGATGTGTTTCAGGGACTCCTGAATCACGTTTAAGCCTCCCAGGATTGACACTTCAAATTCTTTATTTAGTGTGTCGAGAGATTGTTGCTCAAAGGGAGCCGCAACCCCTTCGCTAGAAGTTACTTTTGGATCAATAGCTGCGCAATGGACGATTGCAGTAATTTCCTGAGTATCAATTACGTTCTGAAGCGCTGCAGCAACTTCGATGCGTGAGGAGATATCACATTGCACGTGACGAATCATGGATACATCATGATTCCCAGGAACTACGTCCAGTGATACGACAGATACTCCCCGAGCGACGAAATCTTGCATGATTTTTGAACCCAGAAGGCCCGATCCGCCAGTCACAACTGCAATCTGATTTTTCAATTCACCGCCACCCGAAACTTTCGCAGAATCTCAAATAAGAGGAAATAGTGTCCCTCTCTTGGCCTCGTTCTTGTCTTGCCGCCTGAAGAATCATGTTTCCATTGTAGTTGAGTTCCTTCAGGCCGAGTGAAATAGCTTCAAAATCTGCATTTCCCTGTCCCAGAGGGACTGTTTTTCCCTTTAGTTTTCTATCTTTTATATGGACATTGAATAGTTTATCCCCATAAATTGATAATTCCTCAATTGGGTTGTTTCCAAGTGATGCGCTATTTCCTGTGTCGAAATTGAATCCAACGTGTCTTAATTCTCGAATTTCCTGTGAAATCCAATGAATTGTTTCTGTATCAAATTCACACTCCAAGGCTAATTGAAAGTTTAGCTCAACACAGGTGTCTTGGACAGCAGCAAGCTTTGAAAAGAGACCTCGAAGCGTCTCGCGATCGTCCCGACCTGATTCAGCAACTAGAGGAAGAACGCCAATGCTAACGCCCAAATTACGGGCGTTTTCTGCCACAGCAACTAAGTCCTTTATCTCACTCATGGCCAAAGTTTCGGGATGACTTCTATGCAATGGACTTTCAAGAAAACAGTCCAACGTTACCGACTCCACTGCAATGTTATGTTGCATGCTAAGCATTTTTATCTCTTTGTGGCCAGCCGGAGTCATAAAGGGATTTTGATAAAGTCCCTGTAAATCTAATGTCCATTCCAGCAGGTGGAGATCAATCGACGCCGCCTGCTGAAATTCTTCTTTCCAGCTTTTCCAAGGAAACTCTTGGATTTTATCCGAAGCGGGCTCTGAAAGTCTTCCCTGCATTAAACCAATCTTCAATTTTTGTGCTCCTGGATGAAACGTCGTCGCAAAATGACTTCAGGTTCATAGTAATTTCTTCTGCGCAATATTCTTAGAGTTATTTCTTCAGAAACTTCTTCAATATTGAGAAGCGTTGATGAAATCTGATCTGGTACAAGTTTGCCCATTGAATTGTCGACTGTACTGAAAGAAATATAAGTGAACCTTGTATCGGTGTGTGCATACTCTCGATTTAAGGCCTGCAAGAAACCTTTTAGAGCCAATTTGCATGCTCCATAGAGAGCAGCTTTGGCACCTAGATCGTAAGCTGCAGTCGACCCCACCACAAATATGTTTCTCGATTGAGATTGATTCGTTGCGCGTAGAAAATTCCAAATTATTTTAACAACTGACTCCAAATTCGAAACGAGTTGAATATTGATTTCGTCTTCCGATAGCTCTTCAAATTTTTTGAAGATAAAGCTGCCATTTGTCACCAACAAAGTGTCCATCCGGTCATCAAATGCTATCTCGTCGTAGTTACTTACCGTGATTGTGTTTTCTGCTGCAAAGAATTGTGCATTCTTGCTCCGACTATAGATTCGGAATTGCTCTTGAGTTTTTGATAAATCAAGTGCGACTTGTTGAGCAATTTCTCCAGACCCACCTGTGATTGCAATCATTCCTTGTACCTCTCGATTTCTTGCTGGACAAAATCGTCTATGGAAATCCAATTATGGGCCTGTATAAAGTCTGGGAAAACTGAAGCTAGTTCGACCGAATCTGAATTAAGTGACACTTCAGACATATCAACCAAAAAGCGGCTTTGTCTAACTCTTTCAAATATCCCGATAATCTCCCTGATGGAGTAGCTGATGGGGGAATAAAGGTTATAAATTTGTGGTGCAGTTAGGTGCGGTAATTCATCCAAATACCGAATAATCAGCCTTGCATAATCTTCTGAATGACCATATTGTTTTCGCGAGTCAGGATGCGCGAAAAGAGTTAAAGGTTGACTCTCGTTTGTTTTTCGGAGTAAAGACGACACCAGGCTTTTCCCCCTAGATGAAAAAACATTAGCTAATCTCAGTGTCATTAGTGAGAAACCACTAGATTTCGATAATTTTCTAAATTCATCTTCAATTCGTATCTTAAGTACAGCATAAGGGCTCTCTGGATTTAAAGGATCCGTCTCTATTCTTGGTTGATTGGTTTGACTTCCATATACCGTTCCACCTGATGAAATGAGCACAACTTTCTGAATCTGCGTAAAATCGCTCCTTCTAATTAAAGTAGAAATTCCCTCAAATTCTGCATCTGCCTCAATCTGCGTGCATCGGCTATTGGAAGTCCCGGCTGCCCAAATTATTTTGCTAACGGAGTCGATTTCTGGTGAGTTACGGTTTAACGAAATCGCTCTTTGGTCAAGCACTCGCGTCAAGCTTGATCCTAGTTGCCCACTAGCACCAACAATACCTATTTTCTCCACAATTTAACTCTTGGTCTCTAGGTAATTGATTGGTTCGCCACTGTAACCGATAGATCCATTGTCTAGAACTATTAATAGATCACATTTTTCTGCAACTTGAAGATCATGGGTTACGACAATTTGGGTTGTCATTCCACGATTCTGTTCTAAGATTTCAAGGAAGCGAGATGCATTCTCTTTATCGAGTGCACTTGTGGGTTCATCAAAAACCAGAATCGGGCGGTTTGATAGGAATGCTCGTGCAATTCCAATGCGTTGACGCTCGCCACCTGAGATTCTTCTGGAGAAAGATACCTCATTCTTTGATTGTGAAGTTCTCGAAAGTGAGCTTAAATTCAGTTTATCGATAATTGCTTGAATTGAGTGTAGCTCTATCGATGTTTGTGCAATCCGCAAATTCTCCTCCACGTCTGAATCAAAAATGTACGGATTTTGCGAACAATATCCCACGAGTTGACGATGAGATGGAGAGTCGTTCCCCTTGGTATCAACGAAACTTACGCTTCCAAGTTGGGGTTCAAGTAAGCCAGAAATCAAATCGACAAGTGTTGTTTTTCCTGATCCAGAAGAACCAATAATTGCTACAAAACTACCCGGAAGAATCTCTAGATTGATTTTGTTCAATATTGATTGAGATCCATGCTCCCCATTGACGAAGTAACTTAAATTTGAAATGCGAATCCCTAACTTTGAACTCTCCGAAATCGAGCTACTTTCAAAATCTGATGAAACATCTTTACTTAATGATTGCAGTTGACTTGTCATTGCAAAGTAAGTCTTAGTCATTCCCTGACTAAGCTGTAGCGACATCGTGATAGCTTGTAGGCGTTGTAGTGAAGGAATTATTCTGAGACCAACCGACATGAATAACACGAGTGAAGTCAATGCTCGGCGAAGATCGGATGTATACAATTCGAAAGCTACAACAAAGAAAGTTGAAAAAAGGATAATAGTCTCAAGGTAGTATCTAAAAAGATTATTCAAGAATGAACTCTTCTGCCCGATTGTAGAAATTACATTTCTTTCTCGAGTGAAATATCTATTGATGGAGTCTGTTAAGGAATAAATCTTGATTTCTTTTACCGCGTTAAAGCTTTGAATGATCTCCTCATTTAGTGCAGCTCCTTTATCTGAAGCTTGATGACCGTATGAACTTAGTCTCCCTCTAAGCCAGTAGGAGTAAAATCGTTGCGACAGAATAAGGAGAAAAATCAGCATAAATGTCACTTCAGGGGTTGCAAGTATCAACGTAGAGAGCAGAACTAGTATTGAAATCAGATCGCCAAGCACTGTAACCAAGGGAGCAACAACTCCTGAAATAATTCTCGAACTTCCAATCATGATTGCCCACTGTGCGTCACCTACCCCAATTTTGCGAATTTCTGAAAGGGGCGCTTTCAAAAGAGAAGCAAAAAGATTTGTAGAAAATACCGACTCTTGATTTGCCATCCACTTGATCATTCGGTAATTCACAACTGCGTTCAGTAGCGTCTTCAAAATAAGAAACAGTGCGGCTACCACTGCAAATGTAAAAATCAATGCCCCGCTATCTACTTGTGGCGCTAGATAATTCCTTATGAAGAGTTCTACTCTTGAGGGCCTTGTATCACCACTAACTAGATTAAACGCAATCGTTCCACAAGAAGCTAAAAGAATTACTCCCAGCAAATCCAAAATAGCAAGACTGACATAAATGGGCACGATTGCTTTAATTCGTTTTTTACTTGTAGCACTGAGCATTCCATAAATTTGTGATGCAAGTTTGATGTTTGGTCGTTCACGGAAGTACTTCGGCACTCTTGTAATGGGCACTAGCGAATCCTAGTATTAAGGACTAGGGACCTACTTGTCATAGAAACTGTGTGTATCCTCTACTTGTGAATCAGAGACCAAAACGACTCTCAAAAAATCAAATTCGCGAACTCTTTCAAAGTCCTAATCCGCCGCTTTTTCTGGATTTTTCACCTCCTTCGTCCACAACTGAAGGTATTGCGATCAAAGCTCGTTCTGGAGCCGTCGAAAAGGGACTTAATGGTCCAAGCCTGGGCGATATCGCAGGTTCTCATGGCTCGCCCCCTTTCTCGACAATATTGGGTGTGTGCACACTGCTAAATCGGCAGGGTTTGATGCCCAATTTAGAAGGTTATGGAATTGAGGTTGGGTCTGGCTTGGCTTTACTAAGTTGCGCTTTTAAGCAACTAGATGAGACTAACTTAATTGACGGAATTATTGCTTTGGAAGCGACAAAACCCTTCGTAACGAATGGAATTCGTTTATCCTCTCAAGAGTTACTCGGAAATCAGTCAAGAGCGATATTGCCTTGTTACGGAGTTTTTGAAGACATACCAATAGAAGACTCCGCAATAGACTTTGGAATTCAAATAGAGAGTCTTCATCATGCTGAATCATTGAGCTCGGCAATCTCGGAGATTTCTCGGATAATTCGTCCAGGTGGATTCTTTATATCGATTGATCGTTCTTGGATTGATAATGTCAAACAGGAAACTCTCGAAAAAATGCTAGATCATGAATACTCACGTGATTGGTTAAAGGGCAAGAATTTTGATCCCAATGTCAGGTTTACTAGAAGACAGAATGGAGAGCATGAGTACCGCGACAGAGAGTGGATAGAGGCATTTGAAACTAATGGTTTCAGCATGTTATCCAAAACTTTTCTTCATCCAAATTTAGAATTTTGGCATGTATTGAAGAGAGTAATTGGACTCTTACATTTAGACAAATTCTTGAAAATTGAAGTGAAATCAAGGCCCGGAATCATAAGAACATTTGTGGCACAATCGCTGGGAATCAAGAAATTCATGTTCTCTAACTTGATTATTTCTCCTCACCCTAGACCATTGACGGTTATGATTCTGAAGAAGAACTAAATACCTTAAACATGTAATTGTGTGGCTGGGGACGGGATCGAACCGTCGACCTCACGATTTTCAGTCGCACGCTCGTACCAACTGAGCTACCCAGCCGAAAAGCAATCGCGACCCAGACGGGACTTGAACCCGCGACCTCCGCCGTGACAGGGCGGCGCGCTAACCAACTGCGCTACTGGGCCATCGCGTCCCCAACGGGATTTGAACCCGTGTTACCGCCGTGAAAGGGCGATGTCCTAGGCCACTAGACGATGGGGACTTACACGCATCGTAACATGAAATCATTGAATTGACTTTATTCAAAAATGATTGATTGATAAGGCACTTTATTTGCAAGTAAATCAAGGAATTACTTAAGTAAAACCGTAACCGCAAGTCACCTTATCTCCACTACCCCATTCAAGAAAAACCGACCATTTTCATATTTTCCTGAATTGTAGTTTCCTTCCAGCAAACACTCGATGCTGCAATATAGCTGGTTTAATCGCGATTTGTTTGTGTGAATTTCTCTAACCAATTCATAAGCATTTCTTCGGATGTCTTCGAAGGATTCTAGACTCCCACTGAGCTCACTTTTTAATTGATCCAGGCTTTGAAAATCTATAGGTATGAAATGTGAATTGGGTTCGAATCCAAGTTTTTTCAGCGCAGGGATTCCTCTTGTAATAATGACTGAACCAAATGTCGGAATTTCGACAAATTTCCTGACGAAGTAACCATATGCGCTGCCATCAAGGTAGCTAAATTTCGTTCGCTTTAATATGTTTTTCATTGATCCGTAGCGAATGGAATTTGCAATTCGATTTGTGCCTAAATCATCTCGAAAGATAGTCGCGAGAGGAATTATTCGATTTGCAAAATCTATATAGCGCGAGTAGGGGGCTTTTCTTAAGCCAGCAGTTTCAAGCATTTCCTCAGACACTCTCCTGCTCTTGTAAGGCCAGCCTGGTACTGAAAAGTCCCAAGCGAACTTGCTCTTCCAATTTGTATTTTTCAGCTCAGATTCGCTCATTGCCCAAGGAAGACTAATCCGTCGGGAAAAAGTTTCCTTAAAGAAATCCATCGCCAAATTTGGGTTTGGGAATTCATTCATCCAATCGTCTTTTTCGATTGGCGCTATTTGTTCGAAAATGCCTTCTTCGTAACCCCAGGCCAGCGCATTAATCAAAGGAATAACTTGCGCCATGACTTCAGTTTGTTCTTTTGCAACTTCCTTGTTTTCGACTCTTTTTTTACCGAAAAATAAGTTATGCGGGTAATTGTGTAAATCTTGCATGAGATACCATATAAACGGTAGGCCAGCATTTGCTATTTCATTGATTAGGCCATCATCGTACTTCAAAGACTTAGAGTAATTTTCATTGGTTGCTCTGTGGAAACCGAAATTTCCCAACAAGACGATACTAGAACTCTTTCTCAATGCAAACAAGAAGTCATCCCAACCATCGAAAGACAAATCGACTACAACAAATCTTGAATCCAGTCGGACATCTTCAATAAGTCGATTTATGCCAATCCAGCGCAGCCTAGATTGATTTACGAGAAAAAGAATCTTATTCGATGTCATGACGGGAGTATATATTTAACTTTGAGGATAGAGATTACCTCCTCAAAACAGACTCAAATCGCAAATATATTGAATCACTCTAGAATCTTTCAGAATTAGTTGACTACTTTTCCTGATATAGTCCTTACAATTCGGGCCTTTAGCTCAGTCGGTAGAGCAACGGACTTTTAATCCGTGGGTCGTCGGTTCGATCCCGACAGGGCCCACCAATGTTTTCTGACTTCAGAACATTTTTGAGCGAAGATGTAAATGTGCCCTACGATGATGGAGAGGTGGGTGGATCTTTTGGTAAGTGGAAACTTGAATACGAGCAGAATACTTTACTTCAGCGAAGAGAAATCCCAATTCTTGTCTCGCGAAATGGGTTGGGAATTTCATGAGAAGTCTCAGTTGTCGCAGATTCGAATAGAGGAATTATCTCACTACACTGTAGTTGTTTTAATTGGAACGGAAATTGATGAGCTAGAGCAGTTAAAGGATTTTCCCGAAAATTCTTTGTGGGTTCACTTGTATGCAGATGAAATCTACTCACCAAAACTTAATCTAGCTCTAATTAAGCTCAAATCAATAAGAGGAATTTTAAGATCCTATCCTCTGCCCGAAAGAACTTTGTTAGTCTCCTTAAAACGCTGGATTTATTCGAACTCACGTTTTCTTTTCCAAAGACGTCGGGTTAGTATTGAATTTCTGCTCTCTTGCTTAAGCGGTCTAGTTATTCTTGGGCGACAGTATTTGTGCAAATTTCTCCACTCAATTTACCGCATTCCATATATTAATTTCATTCCAGGTTATACAAATTTGTTTGCTTTGAGCATTGCCAAATATGTCAATGACTTCGTTGGCGACGACTCTTTTTTTCTATTGGAAAATTCGCAAAAAAATATCGATTCTAATTTTGAGAAACATAGAAAATTCGCCATTAGTTTTGTTGGGCAAACAGGAAATGCATGGCGAAAGTTTCTTTTAGAACAATTGATGAAAACTTCTAATGTGCTTGAAGACGAAAAGATCAAAGTAGTATCGAGAAGTGGATTTGGCGGAACTGCGGGAGCTAATGGTGCGGACATTCACAGTGGAAAAGAATATGTTGAGATTCTCTGCAATAGTAGTTTGGTGCTTGTGCCTCCGGGAAATTACGCTCAGTCGACATTTCGATTCTTGGAGTCGATTATTTGCGGCGCTATTCCGCTTTTTGATTTTCATTCACCTACAGATCCCGGCTACCTCCCTCCATTTGGAACAGGAATCGACCTTTTGAAAATGTTGACATTCATTAGAGAGTCAAAAGTGATCGAGCCAACTATTGGAAGCTCCTCAATTCAGATCGAAATGTCATCCGAGATTTGGAAATCGGAGGCCCAACAATTTCTGCAGAAAGTCAATGCGGAGCTACTAGGAAAATCCAAATAGCATCAGAGGCATTTTGTCCGTTTTGTCCCTTGACCGCGACAAATTCCCACCTAATTCGTAGAGGGGAGTAGAAGCGGCGACGGCCGTCTCTGTAGTACAAAACCGGTATACAAATAGGGGCTCACTCAAGTGGCATTACGCAAGAAAACTGCCTCCGCAGGTCTGAAAGTCTGGACCGTCGCGGAGCTTGGTGCTTTCTACACAGAGCATCGCAGCGAGCTTGTAGCCCACGCCTCTCGCATCCTGAAAGACAGCGCTCGCGCTGAAGAAGTAATCCAAGACGCCCTGATCAAGGTCATGCTCGCCGCCCCTGAGCTTGAATCCGCTGATCACGCTCTTGGCTATATGCACCGCACGATCGAAAATCTCTGCATCGATATCTTCCGTATTGAAGGTCGCCGCCCAAATCTCGTAGTCCTCGACGATGCCTCCGCCGAGCTCGAGTCCACCTGGGTTGATAACAAGGACCACGCAGACGTGATTGCAGCTGCTGAAGATGCCGCGATCGTCCGCCAAGCACTTGCCATGCTCTCCCCAGCCGAGCGCGCTGCGCTTGTCATGTGGGAGATGGAAGGCCGCTCGACCGAAGAGATCGCTGCCGAACTCGGAATCAAGGAATCTGCAGTACGCCACACTGTTTCTCGCGCACGTACTTCTCTCCGTCGCGTTATGAGCGAACTTATTGTTGATAAAGAGCGTGGACTTACCGCTCTCGACATGCTTTCGACTACCTACAAAAAAGCAGCTGAAGTCGCTAAGAAATCTAGCAAGGCTGCGCTTTCTCTAATCCTTGTATTTTTCGCATTCCTCGGCTTCAACTCGATGCCCACAATTAATGATGTCCCAACAGTCGTAACCGGCGGAACCATCTCCACAACCGAGACTGCAGGTGCAGCCGAAAGCGCTTCTACCGAAGTCGCTTCTACCGAAGTCGCTCTAAAGGTGACTCCTTCCACATCACCTTCTGCTACCGCTAAGGCAGAGGCCGCGGCGATTAATGCGAAGGCAACTTCACTTAACTTTGCTGGCCTTGATAAGAATGGTGTCCCAACCGGATTTACCGTTGCTGACTCAAGCGGCGCACTTGGATCGCTTTACATCACAAGCCGCCAGCCGGTATTGACCGAGACCGAACTGACCCTTTCCCAGGTCGCCAAGACCGATAAGGGCGCTGCAAACATCTTCCTCTCCCAGCAGCTCGTCAGTGACTCGACCGGCTTCGACTACGTCCCAACCGTCTCGTACGGCAAGGCCGGAGGTTGGACCCCCCTCGTAGCCTCGGTCACTTTCCTCGATTCTGAGCGTCTTTTGAGCGGCAATTACCTGGTAACCGCCATCATTAAAGTAGAATCTGAGGTTGTAACACCCGTTGTGATCCCAGCAACCGCATCAGGTCGGGATCTTCTTCAGGCGCCACGGCAGGTCATTACCCGCCTCGTACTGAACCCAGGAAAAACACAGATTTTGGCGCAAGCCATTTATGTAGTTGAAAAGGGAGTGAAGCAATGAACTCCCGTCTTAAGTTTCTTCGCCGCGTCCGGATACACGGCGGGGAATGTGGTGCAGTAGCACGTGCATTGCATCACGAGGCAAAGATTCAATCTTTGCCAGCCGTAAAGGGGAACGTCTTCTTTACGACTTATGAAAGGAAATAAATGTCTACAAAGACAATCTTCAAGCGCATTGCGCTTGTAGTTGTATCGGCTTTGGGACTGAGCATGCTTACGATTGCTCCATCAAGCGCTGACTACAATGGTAGCTCTACTGGAACTTCTGTAACCGTCTCAGCCGTTGGTCGTACGAATGTGGGTATTAATGTACTCGCTACAACAGCAGGATCGGCTGGATCGACAGGCAATGCTTGCTCTGCAGCTTGTTATCTTCACTTGAAGTTGACAGATGCACCTTCTGGAGCTGGAAGTATTGATGTCAACAGTGCATTCCGTGCAGGTTTGGCGCTCGGTAATGACTCGGTAACATCAACCGCATTCAACGGTGGCGCAGATGCTACTTACGCATATGTTCAACTTTTGTCTGCTGCACAAGATACTTATGCTGCGGGAACTTATACCTTCCAATGGTGGGTTGATACTATAGCCGCAGCAAATAAAAACGTTACCGATGGAGCTGATGGAAACAGGCCCACAAACCACGTAAAGGCTGGTTCTTTTTCAGTTACTTTAGCTGGCACACCAACGCAGTTTGCGCTAACAAGCACTTCTGCTGCGATTGACTCCTCTTCGGTTACTACTACCTTGGTGTCCGCGCAAATTAGAGATGCAGCGGGACTGGCAACGTTCCTAACGTCGAATGAAACCTTCTCCGTATTTTCTGGAGATGCTGCACCAGGGTTCACCAGAATTGGTGAAACTCTTGGAGTATCTGGTGTATCAACTGTTGACTCGTTAACTGGAACAACAGTTAACCCAGGAACCCGGCTCTCCGGCTTCGTGAACAATCGTGAAGTTACCCCTCAACTAGCAAGCGAAATTCGCTTCTATGTTGGCAATAGCTCAGCGACGAACCGCACGGTAAGCATTAGAGGTTCACAGAACCTAACTGGAATCACTTCAGGAAACTTTAGTTTGACTATGTCAAATCCTGCAGCGATTCAGTCAATCGTTCCTACCACTACCTCAACTAGAACTTCTACAAACCGAGCTGACACTTCAAGTGCCACACTTGGTGTTAGGAATTCAAGTTATGGTCAGCCAAAGGCGTTCACTCAAGGGGATGCGGTAGCAAGTCCAACTGCTGTTGATCTATTCGCAAGCACAGTTTCCGGAAAGACAATTAATTTCGGAGTAAATACCGTGTCAAGCACAGGTGGACTCGTAGTTGTTACTGTGGCCGCTAGAACTGGAGTAATTCTTCCAACTGGCGTTACTGCAGGCTCGCTCACTTACACCACTGATACCGAGTTTTCTTGGGTATCTTTAACTGCAACCGCACCAAACGCTGGAGAGGGTTATGACATCACTTTTGGTATGTCAAACGGGAACTCCGTAGCATACTCAGTTACTTACAAGGCCCCAATGGTTGCTAGCTCAATCGGCTCCGTGGTAACAAACCTTGCAGGCAATACGATGAAGGCTGCAGTTGGTTCAACCAACACCGTAACATTCACAGTTAAGGATGGCTTTGGTTCGTTAGTTTCAGGTGCAACCGTTAAAGTTCAGAACAATAGAACTGCAAACGGAACTTACTCTGATCTAACCTCCACAACTACCGATGCTAATGGTGCAGCTAGTTACACATTCACAGATGCTCTAACTTTGGCTGCATCTGGACTTACAACTCTGAATCGTGCAGGAACTGTTCAATATTATGTTCAAACTGCAAACGCTTCAGATAATCTCTCTAGCACTAACACCATTAACTACACAACAGCATCATTCTTGACTCCAGGATCCCTCGTTACTGAAGGAAATGAAGTCACCAATACTGTTGGTGCAGCTTCTGGTACCTACAATCTTGTTGATACAGTTATTTCAGAAACACTAACTGTTAAGACAGATACTGGAACTGTAATGGCAGGTATTCCTTATACAGCTACCATTTCAGCTGGTCTGTATGAGCGTAAGAACTATGCCTCAGGTCTATCACAGCTCAGTGGCTTTACTGACTCAGTCGGTCAAGCATTCATTCGTGTAGCTTGCTACAAGTCTGGTGCACAAACCGTTACCTGGACAGTAGGAACTCTGACAAAGACCATCGACCTAACCTGCCAGTCAACCGCTGGTAAGTTACGCGCTCTTGCAGTTGCATCAACTACAGCTGCTGCAACAGTTGATGAGACTTCAGAAATCACCGTAACAGCGACTGATATCTACGGAAACGTAGTTCCATCAGCATCACTGACTGTGACCTACACAGGTTCAAATGCACGCATTGTTTCTTACAATGGCGCACAAGGAGCCTCAGCTACAACAGATGCCGCTGGTAAACTCGTAATTGGTGTTTATGCAGATAAGGCAGGATCAGGTACATTGCGAGTCACCACAACTGGTGGAGTTCTTGCAACTACTACAACAACAACTCAGGGTGCAGCACCAATTGCCCGCGTTGATGATCTGTCTGTAACTGTTACCTCAACAGGAGTATCAGCAGTACAGGCTGCAGCTGAAGCTGCAACTGACGCTGCTGCTGAAGCAATCGATGCTGCTAACGCTGCAACAGATGCTGCAAACCTCGCTGCTGAAGCAGCAGATGCAGCTACTGTCGCCGCTGAAGAAGCACGCGATGCTGCTGATGCAGCAACAGCTGCTGTTGAAGAGCTTGCTACTCAGGTTGCCACATTGATGGCAGCTCTGAAGGCTCAGATCACAACCTTGGCTAACACAGTTGCCAAGATTGCTAAGAAGGTAAGAGCGTAAGTTCTTAACCTTTAAATAAGTAGTACAGCCAGGCCCTCGACTTAAATCGAGGGCCTGGCCCTTTTTCGTGGACAATTGGGCTAAAGTGACTATTTGCGAGAGGAGAAAACTTGAATATAGACGTAAGTCTTCGCGATAGTAAACAAATTACATTTGTTGCCAATTTAGTTGTTGCCGGTGGAGTTTTCTTCTTCTTAACTCAAACCCTTGATGCCTTCAACTACCCGAAAGTCATGGTTGTTTCCACGGGGACTTTTGCCCTAGTTTTGGCCTTAGCCATTTCACGTGGCTACCTTTTGCGTGTTCGAGAATTGAATTTGATTGAAATCTGGTTAATTGGAATGGTCTTTCTAGTCATTCTGTTGGCCAGCGCGAACGGCATTTCAAGTCTGTCGACGATTTGGGGATCGTTTTCAAGAGCGAATGGTGTTGTCGCCAAGACCTCTGCCATTTTACTGGCAGCAATTTACTTTCGATTTAGCAGAAAAGAAACCATTTCCAAATTTTTTGTCTTTGCCCTCATTCTACTCGCTTGCGAGGTCATATATGGTGCGATTCAGTTAACAGGCAATGACCCTGTTCCTTGGGTTAATCCTTATAACAATATTTTTGCCTCTGCGGGCAACCCTAACTTTGCTGCAGCACTATTCGCCATCCTCGTTGTCTTGAGTTTCAGGCAGATTTTCTTTTCGAGAAACTCTGCGTTCAGAGCGCTGGCTTTTGTAATCTGTTGTTTTGGAATTTACATGAGTTACGCAACTCAATCTGTGCAGGGTATCCTGACTATCGCCGCTGCAGTCTTTTTGTTAAGCATTGTTGGAATATTGAGATATATTCGAAACAAAGGACTTAAGTTAGCTTTACTCTCTGTTTCTCTGACTGGAGCAACCCTGGTTTTGATGGGTGTCTTCAATTTTGGTCCATTAAAGTCATTCCTTTTTCAAGAGACTCTTTCGATTCGTCTTCACTATTGGCGTGTCGCTTTGAAGATTATTCGCGATCATCCACTTTTTGGGGTGGGCATTGACCAATATGGGGACTACTACAGACTTTACCGAGAGCCATGGTTCGTTGAGAAATATGGTCCAGGCTTGATTTCGACGAACGCACATAACGTGGGGCTCCAATGGGGTACAGACTTGGGAGTGCTCGGCATTCTTATGTATCTTTCAATCTTTATTGTTCCTACCATTGTGTACTTTAGGCTTTCGCGCTTTAGAGGTGGAAGTAAGTTCACTGAACTGGATTTTATCTACATATCTTTTTTTGCTTTCTACTTACAATCTTTGATTTCGATTGCGCAGCTGTCGGTTACCATTCTCGGCTTTGCGCTATTGGGCATGGTGTTGTCTCACCTACACCTGGAAGGCAAAGAGTCTGTCGAATCAAGCAATAAGGGAAAGTCAAGCTCACTCAAGAAAGAGAGAAAGGCAAGCTTTGTAGGCCTGGGCACCTGGTGGCTCATTTTTTCTCTTCTTCTGATTCCGTTTACAAGCTATGTGGTTAGGAAGGATCTTGAATTAAGGAAAGCCATACAACTTCCTGGAATTGCACAACAGGTATCAGACTTGGCTCCTCGAAGTGAAGCAATAAAGAAAGCTATTCCTTTGTTTTTAGGCGATCAAGACTATGTTTCGTTTGCGGTACAAAATCTTTTTTCACAGGGCAATGCTCAGGTTGGAGTGGAAATTGCAAAAGAGGCAACAGTAAAGAATCCTCGCTCATGGGTAGGATACCAATCGCAAGTCTTGGCTTACGCGCAATCGAATTTGCCAGCTGAGGCAGTAAAGGTAGCTCAAAAAACGTTAGAACTAGATCCGTTGAATTACAACATACAATTTAATCTTGCAGAACAAGCTTTCAAGACGGGAGATCGAGAGCTGGCCAAGAAATATGCTCTAATAGTGAAAGAGACTGCGCCATCACAGAGTGAAGCTTTTATTGGTGCTACAAAGTTGTTGAGTGATTTAGGAAGATAGTCCAAGGTCAATGGCACCGAAGAGCGTAGGAATTGTGGGCTTGGGCTATGTCGGTCTAGCTTTGGTGAAAAGTATCTGTTTGAAGGGGCACAGAGTTCTTGGTGTTGACATTGACTCAAAGAGAGTTTCAGAAATATTAGCTGGAAAATCGCCAAATGAGTCAATAAGCGATGTCGAAATATCCAGATTCATAGAATCTGGACTACTTTTAGTGAGTGATAATCCAGCGCTCTTGAGTGCCGCAGATACAGTAATCATTGCAGTTCCAACTCCTCTAGATGAAGGTGGAAAGCCAGACTACCTGCCTTTAAAGAACGCGTGTTCCACCATAGCGCCAGAACTAAAGTCAGACGCTCTCTTGATAAATGAATCAACTTCTCATCCGGGAACGTTGCGTGAATTGATTGCCCCCTTAGTCGCCAGTAAGAGAAAAGATTCGGCTAAAGACATGAAATTTGCATGCTCACCAGAACGAGTCAACCCAGGGGATTCGCAATTTAGCCACTCTAATACTCCTAGAGTCGTGTCTGGACTCGACGAAGTGGCGAAAGATAAGGTCAAAGAGTTCTATGAAGATTTCGTTAACAAAGTTCTTGTCGTTTCAACACCTGAAGTTGCTGAAATGTCAAAGTTGCTTGAAAACTCATTTCGCATGGTGAATATTTCATTTATCAATGAGATAAGCGATTATTGTTCACATAAAGACATCCCAGTTCGGGAGGTAATTGCTGCGGCAAGCACAAAACCTTTTGGTTATATGGCATTTTATCCAGGGCCGGGAGTGGGCGGTCATTGCATACCTGTTGATCCCGTTTATCTTCTTGAGAATGCCAATCAAGATAGTGTCGAACTACCAATTCTTGAAAACGCGATGAAGCTCAATGAGAATCGACACAAATCCATTATTGATTATCTTGAAAGGCAACTGAATGGCTTAACGGGAAAGAGGATTTTGATTGAAGGAGTCACATACAAGTCCAACGTGCGAGATACGAGAGAGACTCCAGCAACAAGAATTTTAAGCGGCCTTAAGGACGTCGGTGCTCAAGTATCATGGCACGACCCACTCATAGAGGAATGGAATGGTAGTCATGCAACCCCAATTAGCGCTGAAATATGGGATGCGATACTCGTCTTGGTTTTTCACGACCTAACGGATGTGTCTGAGCTAATGTTGAACTCAAAAAAGATATTTGATTTTACGGGCCGTATTCCGAAGTCTGGGGAACATGTTCAATCCCTCTAGCAAATGAAAGTCCTTCATATCATAACTCGCTTTAACTCGGGCGGAACTGCCACTTGGTTGAATCAATTAGTGACTAGAAAAGATTTCACAGAAAATGAAATTCACCTAATTTTTGGGAATTGCTCGAGTAATGAAAAGGAGGCGACTCCGAGCAGCAATTTCAAGGTGACTCGAATTCGTGGATTAAGAAGAACCATTAACCCTGTGTTCGATTTGGTTGCATTATTGAATTTAATGCTTGTAATCCGCAAGATTAAACCAGATATCGTAAACACCCACACATTTAAAGCGGGCTTACTCGGAAGATTGGCATGCCGAATTGCATCGAGGAAAAGTGTTGTTATCCATACTGTTCACGGACACTTAAAGTACGGCTACTTCAGTCCACTCATTTCAGATTTCATTCTTTTTCTTGAAAGAAAACTTGAAAGGATAACGGATGGATTCATAGTTGCAGGTAATCAACTTCTCGGCGAACTCAAGGAAAGCGGATTACTCGAAAAATCGTTATACAAAGTGATCTTGCCGGGTTTAGAAAGGAATGCTCAGAAAGGGTTTGGCAATAAGCGATTAGGAAACAAGATAGGTTGGGTCGGACGACTTACGCAGATCAAGAGACCAGATCGCGTTCTCGACGTTGCTAAATTACTTCCTGATTTTGAGTTCTACATGGCCGGAAGCGGTGAATTGGAAGAGCAGTTACAAAAAGATTTGCCCAGAAATGTACATTTAGTTGGTTGGGTGGATCCTAAAGACTTTTGGCAAGAGATGTCAGCGGGATTACTGACTTCGGATAATGAAGCAACTCCATATGCCATCATTGAAGGAAATATGGCTGGAGTCCCTTTTGTTGCGACTAACGTCGGGTCAGTAGCTGATGTGGTGGACGATGGTGAGAATGGCTACCTAGCCGAGACCGACTCTGCTGATTTGGCAAAGAAACTTAACAAACTGATGGCAGACAAGTCCGATTGTCATAGATTAGGCGTGAATGCTCGAAATCTAAGTTTAAAGAAGTTTTCTCGAGAGCGCTTTCAGCGAGAGCACAGTGATTTCTACATAGAGGTCATGAAAGGGCGGCATTTTCACTAGCCGTTTTAGGATCGCCGAGACTTAGTCCTTGTCGGTGTTGGATGGCCCGAACAAAGGATGACGCTTCAAACAAGCCTTCGGGTGTTCCTGTATCGAGCCACGCAGTTCCACGTTCAAGAACGTCTACCTGGAGCTGCCCTCGATTCCAATATTCACGAATTACATCAATGATTTCGAGCTCTCCGCGCGAACTTGGTTTTAATTTTTGGGCGAATTCGCTGACTTGTGAGTCAAAATAGTACAACCCAGGAATCGCGAGATCTGATTTTGGATCACTAGGTTTTTCTTCAAGGTTAGTAATTTCCCCCGCATTATTGAGGGTAACAACACCATATTGATCAGGGTTACTCACATGATAGGCAAAAATCTTTGCGCCAGAAACATTTCGATTCTTAGCAAGTTGTCGCCCTAGACCTTGGCCATAAAAGAGATTATCGCCAAGTATTAGGGCAACATTAGACCCATGAATGAACTCTTTTGCAACAAGGAAAGCATCTGCTATCCCGCGAGGCTCATCCTGTGAGATGTAGGTGAATTCCACGTTGAAATCTTTGCCACTTCCAAGCAGCTTCTTAAATGATTCTAAATGTTGTGGGCTTGAGATAATGGCAATTTCATAAATTCCAGAGAGTATTAAGGTGCTCAAGGGATAATAAATCATCGGCTTGTCATATACGGGCAAAAGTTGCTTGCTTACAGCCCGAGTCAAGGGATCTAGTCGGGTTCCATGACCGCCCGCGAGAATTATTCCCTTCACGAGTAGACTCTACAGCACATAAATATGATAGGAACGGAAAATTGTGACGTCACTATTGGTTACGGGCGGGGCAGGCTTTATCGGCTCGCATTTTGTTGAAGAGGTGCTCGATACTCAAGGAGACTCCTTTGAACTAGTGGTGGTGCTGGATTTACTAACCTATTCAGGTTTAGAGTCAAACCTAGAATCTTTTGTCAATCAACCGAAGTTTAGATTCGTCCAAGGAGACATTGCGGATAAGCAGTTGGTCCAATCGTTACTGAAAGATTTTAGAATTGACTCGATTGTTAACTTTGCTGCGGAGTCACATGTAGATAGGTCTATCTCATCTGCCACACCATTTGTTCACACCAATGTACTTGGCGTCACGAATCTTCTTGAATGTTTTCGGGACTTATGCAAGGGGCGATTCGTGCAGATTTCAACGGATGAGGTATATGGCTCTATTCAAGAAGGGTCTTGGAGCGAGTCAGAGCCGCTTGCACCAAATTCGCCTTATTCAGCCAGTAAGGCTGCCGCAGATATGATGGCCATGGCTTTCTATAAAACTTACGGAGTGAATGTCTGTATAACGCGGTGCTCGAATAACTACGGCCCACGTCAATTTCCTGAGAAATTAATTCCACTTTTTATCACCAATCTGATAGATGGTCAGAAACTTCCGCTTTATGGAGATGGAAAGAACGTCAGAGACTGGATTCACGTAACAGATCATTGCAAAGCAGTGCTCAAAATATTGAATCAAGGCGAATCGGGAAATGTATACAACATTGGTGGTCATCAAGAAGTTAGTAATCTAGAGATTACACTCAGACTACTCAGAGAGTTTGATGCACCTAAGACCTCAATTGATTTCGTAAAAGATAGAGCTGGACATGACTTTCGATATTCAGTTGATGATTCAAAGATTCGAAGTCAATTCGAATTCAATAACTTAGTACCTTTTGAAGAGGGATTGAGGGATACAGTCAAGTGGTATCAGAGCCATGAATCTTGGTGGAGAAAATTGAAGTGATTCGTAAATTTTCGGAGAAATTCTCCGCCTTCCTTGGCTTCGCACTTCTAATAAGCACTTTCGCTGTCGTACCTGCTGAGGCGGCGGATAAAAGGCCAATTGATGTTGTGGAGATAACTTGGTCCGGAGCGTCGCGCCCCACAAATTCACTTACTGCAGTAGTTAATTCTGTAAGTACTGACGTGGTAAAACGGTGGGAAAGTCTTACTGATTTGTCAGGAAGCGTCGAGGATCGAAAGGTTTCGTTCTACGCAGACAAACTCCTTCCACAAGCCATAACTTTGAATTCCCCATTAGCATGCGATAGAGGCGATTTCTCAAGTTTCATGAACTCTATTCGAGCAGAGGCATATAGACGTATGTCGGTTGAGAAGACTTCAGAGCGTTATCTGATAATCCTCATGCCAAGAGCAAACTGTATTTGGGAAGGTCGAAGTCTCATCGGAGCGCCTGATTCAAGAGGTGGCACGATAATTCTTCAAGACACAGCAGACCCTTTTGTTATAGCTCACGAATTGGGTCACTCGCTAGGTTTAGGACACAGTAACTTTCTTAGGTGTGATGCAGGGCAAAGGGATGGCTCATGGAGAAGTTGCAAGGCAGTGGAGTACGGCGGAACGGTTGACTTAATGGGAAATGTTCCAACGAGTGCGCCACTCTCAACATACCACCAGTGGCGTATGGGGTTAATGAAAAACGAGCAGGTAAAAGAGGTTTGGGGTACACAATCTGTGTCTTTATCCTCTGTAGATATGGCTCAAGGATTTAAGTCAATCTTTATTCGCGATGGATTAAGCACTTATTGGGTTGAGTACAGAAGAGAAAGAGTCGAGAGTGGATATGGTGCAGGACTTGTTGTGTACCGAACTGATCCACCACCTCCAAGTGCCGTTATAAGTCCAAATACGGAAGACTCGTATGGGTCCGATTCAAATATAAGTGTTTCCAGTGATATGTGGCTTGTTAATCTTGATAACTTCAACTATGCCAATTCACGTTCTGGTGGGTCAATGACTCTCCCTTCTGGCAAGTCCTTTACGGTATTTAGTGGCAATGTAACGTTGGAGATAAATGCGATTTCTGTAAATCAGGAATCTGCCACCGTAACGGTTAGACGTGCGGCAGATGTATCCGCGCCTCCCAGGCCTAATTTGACCGTTTTTGGCTCGTTAAGGTCAGGCGAGGAGTCTGTGCTGCAGAATGGTTTTGAGGACCGGGAAACTTACGTGAACTCCTTTGAAATAAAGAAGAATGATGAAGTTATACCTGTCCCTGGAAGAAACGACCCTTTATGGCGACAAACCTATCTGCAACCTTTGAGAGCAAATAAATTACTCACCGTTGCAGACTTGCCTGAAGGCAAGTACTCACTATCGATCCGAACGGTGGATTGGGCTGGAAATAAGAGTGATTGGTCTGCTCCTCAGAATGTAAATGTTGACCGAGGTTCACCGACTTTAGTTGCCAAAACTACGGTCGAGAACGTAACGGATGGAAAGGTAGTAATTAAGTTTGATGGAGTCAGGGATGAAGGCAGTGAGCTGTGCAGTACTTCAATTTACAATAGTTTTGATTTTGTATCGCAAGTATCGAGAGAAAAGTTATCGCCAAAGTTCGATTTCCCATTGAATCAAAATATAGTGAGCAGACTTCAGGCAAGAGATTGTCTCGGCAATATCCGTGATGCAAAAGTAGAGATATCGAATACTTTGATCTCAACTGATAAAGGCAAGAGGACTGGAACTTGGAAAACTCGTATTGACGAGAATGGAAATACTCAGCTTCACTGTATTTCGAAGTGTTCTATTTCAATGTCTGTTAGCGGTAATATCGGAATTATCGCCAAATCAAAATCGTCTGACATATTTCTATCTGGCAAAAAAGTAGCTCAAATTACACAGTCGCAGAAATCAGGAATACAAAATTTGGAGGTTGGAGAAAAAAGTAAAGTTATGAGGATATCCAGCAAAGACATTGTTCTAAGCGGCGTAATCCAGAACTTGATAAAGTTTTCTGACTTTCGTGATATTTCTCCTACAACCCAAGGTCCGGATCCCACTCTTTCTCTACCGAGTCAAGCGGCATTGGTCGGATTGGGATTCAGGCAAGACGATTTTGTTAACGGTTGGAGAGTTCTTCCAATGGCGGGTGGTACGGAAACACGAGATCCCACGCTAGATCTGTGTGGATCTGACTACTCTTCAGAAAAACTAAGACTTTTTCGACGTCAAGTAGTTGTAACAAGAGCTGCAACACCTTATGCTTTTTTGTCATCGGAATCTGTTCAGTATCGAGACAATAAGGCGACTACACAGGCTCTACTTGAACTCCAAGAAAAGTTGCAGCAATGCATTTCAGAAGGCGGTTTTAAAGATTCAACAGGCATATTAACCAAGTATCAATTTAGAGACACTTCTGCCCAGGAAAAGCAATTAAATCTAAAGGAGTCAGTAATTGTTCATGCTGTTATGGGTGAAGGCTCAACTACAAGAACTCTTTTTGCCATCTATCAGTTCAGGAATGACTATTTTACTGGATTGTATGTTGTGAAGAACAGCGATGATTTTTATTCAGAGAATGAATTGAATCATTGGACTAAAGTAGCGCAGACTTTTTCACTTCGTTTAGAGCGTAATTGACTTGAATAATTCAGTCTGGGTAGTAGGCGAGGCTCTCATTGATTTAGTTCCTAATAAGGATAAGGGCACTATCCCACTTGTTGGTGGTGGGCCTGCAAATACGGCAAAAGCCTTAGCGGGATTGGGAATTCAAACTAATTTCATTGGTGGAATTTCGAGCGATAAGTATGGAGATCAAATCTCTAACGAGTTGCTAGAGAGTGGAGTGGATTTATCTCTCTCATTAATTTCCGATTTACCGACTGCTACTGCAAGAATTATTCTAGATGTATTCGGTTCTGCTAGTTACGAATTTAGTCTCATTGACACAGCAACGTTTGACTTTAGAACGAATTGGTTGCCTAAGGGTCATCCAGCAGTTCTGCACTTTGGAACTCTCGGCACATTGATCGAACCAGGAGCAACACACTTATTCAATTGGATTAAGAACGTAGACTCTGTGAAGGTGTTTGATCCAAATATTCGACCTTCTGTGATGAGTGACAGACGTAAGTATCTGGCATCTGTCGAGAAATGGTTTTCTATTTCTGATGTAGTCAAAATGTCATCTGAGGACTTCGAGTGGCTTTATCCTGAAATAGAGGAGCCGAGCAAGATCTTGAATTATGGCCCCAGACTCCTAGTGATAACGCGTGGTTCCGAGGGCATTACTGCTCTTCATAGATCAGGGACTGTCTCCGTTCCTAGTGTGAAAGTTGAGATTATCGACACTGTGGGAGCCGGGGACACGGTTGGGGCGATCATCGTTGAAGCGGTTTTGCGACTCGGCTTAAATTCATTGATGGCTGATCTTGAGCCTGTTTTAGTTCGTGCCGCTAAAGCTGCGGCGATAACCTGTTCGCGTGCTGGTGCGCAGCCACCGAGTATTGCCGAACTCGCAGCCTTCTAGGAAAGCCCGGCTTTTTCAGCGAGTAGTACTACCGCGCTTCGTGAGTTGACTCCGAAGACGCTATAAATCTTGATGATGTCCTGCTTAATGGTCGAGGAAGAATACTTCAAACGCTCTGCCATTTGATCTGTGGTGAGATCTTCTTTAAAGAGATTGATAATTTGTTTCTGGCGAGGGGAGAGAGATTTCATTGAGGTCGAATAATCTCGATCAGATTCAGATTTACTGGCAAGAAGATTCTTCACATAAATAGCGCACAGAGCAAGGACGCCTT
>Ga0315902_10001152_pt1 | contig 42989 bp, 25 predicted proteins | sample LakEriMetagenome_9_FD_203523 | JGI IMG/M metagenome (GOLD analysis project Ga0315902, IMG submission 203523) | Freshwater fungal communities from buoy surface, Lake Erie, Ohio, United States - Buoy 12 MA117 | ecosystem: Environmental > Aquatic > Freshwater > Lake > Lake biofilm | place: USA...
CCCGTGTATTACTTCTCCGGAATTTCCGGTGCGATTCAACATCCGATATGGGTAGATTACGACAACGATGGTGACTCGGATTTTTTTACCACACGGTTTGGTGATTGTCCAGTGCTCATGCGCAACAATGGCGATATGACATTTGAAGATGTCAGTTCAGTGTTGGCATGTTCGGAGCCGGAGCCCCACAATACATCGGCAAGCTGGGCAGATTACGATAACGACGGTTTTACGGATCTATACATTGCCAATTACTATCCAACAGGTATTGGTGCTACGGGCTGGTGTTATCACAACAATGGCGATGGTACTTTTACGGAGAATGCTGCAGCACTTGGGATTGATAATGGCGTTTCGCCCACGTACCAGGTCCTTTGGATAGACTATGATATCGATGGCGATCAGGACTTGCTCATCAGCAACGACAAGTTTGTAGGCAATCGGTTGTATCAAAACAATGGGATTGACGGCTTTAGCGATATCAGTCAGCAGTCGGGTTTTGATGTGGCTATTAATGCGATGTCACTATCGCCCGGTGATCCTGATCGCGATGGTGACTTTGACTTTTATATTTCTAACACAACCGAGGGTAATGTCTTAATGATGCAGAATGGTGGCGTATTCACCAATGCTGCGGTGCCCATGGGAGCCACGGTGAACGCCAACTGTTGGGGAAGTGTGTTTGTTGATACGCAAGGGAAAATGTGGGAGGATATTTATGTCGTCGCAACAGGACCTCAGCCGGGGACCAATCGTCTCTTGCAAAATGCAAATGGGGGTTCCTTTGCATCCAGCTCAGAAGCTTTTCAAGGAGAGGACAGTGAGTTTCTCTACAGTGTTGCTAAGGGTGACGCCAATAACGACGGTCGTTATGATATTGCTTGCAATCCATATCAGAATAATCAGTCATTATTATTTGAGTCACAGGAACCTGATTCCACTTCCGTAAAAATTGCCTTGCAGGGAACGGTGAGTAATCGGGATGGGATAGGTTCCATACTGACGTGTCATGTGGGTGAGGTGGTACAATTGCGATCAAGGACGTGCGGTGAAAATTATCTTTCGCAGGATTCGCAGTACCTGTTGTTTGCTTCGCAAGGACAAGCGATTGACAGTGTCGTAGTGCGATGGCCTTCGGGGATCAGGGACGTGCTTTATAATCCCACGCCGAATCAGTTGCATTATATAGTCGAGTCTCTCCCGGAGAATCCGGTTCAGATGGTTGAGCTTTCGATGTGCAGCGGAGATACTCTCTATTTGCAACCGCAGGATGCTGTTCAGGTTGAATGGTCGACCGGTTCACAGGATGCGGTTCTGCAAGTGAGCGAGCCCGGTGAATACACAGCGGTCGTTACAGATGCACAGGGACAAATAACTGAATTCATGTATGCCGTTACTGTTCACGCGCAATTGAACGCTCAAGTGCAGGTGATGGAGCCGAGTTGCCATGGTGCGAGTGATGGCGCGATTCAGGTGTTCACCACTGAATGGTCACAGGTTTGGATTAATGGGGAAGTCGTCACCGGCTCAGCGCTGGGTGCATTGGATGGAGGTGACTATGAGATACACCTGATGGATGGCAATGGGTGTTCATTGGATACGCTGGTCACGTTAAACGACCCTTCACCGTTAATCGTGGAAGCTTCAATAGTACCTGGTTGTTTTGGAGAAACATCGCATTACGAACTACACGTTGAGCATGCTCAGGGGTACGCTATGTTAATTGGTTTGGAGTCCCCTGAAGGCGACTTGTTGCAGGACGATTATCCTTTCACGGTGTTGGATGAAATGGGGTGTTTCTATACAGGAGTGCTCACGATTGAAACGCTCGGTCCATTTGAAGTTGTGGATTACATCGATACGCTGTGTGCTGATATGCCATCGGCTATGGTGGAGTTGCAGTTTAGTGGTGGCGTTGCTCCATGGGGCATGTTTGGTTCGGAATTGCCTCTCGAAGCGTTACCTGCAGGCGATTATCAAACACAGTGGATGGATGCGGCAGGCTGCATCGCTGAGGGAAACATCTCTATTCTTCAATTCGAACCGATTGAAATTTCGGTTGAAGAAAATGTTGATCAAATCATCGTGGAAGTCGAAGGTGGTCTGCCGCCATACGCAGTGGAATGGAGCAATGGTGATGTGGGTTTTGAGTTAACGGCAGAGCCGGGCACTTATGTGTGCGTGGTCAGTGATCAAGCGGGCTGCACGCAAGCGACGCAAGTGGAATTGCTTGTCGGTATAACAGAAGTGGAAAATGCTTTCCCCAGCGCTTATCCTATGCCGTTTGAGGATGTGTTGCAGTGGAACGGACCAACTCCTCAGTCTTGGAGTCTTTTCAATGCGCAAGGGCAATGGGTAGCGGATCACACTATGCTTGCATGGGGAGTTTGGGATACACGCGCGTGGGCACCCGGAATGTATGTTATGCATGCCGTGATGACAGATGGTCGTCAGCAGCAGATTACGCTTATCAAGAGATAATATTTCCTACCCTAAGAAATGCCCGAGGGCGTTTTTCTTGGTGTCGAGATACGTGCGATTTTCCGGACGGGGATCAATCAAGATAGGAATGCGGTTTTCGATGGTAATTCCTGATTCGTGGAAAGCATCGAGTTTGTCGGGATTGTTGGTGATGAGATTGATGCGCGAAATTCCCAGTTGTTTTAGGATAGTTATGGCCTCCGAATAGTTGCGCAGGTCGGCATGAAAACCCAAGTGATGATTGGCTACAATCGTGTCCATGCCTTGGTCTTGCAGGTTGTAGGCTTTCATTTTGTTGACTAGTCCAATGCCACGTCCTTCCTGGCGCAGGTACACCAGCACACCACCGTGATCTTCGATATAACGCAGGGAAGTCGCCAGTTGTTCGCCGCAATCGCAGCGCGTTGAGCCGAAGACATCACCGGTGAGGCACTCTGAATGGATGCGCACATTCACAATGGGTGATTCACTTCCGCGGTTGCGCAGCACCAAGTGTGGCATTTCCGGGCGACCGCTATCGAACGCATCCATCACGAACTCACCATAGACGGTGGGCAGGCGTGAGGAGACCAAAAGGGGTGTTTGCGACATGCTGCAAAATTAGCATGCGAGGGCTATTGTGCGACTAAGGCAATTGAGTCATCTTACAGTGCAATTCAAACCGATTTTTATTTGTGGAATTTGGATATATTGCACGACAATCACCGCAACAATGGAAAAAAAGCAACTTAGTTTTTGGCAGATATGGAACATGAGCTTTGGGTTCATGGGAATTCAGTTTGGTTGGGCATTGCAAATGGCCAACATGAGTTCCATCTATGAGTTTCTTGGCGCGAAGCCTGATGAGATACCTATGCTCTGGCTGGCTGCTCCGCTCACTGGTTTGATTGTCCAGCCAATCATCGGTTACATGAGCGACCGCACGTGGCATCCTACTTTTGGACGTCGTCGTCCGTATTTCTTTGTTGGCGCCGTGCTCAGTTCGCTGGCGCTGATGATGATGCCCAATTGCAGTGAGCTTTGGATGGCAGCAGGTTTGTTGTGGATTCTGGATTCTTCCATCAATATTTCGATGGAACCCTTTCGAGCGTTTGTTGCCGATAAGCTTCCCGAAAATCAGCGCACGTTCGGCTTTAGCATGCAGAGTTTGTTCATTGGTTTGGGTTCCGTAGTGGCCAGCGCGCTTCCCTGGATATTCACTCACTGGCTGGGAGTGCAGGATGCAGAGGGACATGTAGGCATTCCAACGAATGTCAAGCTCAGCTTTTACATTGGTGCGGCTGCGTTTTTCCTGTTCGTGATGTACACGATTCTCACCACGAAAGAATATCCGCCGCAGGAGATTTCCGATCGCGAGAAAGTCATTGAACGTAAAAAGGGTTTTGGCGCCGGTGTAGAAGAAATAGTGCATGCCATTATGCATATGCCACGCAAAATGAAGCAGCTCGCCTTGGTGCAGTTTCTCACCTGGCCGGGATTATTTCTGATGTGGTTTTACTATACGCCTGCCGTTGGTGCCGATATTTTTGGTGGACTGGCTGCAGAAGATGCTGATCCCGCTCTTCGTGCGCTCTACAAAGAGGGGAATGAAATCGCGGGACTTACCTATAGCATTCAAAACCTAACGACGTTCTTGTTTGCCTTGGCATTGCCGGTATTGGCCGGTCGTATCGGTAAAAAATTCACCCACCAGTTGTGCCTTACCATCGGCGGTGCCGCCTTGATTTCATTGCAATTCATTCACGGTGCCGAGCAATCGCATTGGTTGTTTGTGGTGATGGCATGCGTGGGAATTGCCTGGGCGAGTATCCTCTCGATGCCCTATAGCATGCTCAGCGACTGCTTGCCGGCGGATAAGATTGGCGTGTATATGGGGATTTTCAATTTCTTCATTGTGTTGCCGGAAATCATCGCCGCGCTTTCGTTTGGTTGGGTGATGGAGAATGTTCTGGATCAAAACCGCATGCTGGCTATCAGCCTGGGAGGTTGCTTGTTGATTGCCGCCGGTGTAGTTGCTATGCGCGTGAAGGAGTAGGAGCGGTTATGACTGAGCTGAGAGCCGAATGGCCTGCTCAATAACTGCAAGTGCCTCATCAATTTCCTTCTCTGAAATGGTAAGCGGTGGCGCAATTCGAAACGACCATGGACACGAAAGAAACCAGAATGTGATAACACCATGGTCCATGCAGTATTCTACGACTTTACGCACGTGCTCTTCGTCGGGCATGTCAATAGCGAAGTAATATCCGCGCTGACGAACTTCTTTGACATGCGGTAAGTTGCGCAGAAAGGCGGCAATGCGCTGACCTCTGTGTTCGATAGGGGTAACTACCTGTTCGTTTTTGAACACTTCAAGACATGCGGTAACGCCTGCACATATAAGCGGATGCCCGGCAAAGGTGCTGATGTGCCCGAGCATGGGGTCATGTGTGAGCAGCGCCATGTGATCGCGTGATGAGACAAAACAACCAACTGGAACTCCACCTCCGAGGGCTTTGCCTAAAACGAGAATATCGGGCACTATTCCAAATTGCTCGAATGCGAATAAAGAACCCGAGCGCCCCATGCCGCATTGAATTTCATCAAGAATGAGTAGCGTGCCTGTTTCGGTGCAACGTGCACGTAGCGCTTGCAACCATGCAGCATCGGGTATGCGTACACCTGCATCACCTTGAATGGTTTCTGCAATCACACAAGCGGTTTGTGTAGTGATGTTTTCCAAATCCGCTATCGCATTGAATGTGATGAATTGCACATCAGGAAGCAAAGGTCGAAAAGCTGATTTCTTTTTTTCGTTGTGACTCACACTCATGCTTCCGTGTGTATTGCCGTGGTAAGCGCCTTTGCAGGCGATGAGCTGTGTACGACCGGTAACACGTTTGGCCAATTTCAAAGCAGCTTCAATGGCTTCTGTTCCGCTGTTCACGAAGTAGCAGGTGTTAAGCGAAGAAGGCAGCGCAGCAGTAAGAAGCTCTGCCGCTTTTTTTTGTGAAGCTTGCAGATACTCGCCATACACCATCACATGCAAGTGCTTTTCGATTTGGTTGTGCAAAGCCTGTTTAATATGGAGGTGACCATGCCCAAGGTTGTTTACACCAATACCGGAGATAAAATCCATGTAGCGCTTTCCATCGGTTGTATAAATAAAAACTCCATCAGCGCGCTCGACCTCCAGTCCGAACGGATGGAGGGTGGTTTGTGCAAGTCCGATATCGAGAAGAGGGGTGGGCAAGGGCGTACTTTGTAAGGGAACGAAGGTAGAATATTATGACACTACAGGAATAATTTCGCAATAGGGTTTTGATGAATTGAAATCACCTCACCCCTCACCCTTCACCCTTCTACTTCACAACAACCTCATCCGCAAAAATCCACGGCTTGCCGCCCGCGCCTAAGTGCCAAGCGGGGATGGCATCGAATGCAGGCTTGGCAATCACTTTGACGTAACGCGCGCTTGCGCGGAGGTCTTTGGTGAATTCCCTGGTCGACGGTTGGGTTTCCTTTTGGTATTCAGTAATGTCGATGGCAGCGGCCTGCGCGAAGGTTTTCCCATCGTGTGAAAGTTGAATTTCGATGCGCGAGGGAAACCAGATCCATGATTTGGTTTCTTGCAAACACGAAAGGCCAACGGTAGTGATGGCTTGCTCCGCGCCGAGGTCAATCACGCATTCCATGGATTGTCCTTGCCAACCTTGCCAGGAACCAGTGCGGAAATCCACGCCACCGCGCATGCCATCGATGAGTGCCTCATCACCACCTCCCGTATATTGATTGTTGTAAGGTGTGAGTGATAGCATACGGCGATTCGAATCGCGTTTGTAGTAATCTGCTGTGCAAAGTCTTTCATCCGATTCTTTCGAAAACGCTACGATGTGCGATTCGTCGTAGATCGTAATCTCACGTGTTTCACCATCGAGCAATTCAAGCACCTTGATGGGGCGACGTGTTCCTCGCGGAGGTTCTACGTGTATCTTGTAGTTACCGGCCCCTTTCATTGCTCGCAGCTTAATAGTAGTGCTGTCTCGAAAGGGAAGCTGTGGTCCGGAAATCACCGGCATCGGTTGGATGAGGAAGTCAGATACCTTCGATGCAATTACCGGCGCAGCTGCGAAACGCGTGCTCTCGCCAATGGCAATCATGTTTTTTGAACCCGGTAAAAACGAATAGACATTGTTCTTGGCCAGCACGTACCACGCCGACATCTGTCCGCAGTCTTCATTTCCGCACAATCCATCAGGCGCATTATGGTATTGTTCTTTGCAAATGCGTTCGACCAGTGCTCTTGATTTTTCGGGTTTTCCGATGAAGTTGTAGAGGAAAGCCACATGATGGCTGGGTTCATTGCCATGAGCGTATTGACCAATAAGTCCTGTGATATCGGCTTGCTCGCGGCCGGAAGTTTTTTGCGAAGCAGAAAACATAGCATCCAGCCATTTTTCGAATGGCTCCGGGCCGCCGTGATAAGCAATGAGTGTTTCCACATCATGGGGAACGAACAGTGAATATTGAAACGCGTTGGCCTCTGTGTAATTGAAATCGACTTGATACGGATCGAACGGGTCAGGGAATCCACCATTGCGACGAGGTCGCATGAAGCCGGATGCAGGATCATACAAATGCTTCCATGACTGACTGCGTTTGATGAATTGCTCATACACTTCTGCGTTCCCGAGTTGTGAGGCGAATTGTGCAATACACCAGTCGTCATAAGCAAACTCGAGTGTTTTGGAAACACTCTCACTGAATTCATTGGCAGGCACAACGCCTAGTTCCGCGTATCGCTTTTTTTCGTCTTGTGGACCGGATGCACTGTTGATCATCGCTTTGAGCGCGAGCTCATGGTCGAAATCGCGAATGCCTCGCATGTAGGCGTCGTAGATCACCGGCACACTGTGATAGCCAATCATGCAGTAGGTTTCATTTCCGGCTAATTCCCAGACAGGAAGTTCTCGGCGTTCTTTGAATATTTCCAGGAAGGTGATAATCCAGTCACGGGTGCGCTCGGGCTCGAGTTCGCTCATGAGCGGGTGATAAGCGCGAAACGTATCCCACAATGAGAAAACAGTATAGCGCGTATAGCCATTCGCAGTATGGATTTTTTTGTCTTCTCCACGGTATCGGCCATCGGTGTCGCTCCAAATATTCGGCACGGTATAACAGTGATATAAAGCAGTGTAATAGTTCGCCAGTTCTTCGGAATCGGAAGAAGTCAGTGGTGCTTTTTTGAGCACGTTTGACCACGTTGCCTTCGCTTGTGTGCGGTATTGGTCAAAGTTCCAATGGGGTGCTTCTGCATAGAGGTTTTTGCGCGCTCCGATTTCATCCACTCCGCTTAATCCAACCTTGACGGTGAGCGAAGAGGTTGGGTCAAAGAGCATCGAGAACACCTGTACTTGTTCCATAACGGTCACTTTTTTGCCATCGCGATCTTCGGTGTAACTGACATCCAGTTGTGTGAAATCGCGGAAGGGTTGGGAGAACACGGCGTAGAAATACGTGTGTTGTTCTTCGGCCCAACCTTTCGAAACACGGTATCCTGAAATAGCTGTATCACCGATGATGTGATAGTCGTAGCGCAACAAATCATCGCGGTGCATGAAGTCAAGAAACAAACGGCAGGAATCACCGGGCGCAAAAGAGTAGCGATGAATACCTGTTCTTTCTGTTGCCGTGAGTTCGACGTCGATGTTGTAATCATCCAGCCGTACCTTGTAATATCCGGGCTCCGCCTTCTCAGAGTTGTGATTGAATGCGCTCTTGTAAGCGTCATTCCATTTATCCGCAATCTTGATGCGATGGTTGGTCGGCATGAGCAAGATGTCGCAATAATCCGGTACCCCCGTGCCTTGCAAATGCGTGTGTGAAAATCCGTAGATATGCTGATCATCGTAGTGATAGCCACCACAGCCATCCCAACCTTCCAGTCGGGTGTCGGGCGAAAGTTGCACCATTCCAAAGGGCAGGGTAGCACCCGGATAAGTATGGCCGTGACCACCGGTTCCAATAAAGGGATTCACGAAGTCGAAGCCACTAGGGATGGTGGTTGTTTCGGTGACTGCTACAGTTGTTTTTTTGGATTTATTGCAGGCAACACAGGCCAGCAGCATGAGCAGTAGTATTCGAGCTGATTTCATATCAAAAAACCGTTCTTATTTCGTGACGCACACATTACAATTCGCACGGTCGTGATTCATGCCCATGTGCAAAATTGCCGGCGGTGCAGGTTTGATTTTTTCGTTGTAAGTGATGCGCTGTTGAGGAGTAAGGAGAAATTGCGCGGCGAAGTCGCGGTTATCTCTTGCCGCTTTCTTTTTCGCGCGCAAATCACTTTGCGCGGCTGTGCGCTCTTCTTCAGAGATCGCAGATCGGGAAACCCGGCTAAGTTCCTTATCTATCGCTGTGCATTCCATTGCGCAGCGGGTAAAAAGCGAATCGATGGCCGGCCGTTGTAGCTCGTCGAGCGCACACAACGTCCGCAATTGATGCAATTGCAAGGAGTCGGCAGGAGAAAGGCGCACCTGAGAATGGAGCATTGCGGCGAAACAACACGTCATCATTAGTGTCAACAGGCATGAAGCAAGAGCCTTTTTCATCTTTCCCATGAATGCTCAAATATACAGGTTGTGGAAAGAGCATTGTGCTACATTTGCATCGCTTTAGGTTTCTTCCCAAGTGAAGAATGAAAAGGGAATCCGGTGAAAAACCGGGACTGTACCCGCAGCTGTGAGCATCCGTTGTAACCCGACTAACTCTCGCCACTGTTCTCGATGAGAACGGGAAGGCCGGTCGAAAGGGGGATGTAAGTCAGAAGACCTGCCTACTGCATGCTCATATCGGCGCTGCCGATGTAAGTGCCCGGGAAAAGGCATAGCGAACATGAAAAAGCTCATTGTCCTCATAGCAGGAATCGTGTGGTCGGCATGTGCATGTGCACAGGCGACTGACACCATTTCAGGGCATCATCAAACGGATGATGTGATCATCGTTGCGCGCGCATCAGACTTCTGGGGTGCGGCCAATGTGGTCACTCCATTGAAGCGCCGTCAATGGCTGACGGGTGATGTAGGAAGTTTTCTGGATGCGCACGGGCTTGCCCATCAGCTTACAGCCGGTGCTCCCGGTGCGGCAGGGTCGTTGCGCTTTCATGGCTTATCCTCCGATCATACGTTGCTGAGCTGGCAAGGATTGCCGTTGAATTCCATGACCTTGGGCACCTGTGATGTATCGTTGCTGCCCATGTTCTTTTTTGAGTTGATTCGGGTGTCGGACAATCCTGCTCATACGGGCGCTGCGCAGCAAGGGATGGGGACCACTATTCAACTGGGGAATGGACCCTTTGACGAAACTTCCGCCAGCGCACATAGTGCTTATAATTCATTAGGAAATCACATGCTGGGCGCTCAAGCTCAGTATTCGAAGTCGACGAATGGTAGGCTTTTTTCAACACGTGTAAGGGCCTTTCGGCAAGGATTTGAAAATCGCTATCGGTATGTGGATCGCTACCGCATCGACAAACCGATGATGTGGCAGGAACATCAGCAAGGCGAATACATGGGAAGTCAAGCCGAGTTGGATTATTCCCACAACAACAGAGCGCTTAGTTTTCGCACATGGTGGCAGCAGAAATCGATGGAGTTGCCGCAGGTGATGGGAACAGCATCGCAAGGAAGTGCCACGCAAGACGATGCCACGCTGCGCTCGATGTTGGAGTATCGGTGGTGGAAGCCGCGGTTGCACACCTATTTCCAACTGGCACATACCTATGAGAAATTACATTATGTGGATGAGCCCGTAGCCATTGATTCCGATATCCGCTCACAGATGCTTTGGGCCAATGGGTATGCGCAATGGTTGCCTTTTACTGGATTTCAGGTCAAAGTTTCGACCACTCAAGCTGCTGTTCGGGTCATGAACACAAACTACACGGACGGCAGGTTGGATAAGCCCTGGAGTCAGTACGCACTTCAAATGCACTATCGCAAGGGGCCGCATGAAGTGGAAGGCAACACTTCTTTTGAGCAGCGATTTGGAAGCGAGGGTTGGTCCTATTCGTTGAGTTATCGCATCTTCCACCACTGGAATCGAAATTCGTTGCTTTCTCCGCTGGTAAACATTGCGCGACGCTATCGCCTGCCGGATATGAATGAATTGTTTTGGACGCCGGGTGGAAATCCGAACCTTAGACCCGAGCTGGGATATCATGGGAAGGCAGGGCTCACCTGGTCATTGGGTAAAGAGAAACGCACGCAATGGCGCATTGAACCAACAGTGTTTGTTTCGCGCGTTCTGGATTGGATTCAATGGGTGCCACAGGATAATGGCGTTTGGTCGCCGGTGAATTTTCTCCGCGTGCAAACTCAGGGTGCCGAACTCTTTTTACTCTGTGAGAAGCTTAGTAAAAACGACCGGACACGTTATCGCTTCGAGACGCGCTGGACACTCAATGACGTGTTCAACATGGATTCTTTGTCGCGAGCAGAAGAGCGTCGCATGATTTATTCACCGCGCTATATCGGCTATCAAGGTGCGAGTATCCAACGCACAAGACATTCAGCATCGATTGGTTATCGCTTCGTGAGCGATCGTTTTACGGATGAAGTCAACACGCCTCACAGAGCCCTCACAGCGTATGGCTTGTGCAACCTGTGGTATGGCGTGAAATTCAATAAAAACGATCTTGACATCGATCTTACTGCAGGCGTAGACAATGTCTTTGATGTAGCGTATGAAACACTGCGCGCTTATGCTATGCCCGGGCGCGTTTGGCGCATTGGGCTCTCCTGCTCATTTATTCAAAAGAAACCATCCGACGGAGAAATCAAACCTCTGCTCGATTAATTAGCACAACGAATGAAAAACAAATTGCTTTTCTTATCCATGTTGGCTCTGTCAACTATGACCTCATGCAAAAAGGATGAGGAGGATACCACCACTCCTCCCGCAAGTGATGCCGGCTATTCAACCGGTGCTTACGTAGTGAATGAAGGAGCATTCTTGCAAAACAATGCCTCTATCACACACATTAGTGAAAATGATCAAGTGACGAATGATGTGTACTACACCGTCAACAATGTGGAGCTTGGAGATGTGATGCAGAGCTTTACCATCATCGGTGATCGTGGCTATGCAGTGATCAATAACAGCCAGAAGGTAACAGCCGTTGACTTGAAGACGATGGAATTCGTCGCTGATATTGAGGGCTTGTCGTATCCGCGCTACATGGTGCGGGCCGGCAACGGAAAGGCCTATGTGAGTAATGGTTCTATGACGGGAACCTTGGAAGTCGTCAATCTTTCCACTCATGAAATCACCGGAAATATTTCGGTCGGAACCGGTCCCGGGAAGATGGCCGTTAATGGCAATGAAGTTTGGGTGTGCAATGAGGGTGGTTGGTCGCTCGATAGCACCATCACCATTGTGGACGCGAATTCGAATACCGTAAGTGAAACCATTACCATTGGACATCGCCCATCGAGCCTGGTGTTTGATGCCTTTGGATATGCGTGGGTATTGTGTGCCGGTGAAACGTTCTACGATGAAAACTGGGCTGTAGTGGGCAACTCCGCTGCTAAGCTGGTGCGCGTGGATGTGAGCACACATCAGGTTGTGGCCGAAATACAAGTCGGCAGTTTGGGCGATCATCCAACGCAACTCACGATATCACCGGATCAAACTACCTTGTACTATGAGAATAATGGCGTGTATGCCTATGATCTTGTGAATGGCGATTTCCCGGGAAATCTTCTAATCGCCGAATCACGCAGTGCGCTCAGTGTTCATCCTTATACGGGAGAGATTTGGTGCGCTTCGATTTCGGATTTCAGCAGTCCTTCTAATGTGTATGTTTATTCCACGACCGGAACATTACAGAAGACATTTACCTGCGGTATTGCTTCCAATGCCGTCGTGTTTCGTTAGATTTTGAAACGCATAAAAAAGCCTGCAACGATGTAAGTGCAGGCTTTTTTTATTCATTGAAACATCAATGCGCTGAAATAGCAATAATCCTATCGGCTCCGATTGTTCGGTCGTACATATAGACGATGATGTGATAATCATTTTCGGTGGCGGCATGAGAGCCTTCGAGCACGGCGACATTGTCATTGCTCACGTATTTGTCACGCAGGATAAAGCGGTAATTGTAATACCCCTGCTTAAGCAAGAGTTTGGCGGTGTAGGCGCGCAGGCCTGCATCGTACGTGCAGGCGAATGGCTTGTCGTATGCGTTGAAGGTGCCTTCAATCAACACCGCAGCATCTGAAATTTCAGGCATTTGTAAAACCACATGCGCCCACACATAATCGGCTTCCAAATCATCGTCGCCTCCTTGGTCATTTTTTACAAGGTAATTGCCGTTGATGTCTTGCCAGCTGCTGTAAGCGCGTTTCCCTTCCGGCACACACGGACGTAAATACACGTGATAGCCATCATCGAGTTGTGCGATGTGTTCGACTTGATTGCTTTGATAGCGCAGGTCTTTCATTTCGAAGAATCGCCACTCGGCGCATCCTTCAAAGGTGTTTTCACCCCCGAAGTAATCGAAGGTGAGCACATCGGGTTGAATGAAGATGGGCTTCAAATAATCTGACGTTCGCTTCCAGTCGAAGTTCTGAATAATCAGCGCGTGTATGTCGTGCATGGGATCATTGATGGCCGTGCCTTTATGGGCCAAATCAAAATCGACCTCCTGATGCGTGTAGCGTTCAGCAATGATGCTGCTGGCATGCACATTCGCTCGTATGGTGGCTTGTTGCTCGTACACCACAAAGCGATAGACAATGAGGCGTGACGCCTCGTCATTCAGGTCCATACCGGAATACACAATCATCGCATAGTTGCCCGAAAGAGTCAATTGACTCATGTCGGTAGGATAACTGAATTGATAATGGATGAAATCAAAGAGAGTGTTGAAGCTGTATTCGATATCTGAAATCTGGTCGGATTGAAATCCTCGAACGTATTGCGGGTAGTCGAGCGCAGAGGGTTTCCAGTCATGATCGCAGTGCACAACGCCGTATCGCAGAGATTCAATCTCATCGTTGAAGAGATCGAAGTGAAACTGCAGACGCTCCCCACTTCCCAGTGCAATCAAGGGATAGCCGAGTTTATTGCCTTCAGGATACACCTGAATGCTGTGTATGTTTTCTTGGAATGATTTAGGGCTCAGGACAGATTGAGCCTGGAGCAAATCGCCCAACAGCACAAGCAGCAGAAAAATCCGAAAACGCATGTGACGAAGTTCGCTAATTCATAGCCTGTGTGGGCATTCATTTGGAATTTTTCACGCCAAGGCATTTTCGCCGGAATTACCCGTGGCTGCCTAAATTTGCCTTATGCCAATGACCGTTAGGGTTTTGTTGTTCGTCATCGTCCTCGCGGGGACGATGTCAGCGTGCACGGAAAAGCCGGAGAGTAAGCCTCTTATCGGCAGGTACTACACGGGAGTGTTATTCAGCAAGCCTTATTCGATAGATGTGGTTGGCGACTCTTCGGATTATACCGCGTCGATGGATTCGGTGATTGCTATCTACGAATCGATTTTCAACGTGCTCGATCCCAATTCGCTGATCTCTCGTATCAACCGCTTTGGAAGTAAGGACAGCGTGTTTGCGTTCAACGATAGCACGCGCGCGTTTGGATTGGTGTATGATCTAGCGCGTGATCTTCATCGCACAACGCTACAGTATTATGATCCTACCATCGCGCCCTTGCGAAGGGCATGGATGGTCACAAAGAGTAGGGGAGAGTTAGAACCAAATTTGGATTCGCTGTATGATTTTGTAGGGTTTGACCAGTCACAGCGTGGGCAGGTGCTGCTCGATATGAATGAGCTCACGGTGGATGGTTATCGCTACAGTGAAACGCAAATCCGAAAACCGGATGAACGATCGGAGCTCGATTTCACGGGAATCGCTGCAGCAGCGGCCTTGGATCAAATTGCTCAAGTGCTGCGCGATCGTGGGGTTGCTCAGTTTCGCATTACCTATGGCCATAGCCTCATTTGTGAGGGAAATGTGGTCGATACGTTAGGTATTATTCCAATGGGAATTGGTGTAGATTCAGCTGATCAGTTCATACGCGTAAACCGCGGTGCGTTTTGTTACCGCACAGTGCAGGATAAACTCGCGATGATTGATCCAACCTACGGCTATCCTGTCGATAATGAAATTGTGTATGTCGGTATTCAAGCCCCTTCATTGGTTGAGGCCGAAGTGTTCAGCGAGGCGTTCATGATTATGGGGCTGGATAAAGCCTCCGATTATTACACGCGCAACGAGACTTCCAAAATTGAATCGTTCATGTTGTACAATATCGACAAGAATCTGCAGAGCGCTTCCACCGAGGGTTTTGATCGACTCATGGTTTACCGAGATTCTACGCAAGTGCCATGAGTAATACCCCCTTCATTCTCGCTATCGAGTCGAGCTGCGATGAAACCTCTGCCGCGATTCTTCACCGTGATGTCGTTTTATCCAACATCATCGCCACGCAGCAAGTGCATGAACGCTATGGTGGGGTAGTTCCGGAACTGGCCAGCAGAGCGCATCAGCAGAATATTGTGCCTGTGGTTGAACAAGCACTTGTTGAGGCAGGAATCACCAAAGATCAACTTGCTGCTATCGCCTATACGCAAGGTCCCGGTTTGATGGGAGCTTTGCTCGTGGGTGCTTCGTTTGCCAAGAGTATGGCTTTGGCGCTTGATGTGCCGCTGATTCCCGTGCATCACATGCGTGCGCACATCATGGCGCATTTCATTCGAAATAACCCGGAAGATCTGATTCCTGAGTTTCCCTTTTTATGCCTCACGGTGAGTGGCGGTCACACCCAATTGGTGTTGGTGCGTTCGGTAATGGACATGGAAGTTGTCGGACAAACCATAGATGATGCGGCGGGTGAAGCATTTGATAAGGCGGCTAAAGTTCTTGGCTTGCCATATCCCGGAGGGCCTTGGGTGGACAAACGAGCGAAGTCAGGGGATTCTACGAAATTCAGTTTCACCACACCACAGATCAAAGGATTCGATTACAGTTTTAGTGGTTTGAAGACAAACCTGCTGTATTTCTTGCGCGAGCGCAACAAGGAAGACGCAGGGTTTATTGAACGCGAGATGGATCATATCTGTGCTTCCTATCAGCATGTCGTCACCAATTATCTGTTGGCCAAAATGGAAGCCGCAGCTATGCATTATGGTGTGCAGCATGTTGCCTTGGCCGGAGGCGTTTCGGCCAATTCAGCGCTGCGCGCGAAGTTTAAAACACTCTGTGAAAAGCACGCTTGGCAAGGCTTTGTACCCGCGTTTGAATACTGCACAGACAATGCGGCAATGATCGGCATTACCGGCTACTACCAATGGCTTGCCGGCTCACACGGAACATTGGGTGATGTACCAAAGGCTTCGTGGAAACTTTGAAGGTTTCCGAAATTAGAGTTTCATAAAACGACTGCTTTTCCATTCACCGTCATTCATTATGCGAACGTGGTAACTGCCGGTTGCAAGGGTTGAAGTGTCGATGCCTGCGCCGGAATAGCGTGAAGAAAGAACCACTTCTCCGGTAATTGAAACGACCTGAATCTCCGCGCCGTTGCTGATTCCATTGAAGTAAATACGATCGCTCGCCGGATTGGGATAGCCCGTCACGTTCATCATTTCACGATTACCGACCATAGAAGGCTCTGTAATTTGAATGTAGAAAATGCCCAGTTCACCTTCATAACCATCCAGCTGGATGTAATACGTTTCACCGGGAGTCAGACCGCAATATTCGAGATATGAGGAGTAGGTATTTCCAACACATGCCGCTTCCATATCGTCATTCGAAGCAAGGTAAGAAACCGCTGAAGGATCCGTGCATTCAGCCACTTCGCAGAGTGCGATTTGAGTATCAATCACACCATCGGCGAAGCATGTATTGATCGCCACGCAGCCGGATGCAGTCGCAGTGAAGGAATACCACAATGTATTGTCAAGCGTTCCATCGCACCACGCCAGAATGCAATCGCTTTCGGGATCATTGCTGGGCAGGTTAAAGGGGGATGCTTCATTGTCTTCTAGCGTTGCAAAAGAATTATCGCCCATGGTTTCCGGGGCGTTCATTACAAGTTCGGTTGCCGTGCAGATATTGTCGTTGTCGGGGAACTGACAAGCTCCTTGATCGAGCGGAATCAACTCACCGCTATTCCAATTAACGAGGTATAGACCGAAGGGATTGCCGTTACTGTTGACTTGCGGATTGACGAAGCCTGCGGCAACAATGGTAAAGCCAGCGCCGTAATCGACTACGAATGCTGCAGGAATGCAATATTCTAAGCCAAGAGGAATGCCGGTGACATCGAAGATTGATAAGGTGAAGTTCTCATAGAATTGAGCATAACCTTCATTATTGAAGGTGGCGTATCCAAAGTCAAAGCAAAGTGGATTGGAATTGTTGTCGTAAAAGTTTACGTTCGGCGCATCGCTCACAGCGTGCAGAAAGTGCATGGGAATGGAACCGGCTTCAGTCGAATACAATTGAGCGCCTTCGAATACTAGCGCGTTCAGCGGCTGATAGGGAGAAAATCCAAGCTCGTCCAGTTGTCCGACAATAGCAACTTCATAATTGAGGGCTGAATTGAAATTCACCTCTGTGCTGATTATCGCATCGGATGCATCGAAACTGGTCGGCGGGTGAATGCTGATGGTATGCGGACCGGTCGCGTCAATGGGTAAGTATTGCGAACAGGTGAGATATGCGAAATTGTCAAGTAGCAGTTCACCGTCCAATCTGACATCAACGGCTCCTAGTAGTGGATCGCCGCTGACATGGATGAAGTTGACCAATGCAGTGGGCTGGCCTGTGCTAACGGAGAGTACGAACGGACCGAATTCGCCATCCCAGCCATCTACTTGGATGAGGTAAACGGCTCCTGGTGTCAGCCCGTCGATGGTGATAGCTGAAGAATAAACACCGCCGTCATTACAACCGCCTTCTATGTCGTCATTGGCTGCGAGATTGGTGAAGGTCGAATAGTCGCTGCAGTCGGAAGCACTCCATAGAGCAATTTGCGAGTCGAGCGCTGATCCTGTGTTACACGTGCTAATCACCACCGCGCCGTTTGCCGGAGCAGTGAAGGTATACCACATGGAATTTTGTACGGCCACATCATCATTGCACCAAGAGGTGTAGCATGATACCGCCAGTGAAGATGCTGCGGGAACCGCTTCGTTTGGGTCTGCTGTGGCATCGGCATTATTACCCTCTACCAATGCACCATCCACTTCAACAAGAATGGCATTGCAGGGTGAATCGTTGGTGGGCTGCGCAATAGCAACGATGGCAGCAAAAAGTAAGACAAGGGTAGACGTTAATTTCATGGTGTTGGCTTTGGAGCGAAAATAGTGAAAGAGTGAAATGGTGAAATGGTGAAAGAGTGAAATGGTGTCCCTCACCCCTCACCCTTTAACCCGAGTTTTGTTGCATGTTGAAGCATGAGCGCATACGCCTCGTCATAGTCGTTGCGAATTACTCCGTCGAGAATGGCGTCTTTGATGGCGTTTTTGATAATCCCGATTTCGCGGCTTGGCGGAAGGTTAAAAATGCGCATGATATCTTCACCGGTGATGGGTGGCTGGAAATTGCGAATGCGGTCTTTCTCTTCGAGTTCGATCAGCTTCTGCACAACGATATCATAGTTGGCCAAATAACGTTGCACCTTCGACTCATTCTTGGAGGTAATGTCAGCTCGGCAAAGCTTCATCAAATCGTCGATATCGTCACCGGCTTCAAACAGCAAGCGGCGTATAGCGCTGTCGGAAATCTCCTCCTTGGTCAGTGCAATTGGACGTAAATGCAGGAGCACCATCTTCTGTACAAACTTCATCTGGTGGTCGAGTGGTAGCTTGAGTCGCGCAAAAATCTTCGGCACCATGCGAGCGCCTACATCTTCGTGTCCGTGAAATGTCCATCCAATGCCTTCTTCAAAGCGTTTGGTTGGCGGCTTGGCAATGTCATGCAGAATGGCCGACCAGCGCAGCCATAGACTATCGCTGTGTTCACACAAATTATCGAGCACTTGCAGTGTGTGGTAGAAATTGTCCTTGTGCGCAATGCCGTTGCGTTTTTCAACACCGTGCAGTCTAACCATTTCCGGGAAGAAGCGATGCAATAAGCCGGTATCGAAGAGCAGCTTGAATCCAACCGATGGTTTTGGGCAAAGGATGATTTTGTTGAGCTCTGTCGTGATACGCTCCATCGAAACAATGTTCAATCGTTCGGTGTTGCGCTTGATAGCTTGAAAAGATTCCTCTTCAATTCGGAAGTGAAGTTGATTGGCAAAACGCACGGCGCGCATCATGCGCAAGGGGTCATCACTGTAGGTGATATCCGGGTCGAGCGGTGTGCGCAGAATTTTATTTTCTAAATCAGCCAGACCGTTGAAGGGATCGATGACCTCGCCGAAGTTGTGTTGCTGCAATGAAATCGCCAGGGCATTGATGGTGAAATCACGTCTGTTCTGGTCATCTTCAAGTGTGCCTTGTTCCACATCCGGCTTACGTGATTCCCGCGAATAGGATTCTTTCCGCGCATTCACAAACTCGATGTCGAGTTGCTTGTAACGAAAGTGCGCAGTGCCGTATGTTTTGAAGATATCAATCTTTTTAATGCCCAGCGCTTTGGCGCACGCTTGCGCTAGTTCCAGTCCCTTGGTGTTGGCCACCAGATCGACATCCGTGTTCGGACGATTAAGCAGTAAGTCACGCACAAATCCTCCAATGACATAGACCTCTACTCCGAGCGCTTCTGCCTCACGTTGAATGGTGCGGTAGAGCTGCGATTCGATGTGTTGAGAAAGATTCATGGGGGATGCTTATTACAGCTTACGGATGAATGCATCATCCGTAAGCTGTAAATGGTTAACCTTATTGCTTACTGATCACATGCGACCAACGATCTTGACCGTTGTAAATGTGAACGGTGTAAAGGCCGGCTGCGAGATGAGAAAGTGGTATAAGCTGAGCCGTATTGTTTTGGCGGAACTGCTCAATCTGACGGCCTTGAGCGTCGAAGATCATGACTTCTGAGGTGTTCGACATTTGACGCAAATCGAGCATGATGCTCTCAGTAAACGGATTGGGGTAAATGCGAATAGGTGCAGACACCTGTGATTCGACTGAATTTACATTTCCGGAGAAATGCAAGTCATCAACTTCCAGCACAGATCCGGCTAGAACTTCGCCACCGCCCGTCACCATGATGATATTGCAGGTGTCGGGTGTTCCTGTCATCATCGGAATAATCGAAATGTCGAATGGGGTCCAGCTCGAAACATTCGTGTTAATTTCTAAAGAACCTATTGCTATAGTATCTGCGGTATTGCTCGCATTATTCCAGCGCGTGAAGAAGCATCCAATACCCGACACATCACCGTCAATCAGTGATGAACGGTAGCTTCCCGAGAGAAAGCTGGGTACATTACTTACCGGAAATCCGGCAAAACCGGTTTCTGTGCCAAAATTGAATGATCCGACATACGCCACAGCAGGAAGCATTGTTCCGTCCAGTGGATTGGTTTGTGATGCGAGTTTGAGATAGTAATCACCGTCGACACCGGGGGTCTCTTGGGTTACGGTGTAATCTGCCTGGAATAGGAAAGAAAGTACATTGAATGTAGCCCAGTCCACCGGCTCGGGATAACCATTTACCGAAGTCCAGTCTTCAAAGCTGCCATTCGGAATTGTTTGTGCCTGAGCCACGCCGGCGGTGAGAATAAAGATCAGAGCGAAGTAGATTTTTTTCATGTGGATAAAATGTTTGTTCCACAAATGTAAACAGCCCGAATAAGGTCTCTGACGATTTCAGGGTGAAAACAATAACAGGTAATTGTGCGCTTCTAACGCTTTCACCGAGTAATGGCGAGCTGCTGTCGATTTTCGTCTTCAATCAGTGTGTAAACTCCCGCTGCAAGCGCTGTTATGTCATAGGTTCCGGTGCTAAGATTCGATAGCACACAACGCCCCGTAGCATCGAGCAGAACAGCGTTGCGACAACCTTTCAGTGTGATAAAATCTGCAGCAGGGTTCGGGTAAAGTTGAAGCGTAGGTCGTTCAATCGCGGATGCGCTATTCACCACGTTGGAATAGCCCGGCGTTTGGAATTCATTCGTGACGTATGCGTTGGAGCCGCCATCTTCTGTGAGTGCCCACGTTGCATCCGAAATAGGGGAGAACCCTTGTGCGCGATCGACCAGACGCGCAAGTCCTTCTTCAGTGCGATATACAAAAAGCGGCTCATTGGCACCGAGCTTAAAGTTGGTGTGAGCGCGTCCTTGTTCAAGGTCATCGTCGGCCCAGAAAATCAAAAAGCCATGAGCAGCAATGGTCGTATCAGGAAGCTTCCAGCGATTCCAATTTTCAGGATTATCACTCAGAAAACAATCCTGAAGCAGCAGCGCAGAATTCGAAGTATTGTAGAGTTCAATCCAATCATCATACTCACCGAATGCATCCGCAACGAGTGCATCGTTCACCGCACACACTTCGTTGATGCGAAGCCCAATGGGCGAGCGTGTAATCCAATGCTCTTCGGGTTCACATGGAAACACACTATTGCCGTTGATGATAATCCGATAGTAAAGCTTATCGCTCTGATTGCTGAATAGCGGTCCATTGAAGTGATACACGCCATCACCATCGTCATCCGTCATACTGCCCGAAACAAACGAGACACCATCCCAGGAGTAATTCGCTTGAACCGAGTTAACCGCCCCCTCAACACGTGCACTAAGCGAAACGGCATTGGTGTCGATGCGCTGCACCACCCAATGCGCATCAGTGCCTGTTGAATACGATTCCAGTTGATTGAGCGCGCTCGCACGACGGGCTTCTGCATAAGCAAGAATGCCATAGGGCACATGATTGCAGCATCCTTCTTGTGGAGCTTGCAGAAACGTATTCATATCATAACCGAAGTCGAGCGGATAGTATGTGTCCTCAGCCACATGAGGCTGCAATAAATTTTGCCAGTAGTCGATTTGCTGAGCGAGTGTGTCGGGATGAAAATGGGTGTTACAGAGTTCTTCAATATGCTGACTAAATAGATTACGGTAGGCCGTGTTTTGCATAAGCCGCGTATACAACGGTCGTGCTTCACCTTCCATGGACCAAGTGTAAACAGATCGGTTCGCCCAATCGATGCCAATCCAGTCGATGCCCAGTGTATTGTCCAAGTCATAAGGAATGAACCGCATGCGGTCGGTCAATTGATCATGGTACAAATAGAAGTTGTTCTTCAGAAAAGAATAGTTATCCCAGTTGCCCAGCAACACATCGATTGCTGCAATTTTCAAATACTCGGACACGTGAAAAACCGCGGGTAGTTCGCAGGATAAATCAGCGGTCGGTGTATTGTTGAGTACGTTGATGAAGTGCGACAAATCGCTGTAGTCGTAGAGATAGTCGTTGGTGCTTAAATCATAGGGTTGCTCTCCCCAAACTGCAGCTTGATAATCTTGGGGATTGTTACTGATGAAATTTAGGTCCGCCGGATAAGTGCATTTGTAAAGATTACCATCGCCTTGATCATCAAAATGCGCTGAAGCCATTTGTTCGTCGATGTGCTCAACGTTCAAGTAAACGCCGCGGTATTCGTTGTTGATGTAAAGCCGAGTGTAAGATGTGCGCGCGGCAGCAATGCCAAATTTGCGAAACAAATCGTGCGACAATTTGCTGCGCATCAGTGAAGGATCGTTGACCGTTGCCAGCAGGTTGATTTTTTCCAAGTCCTGCCACTGACCGCCTGCATTGAATGTGTTGAATGAAATCTTAAAGGATTTTTTGGCCGCGTTAATGCTGGTGTTACCACGAAGTCGAAAGCCTATGTCATTGACCGTATCGTTCAGTCCGTTGCTTTGAAAAACAAATTGTGCCGGATACTCGTGTTCGCTCTCCAAGTTGGCAATCATCTCTTGCAAACTATCGGGCTGAATCGTGATGTAAATGGAGGTGACTTCGGTTTGATCAAAGACTTCTCCAAATGGCGGCGCTACTTGAGCGAAAACCGATAGCATCGAGCATGCCCCGATCAGCAGTAACGCCGATAACTTTTTCATCTTATTTGGTTTTGCGCTTGTATTTATAGAGCTGCGCGGGTTTGTGCAAAACACCCTGTTGTTTTTCCTCCAAGGGAGTAAGATGATCGCCTTTGAGGACGTTCTTCCTGAAGTTACGCTTATCAAGTTTTTTATCCAGAATGATTTCGTGCAAATGTTGCAATTCAGAGAGCGTGAACTTCTCGGGCAACAATTCAAAGCCGATATTATCGGCCACCAATTCATGACGAAAGACATCGAGCGCGCGCTCAACGATTTCATTATGGTCGAAAGCCAAATCAGGAATGTTGTAAACATCGACCCACTTTGTTTTACCGGCGAAGCTGGAAGCTTTGGGTGTGTAATCGTCGAGTTTGACTAGCGAGTAATAACCCACTGTAATGACGCGTCGTTCAGGGTTTGCGCGAAAGAGTCGGAGCCATTCCTGGTCTTTTAAATCTTGCACGCGCTTGGGGTCGCCAAAGGTGTAGAACTGTTTGAGGTAAATGCCTTTTAAGCTGGTCAATTCCTTGAGCACACGCTTGGCACATTCGTCCAGACTCTCTTTGTCTTTCAATAGGTCGCCGGGCAAAGCAGTTTGAATTTTGGGCAACTTTCGATCTGAACCCGCATGTCGCTGTTCGATTAAAAGCACTTTCAGCTTTTTTTCATCGAAACCAAAGAGCACGCAGTCAACTGAAATATCCATAGCAATACAAAAGGTGTAGTGATTTTCATCGGCTAAGATACGCGGCTCGGAAATAATAGCAAGCCCCCGTTCTGTTCCCCGGCTAGGCCGAGGATGTTTATAAAATGGACAATGAGATTCTGCTGCCGTTGAATGATTTGGAGCATTTTCGGGGGATGAATACTCAACTCAGGCAATGGCTTATTGCAGCGTGGATGCTGCTTACCTTAACTTCCTGTGCCTCTACCATTGATACGGTCAGTATCTACAGTCATTCCATGAAAAAGGAATGCAAAGCATTGGTCATTTATCCCGAAACCTCTTCCGATGAGCCCCTTCCGGTGTTGTATCTCTTGCACGGATTAGGCGGCGATTACGGTTCCTGGCTGAAGATAAAACCCTCGCTGGTCGACTATGTGCAGGAGAACCGTATGATCATCGTTTGTCCCGATGGTGGCGAACGCAGCTGGTATCTCGATAGCCCTGTTGATTCATCGTTTCGATATGAAACGCATCTGATAAAGGAAGTCATTCCTTTTGTCGATAGCCTCTACAATACTATTCCGGGCAGAGAAGGAAGGGCAATCGCCGGATTGAGTATGGGAGGACACGGAAGCCTGTTTCTATCGATACGCCATCCGGAAGTGTTCAGTATAGCCTGCTCCACCAGTGGAAGCGTGGATTTGCTCAAGCGCACATTTTCCTGGAAGTACAAGGAAATGATTTTGGGAGATACCACCTGCTGTTTGGCGAACTGGCAAGCCAATTCGGTAATCCGTTTGATCGATCAACTTTCTCCCGGAGTGCTGAGCTTGCACGTTGACTGCGGAACGGAAGACGAACTCATTGATGTCAATCGGGAGCTGCATAGAAAACTCCTGGAAAAAGGTATCGAACATGAGTATATCGAAAAACCCGGCGTGCATAATGCGGCCTACTGGGCGAGTAGTATAGAGTCCATCATGCAATTTGTGCTTGATGCGTTCGAAGCGAAATAAATATTTTACGAAAAAGTGCTGTTTCTCCTTTATTTATCTACATTGCGTACTTTTTACAATAAGTCGGAAGCAGTTTAAATAGACAAACCAAATCCAACCACGATGACACAACCATCAACTACACAAACGGCTAAAGGTGCTTTGGGCACATTGGTCACGGTATTCTTTTTCTGGGGTTTTATTGCCGCAGGAAACAATGTATTCATTCCGTTCTGCAAACACTTCTTTCACCTTGACCAATTTCAAAGTCAGCTGATCGACTTTGCGTTTTACCTGGCCTATTATGTGGGTGCTCTGCTGTTGTTTATTTATGGAAACTTATCCGGTTTGGATTTAGTTGGAAAGTGGGGATATAAAAAGAGTATTGTTTATGGCTTGTTGTTTTCCGCATTAGGAGCGCTTGCTATGATATTGGCCGTGAACGGAAATAGTTTTCCCGGCATGTTGCTCGGGCTGTTTATTGTGGCGCTGGGATTTTCCCTTCAGCAAACGGCGGCTCAGCCACTGGCCATTTCGCTGGGCGATCCGCTCACAGGCGCAACACGTGTGAATCTCGGAGGCGGTGTCAATTCATTCGGAACCACTATCGGGCCTTTGGTTGTTGCGCTGGCGCTCTTTGGAAGCGCTCAAGCGGTGAGCGACGCTGAAATCAATAGCTTGCCGTTGGGCAAGGTCATCAACCTATACGTGTTTGTCGGATTGCTCTTCGTCGGTGCTGCTGCACTGTTTGGGTTTTCTAAAAAAGTACCCGCAGGAGTCATTCTCGAAAAACCGGAGCCTGCGAAAAAGGCGATGGCCAGCATGCTCATCATTACCGGTTTGTTGGTCATGGCGTTTGTGCCTGTATTCTCCAGCTATCGGTCAGTTGAGGCAAAGCAAATTGCAGATTACGAGCAGCAAATTTCAACCTACAACGAACAGCTTGTTGGGGCATCCGAATATGATGCAGCAGAGATTGCGAATAACATCGAGTTCAATCAAACGATGATCACTGAATTGAAAGAGCCTCTCGAAATGAAGCGACTGACCTGGCTGCTCATTGCTATGGCAGTGATCGTTGTGGCATTGCCGGTCAATAACGCGCTGGCTAAAAAGAATCCGAGTGGCTGGGGTGCCATGCAGTTCCCACAATTGGTGTTGGGGATGTTAGCCATCTTTATCTATGTTGGTGTGGAAGTGGCGATGGGTTCTAACCTTGCAGAGCTTCTGAAGCAGCCCGAGTTTGGCGGATTTCAGTCCTCACAAACAGCTCCATTCATTGCGATGTTCTGGGGAAGTTTGATGATTGGCCGCTGGACAGGCGCGATTGGCGCTTTCGAAATGAAGCCCGGTACACGCAAACTACTCAAGTTTGGTGTGCCTTTGATGGCGCTCGGAGTGGTCATGGTATTCACCTCACTCGCAGGCCATGATGTTGCCCCGCTCAAGTGGTATGTGCTCTGCGTCTTAATTCAAATTGTCGCAGCTTATTTATCCAACGATAATCCGGCGCGCACGCTACTGTATTTTGGAATCTTTGGAATGGTCGCTTTGCTGGTAGGAACTATGAGCACAGGCATGGTAGCCGTTTACGCTATTTTGAGCGGTGGATTGGCTTGCTCCATTATGTGGCCATCCATTTTCACGTTGTCCATTGCAGGTTTGGGTAAATACACCTCACAGGGTTCTGCGTTTTTGATCATGATGATTTTGGGAGGATCGATCATCCCTCCAATACAGGGAAAATTGGCTGATGTTATCGGTATTCACCCCAGCTATGGCATCGCCGTTATCTGTTTTGGATACCTGACGTGGTTTGCTTACAAAGTGAATAAGATCCTCAAAGCTCAGGGATTGGATGTTGATGCAGTAGGTGGCGGCGGACATTAGAAGTAAGAAGAAAAAGTTACTTAGTGTACAAAATACACTTACATTTGGAGCCGGATTTTTTTGCAAGGAAAATCCGTCAATAGAAACAACCCATGAATACTCAAAAAATGAAAATAGGCGTGCTCACCAGCGGTGGCGATGCCCCCGGAATGAATGCCGCCATACGCGCCGTTGTGCGTACGTGTGTCTATCGCAATATCGAAGTGGAAGGCATCTTTCAAGGATACCAGGGCATGATTGATGGGGACTTCAAAAAGCTTAATGAGCGCTCTGTGGCGCGCATCCTTGGTCGCGGAGGCACGATCCTTAAGAGCTCACGCAGTAAAGAATTCATGACGAAGGAAGGCCGTCAAAAGGCCTATGAGAATATGAAAAAGCATGGGGTGAATGCGCTTATTACCATTGGTGGTAACGGCACGTTTACAGGAGCACATGTCTTCTATGAAGAGTTCGGCATTCCGGTAATGGGCGTTCCCGGTTCAATCGATAATGATTTGTACGGAAGCGATCACTGCATCGGTTTCGATACCGCTACCAATACTGTGGTAGATGCTGTCGACAAAATCCGTGACACAGCGACATCTCACAACCGTCTCTTCTTCGTGGAGGTGATGGGCCGTAACAGCGGTTTCATTGCGTTGAAGGCCGGTATCGCAACGGGTGCAATCGCCATCGTTCTTCCGGAAGATGAGATGAGCATTGATGATTTGGTAGCCACGCTGCGCGAAAGTGAAGAGAGCGGTAAGTCGAGCTCGATCGTGCTCGTTGCTGAAGGAAGTAAGAGCGGCGGCGCCTATGAAATCGCCAAGAAAGTAACAGAGAAATACAGTGAATATGAAACACGCGTATCGGTACTCGGACACCTGCAACGTGGAGGTGCTCCTTCTTGCTACGATCGTGTGATGGCCTCACGGATGGGTGTGGCCGCGGTAGAAGGAATTCTGGAAGGAAGAAAAGACGTAATGATCGGCATCATCAACGACCGAGAAACCTACACACCGCTTTCCGAGGCCATCAATCAACGACACATGCCCAACCGGGATGAATTGCGCATCGCGCGAATTCTGTCTATCTAAGCATGGGTCAAAACTAATTAGCAAGAAAAATGAAAAAAATAGCCATCAACGGTTTCGGTCGCATCGGACGTATGTGTTTCCGCAGCCTCATCAACAATCCTCAAGTAGAAGTAGTCGCCATCAACGACCTCACCGATGTGAAAACATTGGCGCACCTCCTCAAGTATGACAGCGTTCACGGACGTTTCGGTCATGCCGTTGAGCATAACGCCGATTCCATCATTGTGAATGGAAAAGCGATCAAGATTTACGCGGCAAAAGACCCGGCAACCCTTCCATGGGGCGATCTCGGAGTAGAAGTCGTGATTGAATCGACCGGTATTTTCACCGATAAGGAAAGTGCTTCGAAGCACATTCAGGCAGGCGCCAAGAAGGTCATTATCAGTGCACCGGCAACAGGTGCGGTGAAGACCATCGTGCTCGGTGTGAACGATGATCAGATTACGGCAGAGGACACGGTGCTGAGTAACGCTTCGTGCACAACCAACTGTTTGGCTCCAATGGCCAAAGTGCTCAACGATAAATTCGGAATTGACAGAGGATACATCACAACCGTCCATGCTTACACTGCTGATCAGCGCTTGCAGGATTCTCCGCACAAAGATTTGCGTCGTGCGCGTGCAGCTGCCTTGAGCATGGTTCCAACTTCAACAGGCGCGGCGAAAGCAGTAGGCGAGGTGTTGCCACAACTCAAAGGCAAACTCGATGGCGTAGCTGTTCGCGTGCCCACACCCGATGGTTCGATGACCGATCTCGTGGCAGTACTCAAGCGAGACGTAACCATTGAAGAAGTGAATGCTGCGATGAAGGAAGCCGCCGAAGGACCGATGAAAGGTATTCTGGAATACTGCACCGATCCTATCGTATCGATCGACATCGTAGGAAATCATCACTCGTGTATTTTCGATGCAGCACTCACCGCTGCAAACGGAAACCTCGTGAAGGTAATGGCTTGGTACGACAACGAAGCCGGTTACTCGCAGCGCGTATGCGATTTGATTGCGAAGATTTAATGACATTGCACTAACAACAACACACTATACCTTTTTTACCATGATCATCATTGCAGACAGCGGATCCACTAAATGCGATTGGGCCCTGATTGACGAGAAGGGAATGCGCATGGATGACTTCCAGACAATGGGACTCAATCCATACTTCCATTCTCCCGATGTGATCGAAAAAGCCATTAAGGATAATGCACCCTTCTATGCGCTGGCCGATCAGATCAAACACATTTTCTTTTACGGTGCAGGCAGCAGCACACCCGAAATGCACGCCATTATGCGCGCAGGGTTGGAGCGTGTTTTCAAGCATGCAGAGATTTTAGTTGAACACGATCAACTCGGTTCGGCTATGGCTGTGTATGATGGAGAGCCTTGCATTGCGTGCATTTTAGGTACAGGAAGTAACTCCTGTTACTTTGATGGCGAAAATGTTTCTGAAGAAGTTCCTTCGCTTGCCTACATCCTGGGTGATGAAGCCAGCGGCGGTTACTTCGGAAAAATTCTCTTACAGGAATATTTCTACAAGAAACTCCCTGCTGATTTGCATGCCTCCTTTGAAGAAAAATTTGCGCCTACGAAAGACGATATCATCAATAAGATTTACCGCGAACCCAATGCGAATGTGTATCTCGCATCGTTCATGAAGTTCATCGGTGAGCACAGCGACCATCCGCATGTGAAGGCATGGGTGAAAAGAGGCATGTTGCATTTCATCGACATTCACGTGAAGTGTTTTGCCAACTACCGCGAGGTGCCTGTGCATTTTGTAGGAAGCATTGGACACTACTTCCACGACTGTCTGCAAGCCGCTGCCGATGAGGCGGGCATCCGCTTGGGAAAGGTGATTCGCAAGCCGATTGATGGTTTGGTGGAATATCACGTGAAGTACAAGTTGCCTGCACTGGTAAGCCGTTAAAAGCATGGAAAAACGTATCTGCGTCATCGCACACGACAGCATGAAGCCCACGCTGGTCTCTTTTTTAAAAGAGAGAGAGCAGTGGTTGTGGAATCGCAAGTTTGTAGCCACCGGCCTCACGGCTGAGTTCATGGCGCAAGAGTCGATGCAGTTGCAGGTAGAGCATGTCAATCCCGGCCGTAGCGGCGGGTTCAAAGAACTGGAGGCCATGGTCAATCGCGATGAGATTGCCATGGTCCTCTTTTTTCGTGACCCGGAAATCGTGCAGGACTATGAAGCCGATGTCGTGTCCTTAGTGAAAGCCTGCATCAAGCAAAACATTCCTTTGGCGAGCAATCCGGCGAGTGCTGAGTTGCTCATTGTCGGCATGATTCGCATGGAAGCCGGTCGCAAGTAATCATCTCTATTTTTATCACATGATTAAAGCCTGTTTGTTCGATATGGACGGTGTCATTGTGGACACCGCGAAGTTTCATTTTCTCGCATGGCAACGCCTGGCGAATTCACTCAGCATTGAATTCACCGAAGTTCAAAACGAAGAATTGAAGGGCGTGAGTAGGGTAGAGTCGCTCGAGAAGATACTATCCTGGGGAAACGTAGTGCTCAACAACGCCAAGAAGGTTGAGCTCATGGATTTGAAGAACAGATGGTACCTGGAGTATGCAGAGCAAGTTGTGCCATCGGAAATGTTGCCGGGCGTTTTTGATTTTCTGAATGAGTTGAAGCAGAAAGATATTCGCATAGGCCTTGGGTCATCATCCAAGAATGCTGTGCTCATTCTCGAAAAGCTCGGCATTCTGGAGATGTTCGACACCATCATCGACGGCAACAAGATTCACATGTCGAAGCCACATCCGGAGGTCTTTCAGCGCGGTGCCGCAGAATTAAAACTACAGCCAACAGACGTCGTAGTGTTCGAAGACGCCCAAAGTGGAGTCGAAGCCGCCAAGAGCGGCGGGTTCTATTGCATCGGCATCGGCGAATCATCAGTTCTCTCTTTAGCGGATGCTGTGGTGCCTTCGATGGCGGGGATGACGGTGGAGAGGATGGAGGGGTTAGTGGCGAGTGGCGAGTGACGAGTGACGAGTGGCGAATGATGAGTGGCGAGCGGCGAGTGGCGAGTGGCGAGTGGCGAGTGGCGACTCGTGCCATTCAACAAGCCCCATAGGGGCGCAATCTTCCTAGCGGCGAGTGGCGAGTGGCGAGCGGTGACTCCTGCCTTTCAGCAAGCCCCGTAGGGGCGAAATCTTCCTAGCGAGAAATATGTCGTTGGTCATGAAGCCCCAGCGGGGCGATATAATTCTATCCTGTCTCAAAAAGTGTGAGAGTTATAAAAGAAGTACGAAGTGCGAGGTGCGAAGTGCGAAGTGCGGGGAAGATTCTGCGTTTCAATTAGGGGCGTTATGCAAAAGTGGACTATCCTAAGCATGGATACGCGATGTTCAAACCAAACCATCAGCAATCGTCCCTCGCACTTTCTTTATCCTTTCACAAACCTCTTCACGTCACCTTCGAGTTGCACGTTGTAAATGCCACGTGACAGCGATGAAATATCGATAACACTGATTCCCGATGTTGTTTTTCCGGTGATGATAATTTGCCCAAGCGGATTGCGAATGATATAGTCTTTTCCTGAAGGTGCTCTCAACTGAAGAACCGATGTCGCCGGATTCGGGTAGATGCTCCAATCAACCTGTTGCATAGGCATGACAAACGACGATGTATTGAAGTCATCTTCTTCATTCACGATATTCCCAGCGGTATAGTAAACCAAAATCGCCGATTCACTTTCAGGCAGCGACTCGCCCCAGGTAGGAACATTCGAAACGGGAATCGCATTGCCATTGGCCACCGTGGTAGTTGCATCCATCGTATGACGGCCTACGGCAACAATGCCATTCGCGGTTTTGTAAACACCAAAGAGTTCCGTGTTGCCACCACCCGCTTGCGTCAGCGTATCCCAGACACCCACCACAAGTGATGAGTATTTTGGTAATGATAAATCTGAATTGTACTGACGTACAAACGCATTCCACGAACTCAATCCACCGTAGTATGGCAGCACCATTTTTTGATACGCATTCGCAGTAGTAATGGTGCGACGTCCGAGTCCTCCAACCACCACATCACCCGATGATGTAACCTTCATGTTGTTCTTGATGAGACGCGTGGTGTTCACATCCGGCCAGCCATCGTTGGGGTTGGGCCAGCCATCAAGATTCGGATCCGGATGCGGACTTCCGAAGCCGCCGGTGCCCTCTGCGTATTCGGCAACAAAAGTCGAATGCATGAGCGTGCCATCCGTCAATAGCAATTTACCGAGCCACGATTCATGTATGTTTCCATTCGTACCGGTGAATCGATTTTGAAAGCCATTGGCCGATGCATTCGCTGCGATTTCATTTCCTTCCCATAAGTTCTCTGTGTTGTTGCCGTGCGCTCGCGCACATACCACAAGTTGATCGTGCGCATAATCGATGGCCAGCGCATCCACATATTGATCGGGGATAGAAGGAACTGTATCACCTGCCGGTGTGATTTCATGATACAAACGGCTCCACCAGCGCAAAGCACCTTCATGGTCGAAGGCTATCACAGCAGGCTCGAAATCAGGTGTGACAACCGTCGTGGAGTAACTTTTGAAATTCATGCCGAGATACATGTTTCCATTGCGTCGATCGACGGTTACTGAGCTAGCGCCCCACACGGGACAACAACTTTCTGATTGATACCCGTTGTAGCCGGGACCCGCGGTTGATGGCGCGTCGACATCGCACGGTCCGGCAAACAGAAAGTCGGCAGGCCATAGGCCTTTTTTCATTCCGCCGTTGCCATCGCTTTGCATGTAGTTGTATTCGTCAGCGGTCCACGAGAGTAGCTCACATCGTCCGGTCGATTTCATCACTATGCCACTGTAGTTTACATTGTCGATACTGCCTGTGGGATTAGCACTCGCTGGTGTGCCTTTCCATTCGGTGCCGGTGTTGAGCCAATGCGTGCGCCAGTGCTCAACGGTTTTTCGATTACCATTCACATCCAAACAATAAAGAGCGCTCCAGTCATAGCCGTGCGCCTCGCCACTTACATAATACACTTCGCCGTCGGCGGTCACATCCCATGGGTGCGACTCTTTCGCATACGACATGGCCCAAACCACTTTATGCCAAACGGTAGAAGTAGGAACCTGGTTAACAAAGTTGCCATTCAGTTTTGCGATGATGTAACCACCATCGTTATCATACGTGTCTGAAGTATTGCAACTGATGAAAAGTTCGCCGGTTGCTTGATAAGGAAGTGATGTGAACTTCATGAAGCGAACATCTTCTACCACGCCTTGCGGGAAATGAACCATGTGCAGCATGTGCGAAAAGTCGGATGAAAATTGAATGATGAATCCGAAGCGATTACTGCCCAAACTGTTGGGAATCGTTCCGGAATAGGAGAGTTCTGTAGTCGGCACTGAGCTTTCTATCCAATCCAAATTGTCAGCATAGCCGCACACTAAAAAGGTATGGTCAGATAGCTGCACAGCGTCATAAAATGTTTCTCTGCCGCTGTTGCCGGCGTAGGATACGAGATTGAATTGCGCACATGTCGAACTGCAAACTCCGACTAATAGAAAGGATGCCAGTATGCGAAAAATTTTATGTTGCATGGGTTCAATGGGTTTGCCGAACGAATGTAGCAAAATTGGAAAGATGGGCATATTAAATTGGGGTTCAGCCCTCGCCCCCACTTGTCACTAGTCACTTGCCACTTGTCATTATGTAGTGCCGCCCCGCTGGGGCTCTTTGGCCAACACCCCCCTTCTTGCTAGTGAAATTTCGCCCCGCTGGGGCTGCTGACGACTTGGGTTTTCCAATGAGCGCGCGCGGTCCTCAGTCTCGCTCATGTACCGCCCGCGCCGGCCGAGCGGAGCCGAGGCCATTATAACATGCGAAAAACCCGGTCCCCGAGCGTAGCCGAGGGGCCCTCCGCCAACCCTCATTCTCTCTCTCGCTCAGTAATTTTTTTTTAGAATGAGAGCGAGCCTCGCCCCCACTTGTCACTAGTCATTTGCCACTTGTCATTATGTAGTGCCGCCCCGCTGGGGCTCTTTGGCCAACAACCCCCTTCTTGCTAGTGAGATTTCGCCCCGCTGGGGCTTCTGAAAGGCCTGAGTCCGCCTTCGCCCTTCGCCCATCATCCCTCTTGTCCCCAGTCCTCAGTCCTCAGTCCTCAGTCCCTACCTCCAGCGTCTTCACCTCCCCACGGAAAAGAACCTTAAACGAAAATCCTTTCCATTTTTTCGGCAACATGGGGTTGAAGGTGAGTTCGCCATTTACCACACGCATTCCGCCAAATCCTTGCACGATGCTCATCCACGTGCCTGCCATGCTGGTGATGTGCAAGCCTTCGTGTGCTTCATGGTTATAGTCGTCGAGGTCGAGACGGGAAGTGCGCATATACATTTCGTAAGCCTTCTCTTCATAGCCAAGTTTGGCCGCAAGAATGGAATGCACGCAAGGAGAAAGCGAACTCTCGTGCACCGTCATCGGCTCATAGAAGTCAAAGTTTTCTTTGATAGTATCCATATCGAAATCTTCTTCGAAGAAGTAGATACCTTGTAACACATCGGCTTGTTTAATAAAGCACGACCGCAAGATGCGATCCCAACTCCAGTGCTGATTGATAGGGCGCTCGCTCTTATTCAGTGACGAGGCACTGCGCAGTTCTTTGTCGAGGAAACCGTCTTGTTGCAAGAAAATGCGAGAGCCTTCTTTCGCTCCTAAATAGAGATTGTCGATGATGTGTTGCCACTGTTTCAATTCTGCTGCTTCATCGAACTTAAGTGCATTTGTTTTGGTGCCGTAGGCATGCGCATCGTGTTGCTTCACATACGCTAGTGCTTCCATCGCATACTGCATACACCAGCGTGCGATGTAGCTCGTGTACCAGTTGTTGTTGACGTTGTTCTCGTATTCGTTCGGACCCGTAACGCCGTGCATCACATATTGACCTTTCGATTCACTCCAGTGCACACGTTGCGCCCAGAATCGCGCAATGCCCGTTAGCACATCGATGCCATACTCGGCCAAATAGCTGTGATCGCCTGTGTAGCGGATGTAATTATAAATCGCGTAGGCAATGGCGCCATTACGGTGTATCTCTTCAAACGTAATCTCCCATTCGTTGTGACACTCTTCGCCGTTCATCGTTACCATCGGATACAGAGCCGCGCCGTTGGTGAAACCTAACTTCTCAGCATTTTCAATCGCCTTGCCTAATTGGTTATGACGATAGACTAACAACTGACGAGCCACTTGCTGGTTCTTCGTGCTCATGTAGAAGGGAATGCAATACGCTTCAGTATCCCAATAGGTGGAGCCGCCGTACTTCTCGCCGGTAAAGCCTTTCGGGCCAATGTTCAGGCGTGAATCTTCACCGGTGTAGGTTTGATTCAGATGGAAAATATTGAAGCGAATGGCTTGCTGCGCTTCATCATCACCATGAATTTGGATGTCGGCCATCTCCCAAATCTTCGCCCATGCATCCACTTGCGCGTTCATCATGTTGTCAAAGCCATTCATTTTCGCACGCAAGGCCGCAGCTTCAGAAGCCGCACTTAATTCTGTTGAAGCGTAATTGAGCGATGAAACCAATCCAATGTACTTCACCAGCTGAACTGTTTGATTGGCTTTTCCAGAAACCTCTGCAATGTTTTCTGCATAAAAATCCCGATTGAATTCAGCAAATGAAACGGATGCGGAAGCGCCATCAATCAATACATCAAGTTGCATCGACGCCGCCAGTTCAAATCCTGTTTTCTTGGTGCGTGTAATGACTGTTCCGTTTCCTTCAGAAGAGGAAGAATGAATAGGTTCCCAAAACTTCTCGTCGTAGTTGCTGTCGTGGTTATGCACGTCACCATCGAGATAGGGCGTGAAGCGAATAGTGCCGTCGAAGTTGAGTGGCGTTACACTGTATCTAATAACCGCTGTTTCATCATCGGCCATAGAGCAAAAACGAATAGACTCAACACGGGCCTGTTTGCCCGAAATGGTGGTTACATCAAACGAACGTATGAGCAAGCCTTTCTGCATGTCCAGTTCACGACGGAAGTTTGTCGTGCTGCACACCGCCAGGTCGAGTTCTTCGCCATCAATCCACACGCGAATCCCAATCCAATTGATACTATTGAGCACCTTGGCGAAATACTCCGGGTAACCGTTTTTCCACCAACCCACACGCGTTTTATCCGGATAGTATATACCGGCCACGTAGCTTCCTTGTAACGTAGGGCCGGTGTAGGTTTCTTCATGATTCGCTCGTTGACCGAAACGTCCGTTGCCAATCGAAAATATACTTTCCGATGAGCGATGATGTTTCGGCTGAAATCCCTCTTCAACAATTTTCCACGGATGTGTAGTAAGGTATTGGATCATACTGCAATATTAAGCGGCAGCGAAAATAGGGAAAGTGTATCTTGTACACGAAGTGGCATATTGGTGAAATGGTGAAGTGGTGAAAGGGTGAAATAGGAGACGCCTACGCCACACTATCTCACAACTTCACCCTTTCACCCTTTCACCATCGCTAATTTTCGCTATTTCCTTTTCACATCAACAGGCTTACTTTTCGCACATGCCTTTCGACAAATTATTATCGCCCATAGACTTGGGCTTCACTACGTTAAAAAACCGGGCAATCATGGGTTCCATGCATACCGGGTTGGAGGAGGAAAAGGATGGGTTTGAAAAATTAGCGGCCTTTTACAGTGCCCGCGCCAGAGGCGGAGTAGGGCTCATCATTACCGGTGGGATTTCTCCGGATTTCTATGGACGACTAGCACCAAATTCTGCCGAACTCTCTAAGTCGCGACAGGTCAAAGAGCACCGAAAAATCACGGATGCAGTGCATGCCGAGGGTGGTAAAATCTGCATGCAAATTCTGCATGCCGGACGCTATGCACATCATCCACTTGCATTGGCACCTTCTTCTATAAAGGCTCCCATCAATCGGTTTACGCCATGGACGATGCCTTTTTGGTCGGTGTCGAATACCATTCGTCGCTTTGTGCGTGCCGCAAAATTGGCGCAGGAGGCAGGATATGATGGCGTAGAGGTCATGGGAAGCGAAGGCTACCTCATCAATCAGTTTTTATCCAAGCGCACCAATCAGCGCCGCGATAAATGGGGGAGGAGTTTCGATAATAGCGCTCGTTTTGCAACATCGATTGTGAGCGGTATCAGAAGTGCCGTCGGACGTGAGTTCATCATCGTTTATCGCTTGTCGATGCTCGATTTGGTAGAGGAAGGACAATCCTGGTCTGAAATCGAGTTGCTTGCCAAACGTATTGAAGAAGCAGGAGCTACGATCATCAATACCGGAATTGGCTGGCACGAGTCGCGCATTCCGACGATTGCGCAGATGGTACCGCGTGGAGCATTTACTTGGGTGACCGCTCGACTGATGGGCAAACTGAGAATCCCTTTGGTAGCAACGAATCGCATCAACACGCCGGAGTTAGCAGAAGACATTTTGCAACAAGGTCATGCCGACATGGTATCCATGGCACGTCCGTTTTTGGCGGATCCCGATTTCATGCACAAGGCAGCGGAAAATAAATCTGCCCATATCAATACCTGCATTGCCTGCAATCAGGCTTGTCTGGATTTCATTTTTACCCGCAAAACAGCAACGTGCTTAGTCAATCCGTTTGCATGCCGCGAAACAGAATTGCGACTTTCACCGGCATCGGTGATCAAACAGATTGCGGTCATTGGCAGCGGTCCTGCAGGTTGTGCTGCTGCAATCACATTGGCCAAACGCGGACACCGTGTCGTATTGTTCGAGTCTGCGCAGCAACTCGGCGGCCAGCTGAATTTGGCAGCGCGTGTATCAGGGAAACAAGAATTCAAAGAGACGCTGAGGTATTTCAGCAATGAACTCGCTCAGTGGAGAGTCGAAGTTCGATTGTCACAATCCTTCAATGTTCTGGCTGCCCCTGGCTTCGACGCACTTGTTGTTGCCACGGGTTCACGGCCAAGGTCAATTGAGATTGAAGGCATCAATCATCCAATGGTCACCGACTACAAATCCATCTTGGAGGGACGTGTGAAACCTCAACAGCGTGTGGCCATCATCGGAACCGGTGGCATAGGCATCGATACCGCCATGTTTGTGTTAAAGGGTAGTGAAGAGGAGTCCATTCGCGCTTTCACCCATCGCTGGGGAATCGATACGGACTTTAAAGATCGCGGAGGGCTATTGCCTTCAAACAAAACGAAGCCAAATGGTTCAACTCGCACAATCTATATGTTACACCGCGGCAAAGAAAAGGTCGGTCATCGACTGGGAAAAACAACGGCCTGGATTCATCGTGCCGAATTGAAACAAGCAGGGGTGCAGGTTATCGATGAAGTCCATTACGACCGAATTCATGACGGAGGTATCGATATTCGTGTGAAGGGTCAACCCCGAACCCTCGCAGTGGATCAGGTGATTGTCTGCGCAGGGCAAGAGTCGAATCAAGAACTCTATCACGAATTGAAAAGCTTGGGCATTCCCACCCACGTCATTGGCGGCGCCTCGCACGCCGATGAACTCAACGCCTACCGCGCCATCGACGAAGGCACACGCCTTGGCCTGGCCCTTTAAAAAGGAGCGCCCATTTCTCATGCGAAAATTCCGCCGCACGGGCGCCCCACCGTGGGCGCCCCTATTCACTATTCACTATTCACCATTTCACCCTTTCACCAAAAAAAAAGCCCCCTCGGCAAACCGAGGGGGCTTTTTTATATCGAAGAGCTCATTGGCTCATCGGCAAGGATTACTTGCTGATGATCAAACGCTCGATCTTCACTTCAGAACCATTGGTCAAGCGGTAAGTGTACACGCCTGTAGCCAGGTTGCTTACGTTGAAGTCAACACGGTATTCGTTACCAGCTTCAACAGAACCTACGAATACATCGGCAACTTTCTTACCGGTGAGGTCATAGATTTCAACTGAAGTCTTCGCTGTGTTAGCAGCGCGGAAGGTGAACAATGTGTTGTTGTTAGCAGGGTTTGGTTGAGCAGTGATAGTGCTAGACAGACGGTCAGCTTCCATTCCTTCGTTGAAAGAAACGTTGTTGCCTTCTACGTCTGTATTCACTACAACTACACCGCTCCAGCTGATTTCCTGAACACATACTTCGCTGTTACCAGCGCAGTCAGTAGCAGTCCACTGACGTACTGCGTAGTAACGTGGGCAGCAGTTGAGTGTGCAGCAAACGTCACCGGCACCGTATACGTTGATGAAGTCAGCGTTAGCGCTAGCGCGGAAAGTACCGCTATAGCCGAACCAACCACCGAAACCATCTTGGTCACCGTTGTAGTTGTTAGCACCTGTACCCAATTGGTAACCGAAGTACTCATTGATAGGAGCGTGCTCGAGGCTCAAAGCAGAACCTGCGAATGCACCCCAACCTGTCATAGTAGCACCAGACTGGAGGATGAAGTATTCCCATTCGTTAGCGTTAGCAGCGATACCACCGCAGTCAGCCTTGAATCCGTGAACACCATTGAACCACTCAGCAGCTTCAGAACCGTTGTCGAATGTCATAGAAACATCCCAACCGGCGTTCAACTGAGACTGACCTGGCAATTGAGCAACTTTAACGCGCATTGAAACGGTTACGCTGTTAGCGCAACGTGTCCAACGACCATCTTCGATGGTGTAGTAACGGTACTGAACAGGCATAGTGTGAAGAGCCAATCCCCAGTCAACAGGGTATCCGCATGGGTTATCAGCAGGACGAACCGGAGTTTCCATAGCGCAGTAGCCATCAGGCAGTGCACATGCAGGCGGAACATCACCGAAGAGGTGCTGAGTGTAACCAACGCTAACGCTGTTGCTGCAAGCGTCTGTAGCGATAGGAGCTACAGGAGCAGGAAGCGTGTAAACGTCACATGGCAATACTACATCTGCAGGGCAGCTAGCAAATACTGGAGCTACAGTGTCAACGAATGCGATAGTCTGTACGAAAGTACGTGGGTTACCACAAGCGTCAACAGCAGTCCAAGTGCGGTTGAAACCACCGGTGCAACCGCTGGCAGGACCGTTGGTAGCGTAGATAGTGTCAATAGTGCTGCAAGCATCAGTAGCCGTTGGAGTTGGAGTTACAGGAGACTCACCGCAGTAGAACGTGTAAAGCGTCTGCTGACCAGGAGTGAACACAGGACCTGCGTTGTCAACGATGTTGATGTTACGAACAACGGTAGTGATGTTACCACAGTTGTCTTCAGCAGTCCAAGTGCGACGGTAAACCTTCTCAGCAGGGCAATCGCCAGCGATAGTGTCGATATCGAGAGTTACTTCAACATCATCGTCACAGTTGTCGCTAACAGTTGGGTTACCGATTACAATAACACCGGTGTAGGTGCAATCGTAGCTAGAGTTAACCGGGATGTTAGAGAATACAGGAGCGACGTTGTCGATCAGGTGGATAACCTGGATGAATTCAGCAGATTCAACGCCACAAGCGTTAGTAGCAGTGTAGTGACGGATAACGTTACCACCGCAAGAACCTGAAACTTCTTCATCCCAGAATTCCCAAGTAACGATGTTACAAGCAGCATTCTGAACCGATACATAGATACCACCGAAGTCGTTACATGGACGATCGATTTGGAGTGAACCAACGATTACAGGCTGAACCAAGTTGTTCACAACGTATACACGCTGTGTATCACGACGCTCATTCATGCAATGATCCCAAATCTTGAAACGACGCTCGATCGTGAAGGTGTGGTAGCAACCGCTGCCTACAGTGTCTTCGATCATCTCGAGGTCAGGATACAAGTCACAGTTGTCATCGATAACAGGGTAAGATACCGGAGGAATAGTACCGCCGCAAGTAACAGTTACGTCCGCAGGGAAAGTAACGAATACAGGAGCAGTGCGGTCAACAACGTGAACGCGAGTAACTGCTACAGTAGAGTTACCGCAGTGGTCAGTAGCAGTCCAAGTGTATACGCGATCGTAATCAGGACAATCGTCAGTAGAGTCAACATCTTCTTCAGAGTATGCGTAATCGATCATGAGTTCGCTGTCGCAGTCTGACCAAGTTGGAGCAGGAACTACAGGAGCCTCATCATCACAATCGATAGTGAAGTTAGGAGTAGTAACAGCAACCGGACCGTGCGTGTCAGTCAAGTGGATTGTCTGAACGAACATGTCAGAAACGTTACCGCAGATGTCAGAAGCCCAGTAGCGACGGATAATCGCACCTGCGCAACCACCTGATACGTGAACATCTTCAGTTTCCCAAGTGATGTTGTTACAGTTGTCAGTAGCAGTTACGTAGATACCGCTGATATCGTCACACTCGCGAGTGATGTCGAAAGAACCTGTGATAACAGGAGCTGTAGTATCCACAACGTTGATTGTTTGGAAGAAGTAGCTCTTGTTGTTACACTGATCTTTGATTGTCCACTTACGCTGGAATGAACGGCTGCAAGAGTTGCCTGTGTTCAATGTGTCAACGTAGGTATAAACGATAGTGTTCGTTGGTGAACAGTTGTCTACAGCTGTAGGCTGGATAACCGGAATAGTTTCGTCACACTCGTAAGTGTAAGAAGTTGTCTGGTTAGCAGGAGACAAAGTTGGAGCAGCAGTATCGCGAACGCGGATAGTCTGCGTCTGAACCACTTCGTTACCGCAATTGTCAGTACCACGGAATACGCGCAAGATGTCGTATGACTGTGGGCAAGAACCGGCAACCTGAGATACAGCCAAAGTGATCGACACGTTGCTGTCACAGTTGTCCGTAGCAGTTGGGTAAACAACAGCCGGAATTGGGTCTGTGCAAGAGATGTTGATATCAGCAGGGAATGAAGTGTAAACAGGACGAGTAGTATCAACTACGAATACTGTGCGAACAAGTGTAGAAACATTATCGCAGTAGTCAGTAGCAGTCCAAGTGCGAACGATATTGTAAGAATCAGGACAGTTATCGTTTGTTGGAACGATTTGTTCTGCGTAAGTAACTGTTACAGCCAATCCGCAGTTGTCACGACCTTGAACACCGGCGTTACCGTAGCGAGTACCATCGGCACCTACAGGGTTAACGTTGCTGCACTGAACAGTGATGTCGATAGGCAATGTGTTTGTGTTTCCGTTAGGACCAACGAATGTTGGCAACGTAGTATCCAACAAAGCGATGTACTGAACAGTTTGAGCAATGTTACCACAGTTGTCAGTAGCAGTGTAAGTACGAGCCAATACGCCCAAGCAACCACCTGACTGAAGAACTTCAGTGTAAGTGATAACAACGTTTTGGTCGCAGTTGTCAGTAGCTGTTACGAAGTTTTGTGCAGCTGCATCACACTCAACACTGATGTAGTGATTGTAAGTGTTAAATACAGGAGCAGTTGTGTCGATCAAGGTAATAACCTGAACACACTCACCGCGGTTTCCACACTCATCGATTGCTTCCCAAGTACGGATGATCTTGGTTGTACAAGCATCCAGTGGGCTGTTCAACAATTGGTTGCTAGAACTGTAGTATTGAACAACTTCACCAACGTAATTGATAACGATATCACCAGGAGCTGAACAGTTGTCAGAAGCAGTCAAACCTGTAGCAAGAGCAGGGATTGGATCAGAGCACTCTTGAGTGATGTTGCTTGGGCAGTTGTTGAAGGTTGGAGCGATAGTATCGTTAACCAAAATGTGCTGCTTCAAAATAGTGCAGTGACCGCAATGGTTACCTGCAGAGTAGATATAAGTGTAGTTATCGTCGTTTGTGCAAAGAGCTGGAGGAGTTTCGCAGTCAGTGTCAGCGTTTACGTCACCGGGTCCTTCAACAGGCTGGCCGTTGATGAAACCGTCGTAAGTGAACCAACCGGAGATACCGGGGTTACAGTTCTTGTTGTTAGCACCAACACCCACCTGGAAACCGAAGTAGTAGTTAGCAGGCATGTGGCTCATGTAAAGGATAGCACCTTCCAAAGAACCATCACCGGTGAGGGTAGAGATACCGTTAACCATTTCATAGAAATCCCAGTTTACAACGTTCTGAGTAGCGCAAGCCAAACCAAGGTCGTTCTTGTAGTAACGGCCTTGAGACTGCCAGCCATATGGACCATCCCAGCTAGCGCGGTTACGGAACCAGAAATCTACGGTGAAACCGTGATCCGGGTTTGAAGAGTTGATGATGCGACCATAGAGACGAGCAGTACCATCTTCGTACTGTTCGAACTTGCCACCGTTAGCATCAAATACCCAGCTAGCACTGAGAACATACTCGTCATTTGAAAGTGATGAGTTTGGGTTTGCCAAATCCGGCAACCATACTGCCCAGTCCATACCAGGACCGAAAGCGGTAGTAACGTCACATACTTTGTCTGCACGGCCGGTGTGGCTGGCAAACATAGAAAGTGTTTCGTTACCGGTGCAAGCATCAACTGATGCGTTAGCAAAACCTGGTACGTCATCAGCACACTGTACGTTGATCACCGGCTGTACGCCGCTGATAACCGGACCTTGGTTGTCCACAGTAGTGATGATTTGAGAACACGTGCGTGATGTCGCCAAGTGACCTGGAACAGAACCAAAAGAGGCAGTCCAAGTACGGGTAATCACACGGCTGCAACCTTCACCAATAACATCTACATCGCTGTAGGTAATGTTTACCGGCTGGTTGAAAGGGTTTCCGACAGAGGCTGAACCAACGCCGCCTTCAAGGTCAAAATTGAAGACGTCGTAACAGGCAACTTCTGCATCGGCAGGACAGTTAATTGATTGGGCGTTAGAGGCGCTCCAACCACACAGAACAAACACAAGGCTCATTGCGAAAGCCTTCAGTGTAGATGAGGCACGGAAAGATGTCTCCGTACAACAATCTGCAAACATTGTAAAATGTT
>Ga0315902_10001155_pt1 | contig 42932 bp, 36 predicted proteins | sample LakEriMetagenome_9_FD_203523 | JGI IMG/M metagenome (GOLD analysis project Ga0315902, IMG submission 203523) | Freshwater fungal communities from buoy surface, Lake Erie, Ohio, United States - Buoy 12 MA117 | ecosystem: Environmental > Aquatic > Freshwater > Lake > Lake biofilm | place: USA...
TGAAGCACCTGCGCGGCAACAAGAAGCGCAAAGGCGACCTGATCATCGGCGTCCTCGGTTGCATGGCCGAACGCCTCAAAGAGAAACTGCTCGAAGAAGAGAAACTCGTCGATGTCGTGGCCGGTCCCGACGCCTACCGCGAACTGCCCATCCTGATCAACGAAGTGGAAGACGGCCGCCGCAGCATCAACGTGTTGCTGAGCCTCGAAGAAACCTATGCCGACATTGCGCCCACGCGCCTGAACAGCAACGGCGTGAGCGCGTTCATCAGCATCATGCGCGGTTGCGACAACATGTGTTCGTTTTGCGTGGTTCCGTTCACCCGCGGCAGAGAACGCAGCCGCGACCCGCAGTCGATCGTGCAGGAAGCCCTGGCCCTGCGCCACGAAGGTTTCCGCGAAATCACCCTCCTCGGGCAGAATGTAGACAGCTACCTCTGGTTCGGCGGCGGACCGAAGAAGGAATACAGGCAGTTGAGCGAGGAAGAAAAGGCCAGCGCGGTAGATTTTGCCGACTTGCTGGAAATGACTGCCCAGGCCGTGCCCGATATGCGCATCCGCTACAGCACCAGCCATCCCCGCGATATCACCGAAAAAGTGGTGCATACCATGGCCCGCCACCGCAATATCTGCCATTATATCCACCTGCCGGCGCAGAGCGGTAACGACCGCATCCTCGACCTCATGAACCGGAACTATACCCGCGAATGGTATATGGACAAGGTGCGGATGATCCGCGAAATCCTGCCCGACTGCGGCATTTCATGCGATATCATTTCCGGATTCTGCACCGAAACGGAGGAAGAGCATCAAGACACGCTCAGCCTGATGGAATGGGCGCAGTTCGACTTTTCCTATATGTACAAGTACAGCGAACGCCCCGGCACCCTGGCCGCGCGCAAATACGCCGACGATATACCGGAGGAAACCAAGATCCGCCGCCTGCAGGAAATCATCGAATTGCAGAACCGCATCAGCCGCGAAAAGAACCAGCAGTTCATCGGCAAGGAAGTGGTGGTTTTGGTCGAAGGCCGCTCCAAGCGTTCAGACAACGACTGGATGGGCAAGAACGACCAGCATATCGTCACCATTTTCCCCAAGGAGCATTACAAGCCCGGCGACCTGGTGCGCGTCCGCGTCGAGAAAGCCAGCACCACCACACTCATCGGTACCGCATTGGGTTACGCCGAATTCTGATCCGGAATCCTTCTTAGGGCGTGCCCCCGAACCTGCCTTGCTGCGCTGCGGCAGGTTCGGGGGCAGGCTATCCGCTGCAAATCCTCGCTGCGCTGCGGGTTTTCCGCTGCTATCCTTCACGCGGCGGCATAGGCAGGTTGTAAATTCAGGTCTGTTTAATAAGCCTTGCCTTTACAGCCATCCCCTTGGTCGTGAGGCGGTATTTTTGCTTGGGGCTCTTCGGCGCGTCAGGTTGAGTTCGCTCCATCAAGGCCGCTTCGAGTGCAGGATATAAATAATGTTGTAAGAAGTTTCTTCGACCTTTTAAGTTCAGCGCCGTCATAAGCTCAAGTACAGACATTTCATCATTAGTAATGAGCAACAAAACTTTTACTTGTTCCCCTACTTGTTCCCCTACTTGTTCCCCTACTTGTTCCCCTGCTTGTTCTTTTCCTGCTCTGTAAAGAATCGTACGAAACTCTTCTGTCTGGATAAACTGAGGTTCCTGAAGTCCTGCAGAAAGGCATTTTTCAAGTATATCCGTAGTTCCGGTGCCCATGCGCTCGATATACCCGGCAAGGTATAGCGGTTGCGCTATTAAAGGATTGGCCGGAACGGAGTTGTGTAGCTGTTTCAGCTTTTCTGTTGTCCAGCCGATAGGCAATGCGCCGGGATTCAAAATTTCAAGTCGGTCTCTGAATACCATTACCTGAACACTGGCATTGCTGGTGTAGTCGCGGTGCGCTATCGCATTTACTATGGCTTCTGCTACCACAGCCATCGGGATTTCATAACTGCCGGGGATGGAAACTTGCTCTGCACGCGTTTCAATGCGGTAATCCAATTTATTCAGAGCGAACTCGAGCGCCTGATCTACCAGTTCAAATAAGTTGCCTTTGAATACCTTGTAGGATGGGATTGGCTTTTGTACGCTGTATCCTGCAAAAGATGCACACCGCACTTCCGAGTTAATAAAGTACCGTTGTGGCGCTTTCCCAAATAAGAGCAGCGCAGCATGCGTAAGTCTGCCCGAATCATATAGGTTGAGGTGTGTTAGTATTTGCTCAGCCGAAGCTGTTTCAGGGAGCGGGAAGCCGCGTTTCAACTGTGCCAATTTTACGAACGACTGGAGTTTGTCTGTGTCAATATCCTCCAGGCCGGCCTTGGGGTGAAAGCTCGCATCAAATGGACTGGTTCTGATGATTTCTTGTTCTTCCAGATAGCGTACCAGCGAGGCGTAAACCGCAGATTTTAACTCTTCCACATGGTTAAATTTCCTGCGCACCACCACTTCCTGAGCCTTTGCGATAAGCTTATTCTGCCTCGCATCCCGTTGCTCGGGGCTGTCATTGGTCAGGAAAATCAGGCGTGTTTTATGCAGTTTTGTGGCTTCGTCGAATTCTTGCTCGGTAGGCGAGAAGTCTTTTTGCTTCCCGGAACCATAGGCTTTGCCAAACAATCCAAGATAAATATCGCAATGGGCTATTTCATTCAAATACAATTCATCAGCCCGTTGATCGATAGCAGGGAGTTGTTCGAAAAGGAAAGGCTCAAAAAACTTGCCCAGCAAAGGGTCGGCGCTTATGTAAGAACTCAGCGCTTTCCTTTCTTCAGAAAACTCGGATTGTACACTACTTATAAAAATATTTCTCTTTTGCATTCCAAGGAAAAACTATTTCATAACCTCGTTAATCAAATTGAACTTTCCGTAAATACAAGTCAGGCATGGCGGAAAACCAACTAGGCTTCACAGAATGAAGTACTAAGGCTCCACTAGCCCTGCGAAGATTACCATCCTGGTAATTTGATGCCCGTATGGGACTAGACTGAACCAACGCGATTTGTTCACTTTTCTACCGAGTTTATTTGCCTGGGGTACGAAGACGCCGTCCTACATGTTCACCGCATCCCCGACCCGGATTTTCCCGGGTCGCATATCATATACGCAGGCTCAAACCGCCTTGCACAAAGCTCTTCGCCAGCCCGGCTTCCACATAAATGTACAAGGGATCGGCCACACGAATACGCGCGCCGGCCGTTGCTTCGGCGCCCAATGGAAAAGTGAAAGGGAAGGTCCAGCTCTTCTTTGCCGGGTCGTCGCTCACGAGCTTCGGCCGTCCGGTTTTGAGACCGACCCCGAAACCGCCGTAAATGTCCAGGCCCGGTGCGGCCGGATAATGCCCGTTCAGGCGGATGATCAGGCTGTTGCTGGCATAGGTAAGCCGGTAGTCGAAGGCCTTCGCGAGGTCCGGATTGTTCACCTTCCAACTCGCTTCAAACGCCACGCGGTTGTAGCTGATGCCAACGCCCAGGTTGTCCAGAATGGCGTATTCGGCTTTGAAATGAAAGGGGCCGCTGCCCTTGTATTCAAAATTGAGTTCCTTCCGCACCGGCCGCAACAGCAATCCGTTCTGGTTGGGGAAGCCCGCGCCGGCGCTCACGAACCAATCGCCTTTGTTGAAACTGTAATGTTCATCCTGCGCATGGATCGTCCGTCCGGCAAGGCACAAAGCCGCGAAAAAGAGGGTTTTAAGGGGAAAACTGGACATTGTTTATGTAACGGGTGGCAGACAGGGGAATTGTATTCAGGGCGCGGCGATCAATTGGGAAGGATAAACTTCGCTTTCCTTGCCGCCTTTCAACATCACTTTGTAGCGGATGTAATAGTTCCATGGATTTCCTCCCATAATCACCTCGCTGATCATGCCGCGCGCCGAATCGGGGAGGAGCAATACCTTGTCGCCGTATTTGAAGGGTAGCGCGGCATAGGCTTCGTCGCGTTTCATGTTGGCGCGGAGCAGCGCCTCGTATCCGAGGTAGGGCTGCAGTACGGCAGACAGGCTGTCGCGGGTTTTGCGGCTTTGCAATTCCTTCGTTTTCCACTGGCCGATCTGGCTGTGGAGTTCGCGTATTTCGGCATCGAGGCGATCGCGTTCTGTTTGCAGCATGCGGTTCGAACGGGAATACAACCAGCCAAACAGGAAGAGAACACCGGCTCCCAGCAACCCGATGATGATCAAACGGCCTTGTTGTCCCATGCCCGAAAATTAACCCTTTCCAGTGAATGCACCGCGCTCAGTCTTGCGCATTGCCGTATTGCCAACCCAATGCCTTCAAAGGGTGCACGTTTCCGGCCTTGCTGATGTAGTGCATGCCCATGCCGGCCTCGGTGGCGTAACCAATGGCAGTAATGCCTTCCAGATCCACCACTTTCTCCCAGTCTTCCTGCCGCACGGTGAACAGCAGTTCGTAATCTTCTCCGCCGTTCAGTGCGCAGGTGCCGGGGTCGAGGTTGAAAGCCAGGGCCTGGTCGTAGGTGCTTTGGTCCAGCGGCAGCTTTTCCTCAAAAACCGAAAAATCGACGCCGCTGTGCCGGTGGAGATGGAAAACTTCGGAAGAGAGCCCGTCGCTGATATCGATCATCGAACTGGGAACCACGCCGGCTTTCTCCAGTGCTTCCACCATTTTTACCCTTGCTTCGGGCTTGAGTTGCCGTTCGATGAGGTAGGGGAATTTGCTGAGGTCGGGTTGCATTTCCGGATGCTGGAGGAAGATGCGCTTTTCGCGTTCCAGGATTTGCAAACCGAGATAGGCGGCGCCCAGGTCGCCGCTCACGCAGAGGATATCGCCGGGTTTGGCGCCGCTGCGGTAGGCAATGCGATCGGGTGCTACCTGACCTACGATGCCGATATGAATCACCAGGCCTTTCGGCGAAGCGGTTGTATCGCCGCCCACCAATGCGATGCCGTAGCGGTCGCAGGCGAGTCGGATTCCGGAATACAGTTCATCCACCGCTTCAACCGAAAAACGATTGCTGAGTCCCAGCCCGATGGTGATGGCCGTTGCTTTGCCGTTCATGGCGCAGATATCGCTCACATTGCTGGCAACAGCTTTGAACCCGAGATGGCGCAAGGGCATATACGCCAGGTCGAAATGGATCCCTTCGGCCAGGGTATCGGTACTCCAGAGCAGGTAATGGTCAGCCCCGGTCTGTAAAACCGCTGCATCGTCGCCTATGCCGCGCACCACCGCTGCGTGTGGCTGTTGAAACTGCGATGCGATGCGGTCGATGAGACCGAATTCTCCCAATTCGCCGATTTCGGTGCGATTGCCTCCGTCTTGATCCATGGCGCGAAGATACAATGCAGGGGCAGCGCCGTCGGACAGACAGCTGATTTCCACCGTCCTATTCAGGCGGAACAGATTTTCAAATGCAGCTTCCGTGTATATCTTCGCCAGCATGAAGGTGATTATTCCGGTAGCCGGGATTGGCAGCCGCCTCAAACCGCATACACATACACAGCCGAAGAGTCTTATTCCCGTAGCAGGGAAACCGATCCTGGGCCATATCATGGATCGACTCACCAAGGCCGGTTGCACAGAATTCGTGTTCATCATCGGTTACCTCGGCGATAAAATCGAACAGTATATCACCAGCCATTATCCGGATTGTACCTGTCATTTTGTTATCCAGACCCTGGGCAAAGGCACCGGGCATGCGATCTGGCTGGCACGCGATCTCATCCAGCCCGAAGAAGAGCTCTTTATCGTGCTGGGCGATACCATTTTCGAAGCCGATCTGCAGACCGTGTTGCAGTCAGAAGGCACCTTGCTGGGGGTAAAGAAGGTGGAAGACCCGCGCCTTTTTGGAGTGGCCGAACTGGATGATGGAGGGAATATTTCCAAGCTGGTTGAAAAGCCTTCCATCCCCAAAAGCAATCTCGCCCTGGTGGGTTTGTACAAGATCAGCGAAGGCGCCGAACTCATGCGCTGTCTGACCTATCTGATTGAGAACGAAATCCGCACCCAAAACGAGTTCCACCTCACCGACGCGCTGATGTGCATGGTAAGCGGCGGGGTAAAAATGCGCACTTTTGCGGTGGAACAGTGGTTCGATTGCGGGAAGAAGGAAATTATCCTCCAAACCAACCGCACGCTCCTCGACCGCGGCAGTGTACCGGTGAACGATCCGGCGCGATTCCCCGGAAGCATCATTGTCGAACCGGTGTATATCGGCGAGAATGTACAGATCAAAGACAGCATCATCGGTCCGCATGTCAGCATCGGCAACGACGCAAGCATTCAGCGTTCCATCATATCCAATTCCATTATTGGTCCATATGCAGAGCTGCGGAATGCCATCATGGAAAATTCACTGGTAGGCAGTGATGCCACGCTGGTAGGAACAGTGCAAAGCCTGAACCTTGGCGACAGTGCAGAAATCAACCTGAGCTGATGCAATACAGTGCGGCTGCGATTGCAGAGATTGCGGGTGGCCGGATTCATGGCACATCTGCAGCTGAAGTGCGGTTTGTGGCTTACGATACGCGCCGCCTCAGCCTCCCGGCTCAATCGCTGTTCGTAGCATTGCACGGAAGCCGCAACGATGGCCACCGCTTCATAGAGGATGCCTTGCAAGCCGGCGTGAAGGTATTCCTGGTCAAACAAATTCCTTCTGAAATTCCTGAAGGAACAGCCTGGATTCAGGTTGAAGACACCCAGGCCGCCTTGCAAACCCTGGCTGCAGCCCACCGGCAGCAATTCCGTATTCCGGTTGCCGGCATTACCGGCAGCAATGGCAAAACCGTAGTCAAGGAATGGCTCTGGCAATTGTTGCATGCCGATTTTCGCATCGCCCGCAGCCCGCGCAGTTTCAATTCGCAATTGGGTGTGCCGTTGAGTGTGCTCGGCTTGGAGGCCGGCGATACGTTGGCCCTGTTCGAAGCCGGTATTTCAAAAACCGGTGAAATGGAAAAGCTGCAACGGATAATCCGGCCCAACCTCGGTATTTTTACCCACCTCGGCCGTGCGCACGATGCAGGCTTTGCCGATGCTGCTGAGAAAGTCGCAGAGAAATTCCGGCTCTTTGCCGATTGCGATGTATTGGTGTATTGCAAAGATCAGGAAGCCGTTGCCGCAGAAGCAGCTAAACTCAAAGCGCGCAATCCGCTGCTGCAGACCATCACCTGGAGCCGGCTTGAAAAAGCCACTTTCCGATTGAGCAAGGAAGAAGTATCTGCCGGCGGAACGGCCATCACGGTAGTTCACCGCACGCAGGAGTTGCAATTCCATATTCCGTTCAGCGATCCGGCGTCGATTGAAAATGCACTTACCTGCCTGTGTGCCCTGTATGCGCTGGAGCGTTTGGATCCGGCGCACCTGGAGCGTTTCTCTGCCTTGCAACCGGTGGCCATGCGGCTGGAAGCAGGCGAAGCCTGGAATGGGTGCAAGCTCATCAACGACGCCTACAGCGCCGACCCCGATTCGCTGGCAGCTGCCTTGCAATTCCTGCAGCAGCAGTCGGCCGGATTAAGCCGCACCCTCATCCTCAGCGACTTCGATGAACAGCGGGATGCGGACGCTGCCTTTTACCGTGCGCTTGGAGTCCGTCTGCGCGAGCACGGCATCCGCAAGCTCATTGCGGTTGGTCCGGCGCTCAGTGCTGCAGCAGCAGGCTTCGATATTCCGGAGCTGCGCTGCTTTGAAAGTACATCCCAATTGCTAGAGCAATGGCATGGACTGCGTTTCGAGAAGGAAGCCATACTGCTCAAAGGCGGCAGGCGTTTTCGTTTTGAACGCATCGCCCGCCTGCTCGAGAAGAAAGTGCATACCACGCGGCTGGAAGTTTATCTCGACGCCATCCTGCACAATTACCGCGTCTACCGCGAAACAGCCGGTCAGGCAACGCGTTTCATGGCGATGGTGAAGGCTTTTGCCTATGGCAGCGGTGGCCAGGAAGTGGCGCTGCTCCTGCAGGATCATGGAGTGGATTATTTTGCCGTAGCCTACCCGGATGAAGGCGTTGAATTGCGAAAAGCCGGTGTGCATAGGCCGATCATGGTGCTCAATGCAGACGCGGCCTCACTGGGCCTGATGGTGGAATATGCGCTCGAACCGGCAGTGTACAGCATGGAGCTGATGCATGAATTGCTGCAGCATCCTTTGGCCGAAACACTTTCTGTGCATATCGAACTCGACACAGGTATGCACCGCCTGGGTTTTCAGGAATGCGATATTGATACCCTCTGCTCATTTCTTCAGCGCCATCCGCAGGTGCGTGTGGCGTCAATCTTCTCTCACCTCTCCGCCAGCGAGGAACAACAGCACGATGCCTTCACGCGCTTGCAGGCGGAGCGCTTCTCGGCTATGGCAGACCGTATTGATGCGGTGAGCGGCGGCTCAGCCCTGCGACACATGCTCAACTCGGCCGGCATCGTGCGCTTCCCGGAGTTCCGTATGGATATGGTGCGGCTGGGCATTGGTCTCTACGGCGTGGATCCTGCCGCAATGGTGCAGGCCAAGCTCCGTCCGGTAGCCTGTTTCAAGACGGTCGTTTCACAGGTCAAAACCATTGCTGCGGGTGAAAGCGTCGGATATGGAAGACGTGCATTGGACGAAAAACCGCGGCGTATTGCGGTTATCGCAGCCGGTTACGCCGACGGATTGCGCCGAGAGCTGGGCAATGCTGTTTGGAAAGTGCGCATTGGCAAACACCTGGTTCCGATCATTGGCAATGTCTGCATGGATATGGCGATGGTGGATGTCAGCGATGTCCCTTGCAATGCCGGAGACGAAGTCGTGCTTTTTGGGGAAGAACCGACGGTTGAGGAGATGGCCCGCGCCTGTGATACCATTCCCTACGAAATCCTCACTGCCGTCTCGCAGCGCGTGAAGCGCGTGTTTATTGCGGAGTGAATTGGCTGTTGCCCAATCAATTACAGAATGTAAGTATTGCATTCAACGACTCCTTTGCGGCCTTTGCGTGAACTCTTGCCTTATGTAGTTTTCACGCAAAGCGCGCAAAGACACGCTGCCGGCAACGAAAGGTCGTATTGGGTTAAGAAATGAGGTTTCATAAAACCCGGGAAAAGCACGCAAAGACGGCATTGCATTCACCGTTCTCTTTGCGGTCTCTGCGTGAACCCTTGCCTTATGTTGTTTTCACGCAAAGCGCGCAAAGACTTGCTGCCGGCAACGAAAGGTCGTATTGGGTTAAGAAATGAGGTTTCATAAAACCCGGGGAAAGACCGCAAAGACGGCATAGCATTGAACGGCCCCTTTGCGGTCTTTGCGTGTTTTTGCCCTTTGCGGTCTTTGCGTGAACCCTTACCGATTGTTGTTTTCACGCAAAGCACGCAAAGACTTACTGCCGGCAACGGAAAGTCGTATTGGGTTAAGAAATCAGGCTTCGTAAAACCCGGGAAAAGCCCGCAAAGACGGCATAGCATTTAACGGCCCCTTTGCGGTCTCTGCGTGTTTTGCCCTTTGCGGTCTTTGCGTGAACCCTTGCCGTATGTTGTTTTCACGCAAAGCACGCAAAGATTTGCTGCCCGCAACGAAAGGTCGTATTGGGTTAAGAAATCAGGTTTCATAAAACCCGGGAAAAGCCCGCAAAGACGGCATTGAATTCACCGTTCTCTTTGCGGTCTTTGCGTGAACCTTTTAAATGTCGTTTTCACGCAAAGCGCATAGAATCTCGGATTCCCTTTGGCTCCAGACCCGGTCCAACCGGGTTGCATGTCAGAGGAAAACGATTGTAACGCGAGTCCCGGCCCGTTTTTAGCGGGTCGTATAACCCGAACCCACAGCCGAGCGCGGTTCCTTATTGGCATTGCGCAAATCTTGATGTCATGGTATCTTCTCCCGGCATGCGCGCAGCTGGCTTTGTCCTCAACGGTTTGTTTGCCTGAAACAGGCAAATTGTCTTTTCCGTGTAGTGCACATGGAACTGGCTTCAAAAAGGCAATAGCCCTCATAATATTACACGTAAATCAGAATGTAACCCATATTGTATTGCTCATTGGCGCAAAAGTAAGGCTAATAGTGTTACGTCGTATTTAACAAAAAGCCCTACATTTGTTACATGTTCAGGCGTTTGATGATGGATGAACTGGCAGTCTGGAGCAAAGCTGAAAGACGCAAGCCGCTGGTAATCAGAGGAGCCAGGCAAGTTGGGAAAACCACCTTGGTCCATACGTTTGGGAAAGGGTTCGGTCAGTATATTTATCTCAACCTGGAATTGTCGGAAGACAAACAGCCCTTCCTGCGTTTTCGAAACCTGGAAGAGTTGCTGCAGACCATTTTTTTTCTCAAAAACCAATCGCTGGCGCGCAAAGCAGAAACACTGATCTTTATCGACGAAATCCAGGAGGTGCCCGAGGCAATGAATATCCTGCGATACTTTTACGAACAGGAACCCGATATCAGGGTGATCGCCGCCGGGAGTATGCTTGAGTCGGTATTCGACACGTCGGCCCACTATCCGGTTGGCCGGGTTGAATTCCGGGTACTGCGGCCCGCGTCCTTCCCGGAATTCTTGGATGCGCTTGGAGAAGCCGCAGCACTCGAACAACTCACACACATACCCTGCAGGGAGTTTGCACACGATAAACTGATGAAGTTATACCATCAGTACGCCCTGGTTGGTGGGATGCCGGAGCTGGTAAGCAAGTTCGCTGCAACACGGGATTACGGCGCTTTGAATCCGGTATTTGATTCCCTTTTGACGTCGTACCTCGATGACGTGGAGAAGTACGCACGATATGATACCCAAGCCTTGCACCTGCGCCATGTAATAAAATCCGCTTTCTCTGAAGCGGGAAAGCGTATCCGCTTTGCCGGGTTTGGAAACTCTGCATACCGTTCACGCGAAATGGGAGAGTGTCTGAGGATGTTGGAACAGGTTCACTTACTGAAGCTGCTTTATCCGAGCACCTCTGCCACTTTGCCTTTACAGCCTGATCTGAAGAAATCGCCCAGGCTGCAGGTGCTGGATACGGGATTGATGAACCACCTGGCCGGCATTCGCCATGAAATCATCAAGACAGAAGACTTAAGTGCGGTGTATCAGGGCGTTATGATTGAACACCTGACTGGTCAGGAATTGCTTGCGAAACAATACAACGCCCTGAGTGAATTGTACTTTTGGACACGCGAGCGGAGCCAATCTACTGCAGAGGTTGATTTCTTATACCCCTTCCAAGGGCGCGTTATTCCGATCGAAACAAAGTCCGGAAAAACAGGTACCCTGCGTTCGCTGCACCAATTCATGGATAGCGCACCCCATAACATGGCAGTTCGCTTTTATGCCGGATTGCCCGCTATAACCACCGTTTCAACGTCTGCGCATAAACCTTACAAGTTGCTGAATCTGCCCTATTATCTGGCATCCCAAACCCAATGGTATCTGGATTGGTTTCAAAATGAGCTTCAGGGTCGGACTTGAAATGTAACAGCTCCATTAGGTTTAGGCCCGCAAAGACGGCATAGCATTCACCGTTCTCTTTGCGGTCTCTGCGTGTTTTGCCCTTTGCGGTCTTTGCGTGAACCCTTGCCGTATGTTGTTTTCACGCAAAGCACGCAAAGACTTGCTGCCGGCAACGGAAGGTCGTACTGGGTTAAGAAATCAGGCTTCGTAAAACCCCGGGAAAAGCCCGCAAAGACGGCATAGCATTGAACGGCCCCTTTGCGGTCTTTGCGTGTTTTTCACTTTGCGGTCTTTGCGTGAACCCTTGTCGTATGTCTATTTCACGCAAGGCGCCTGAAATTCACATCGACAAAAGCTTCAACCCAATCTCCTCAACGCGCAATCACCAATCGCTCAGCCCTTCCACCGGGGAAGCTGAGCATATAGGTGCCGGGCTGCAGGTCGCGTACCTCGAAAGAGATGGCTGTAGCGCCTTTACCGGCCTGGATGCGCTTCACCGTGCGGCCGCTCATGTCAAGCAGCTGCAGCGTTTCCGGCATCAGTCCGTTCATGGCCTCCACATACACACGGTCGCCCGCGGGGTTCGGGAAAATGCGCCACTGGCGGTCGTGGATGGTCTCGGTCGAAATGGTGAAGATCTGGGGCAATTCGAAATCCTCTGATCCGTCCTGTACATCGTCCGCGTCGCCCTGGTCTGCGTTCACACCGAGGCCGCGGCGGGCAAAGGTCTCCCAGATGAGCTTGCTGTTGGCGCCATCATAACGGAGTGAATCGGCTTTCAGGATGGCATCGCGCGCATCCACAAAACCGGGATTGCAGCGCTGCAACTTCATACCGTCGACCACCAGGCGTATGCAACGGTTGTTACCGCCATCGCCGGTGGAAAGGTTCTCGCTGAAGCCGTACTTCTCTACCATATTCCAATGCAGGTCCCACAAAGTGGAGCACCAGATTTCACCCACGTAATGCGGTGAGACGCGTGTGCCGCTGAGCGCCCGCGAAACATTGCTGTAGGTATGCGGGTTCACGGTCATATTGGTGCTGTAGCGATATGTGCGGATGCCGGCTCCGGTAGTAGGCTGTCCGAGCAAATAGGTTCCGATGCCGCGGGGCGTAGATCCGAGGTCGCCTTTGCGGGCCGTGAATGCCAGCGCAAGGAAATCGCTCCAGCCTTCGCCCATCTGCTCGTCGTTGCTGAGGCCATTCGAATTGGAGGGGCCGCAGGTGAGGCGGATGGACAAACCGTGGCCGTATTCATGGCTGATTACACCCATGTCGAGGTCGGAGTCGAAGGTGCGTCCTGCTCCGCTGCTGTCGTAAAGGCGGGCCTTGGAGGTGCCAGCCGTGATGGCATTGTTCAAGGTGGTTCCACTGGCTTGGCTGATCATGAGCGAGGGAATGGTGATATCGCCGGTTCCTGTGCCGGTCATGGCGAACGGATTGCCTGTCTGGTTGTTCACTACCACCGCGGCCACTGCGCCTGCATTCATGGCGTTGCGCACCTTGTCGCTGAAATTGCAGGTGCCGCGTTCAATCACAGCGATTTTTCCTGCAACATCGGCTGCATTGGTAAAGGCCGCGCAACCGCGCTTGGGTGTGCCGGTGCCATCGTTTACCCAAACCATATCGGCTGCGATGGGTGTGGTAGTGAAACGCGGGCCGAAGGAAGATGCGACGGCAGTGTATTTCGCGCGTACAGAGATGGGTTCGCGCACATCGAGTGTGAAGGTGGCAGAGCCGGAACGCCAGACATACATCTGCATGCGCGGATTGGTGCCATCGGGAGGTGTGGCAAAGTTGGCGTTGTTGGTGCCGCTGCCGTCTTGTGCATCGGCGAATACTTCATCGCCTTCTTCGCCGCCGCGGCCGTAGTTGTTGGTCTGGAAGTTGCCCGAGGCTTCATCGAAACCATAACGCCAAAGAATATCGTGGATGGAGTTGTTGGCTACAAAGAGGTTGGTGATCGCGAAGTCGCGGAAACCGGAAGGATTCGAAGAGAGGGAATCCCAGGGATAATCGAACAACAGCGCGCTGCCGCCATCGGGAGAATAGCCCGGGCGGTTGTTGGCATCAGCGTCTTCCGATGCGTAAACATTGTTGCCACGGGTGATCAGGTATTCGGCACCGGCGATACCGTCGGTATCGTGCCAGCCGAAAGGCGAAGCCTGGTCGTCGGGGCTGTTGACCATCGTCACACGGCTGCCGTGATTCGGGCTTTCGGAAGGGAAATTGAAAACGCGGTAATTGAATTCTTCGCCGCTCTGTGCCTTCATAGGCGCCGGTATGCAATGGGCAGTCCAACTGTTTTCCCAAAGGAGTTCACCGTTGGCAGCATCGAAGAGCAGGTTCCACCAATCGCCGCTGCCGGCTTCGAAGAAAGTGATGAGCCGGGCTTCCAGCAACAGGTTTCCCTTTTTGAACCATACGGTTTCATGGTATACGGGTTCTGTCTTCCATTCCTGCTTGTAAGGCGCGAGGCCGCTGATGGCAATCAGGGAGCGCCCGCTGAGGTTGGCTTCCTTGGCCTGCCCTGCTGCGCCGATAAGGTTCTCCAACGGCAGCGGATTCACAGCCGCTTTCACCCGGCTCGCAATTCCGGCTTCGAAGCCCTTTGCTACGTGTACGACTTTTCCTTCCCGGTTGAAATGGAGGCCGGTGATGGCACCGAAGATTTTATGACCGTTCAAGCCCTGCTGTACCCAGGTGTGCAACAATCCCGATTCGCGGGCAAAGGACATATCCTGCACCGCGAGTTCTTTCACGTCTGACGCTGTGGCGCCGGTCTGTTCCGGATGTTGCTGGATCCAATCGATTACCTGCTTCTGGCCTGTGGCTTCATGCTGTGCCTGGGCCGTTGCAAAAGTTGCAGAAAGCAACAGCAGGGGTAAAAGTTTCTTCATCTTTTGTTAAAGGTTCAAGAATAACACCCAAACGGCATGTTTGTGTCAGAATTATCCATGAAAGGGTAAGGAATTACCGGAAAAACACATTTCAGATGAACCGATTCGACGCTGCGGGTATTATCCGCGCAGCAGGTTTTTATCCCATGCATTGTCCGGCCGGTTTTCCTGAAACAGGGAGTCGGCTTTGAGCAATTCTTCCTGGGCTTCGATTTCTTCGCGGACGCTGGAGATATACGTCTCTTTGTCGTGCCGGGTGCGGGCCAGGCGGAAGAGCGCCTCCTCATCCCGTTTGATGAATTCACTTGCCTTGCGCCTTACCGTGTATTTGCGATGCCCAAGCGCGCCGAGCACATCGATTCCCATTTCGAGGGATGCATGCGTCGATTCGCGGTAAATATGGTTTACGCCGCGGTCGATGAATTCGTAGGCATCCATGCGGTTGCGTGCGCGCATGTAGATTTCAACGTGAGGGAAATGCTTGTGCACCGTTTCCTGCAAGGCAAGGTTCTTTTCAGGGGAATCGATGGCTGAAACCAGGATATGTGCCTTGCCTGCCCCGGCGGCTTCCAATAGTTCAAGCCGTGTGGCGTCGCCGTAATGCACGGTGAAGCCCATTTTTCGCAGCAGGGTGACGCGGTCGCTGTCGTTGTCGAGGATGGTGGCTTCTACGCCGTTGGCCCGCAGGAAACGCCCGAGGGTGCTGCCAAAATGCCCGAAACCGGCGATGATCACACGCTGGTGTTCATCCAGATTAACCGCGTATTCGGGATCCGGCTCCGGATGGAGGAAGCGTTGGCTGAGGAATTTTTCATGCAGGAACAAGAGCACCGGCGAAACAATCATCGTGCAGGTTATCACCGCCATGAAGACATCGCCTTGTGCCTTGTCTAGGATGCCGAGCGGAACGGCCGAGGCCAGCAAGACGAATGCAAATTCACCGATTTGCGAAAGCAGGATGGCCAGCAACCAGCCCTGTTCTCCCCGCACACCGAAAAAGCGTCCGCAGAAGAAGAGTACCACCGCTTTGAGGAGGAGGATGAGCGGAACCGCTACGGCGAAAGTGACCGGCTGCGCTGTGATTGCATGGAAGTTGATGGTGGATCCGACCGCCGTGAAAAAAACTCCAAGCAGCAAGCCTTTGAAGGGTTCGATATCGCTTTCCAGTTCGTGGCGGTATTCGCTGTTGGCGAGCAAGACACCGGCCATGAAAGCGCCCAGCGCGGCAGACAGTCCGGCGTATTGCATGATCCAGGCTACGCCGGTGACGAAGAACAGGGCAGAGGCTGTGAAGAGCTCACGCATGTGGGTGCGGGCAATGATGCGGAGGAAAGGACCGATGAGGAAACGGCTGATGATGAATACAAAAGCCACCGCCAGCGCAATGGCGAGCGAAGGATGGGCGCTGAGCCAGGCCGCCACGCCGCCGCTGCTGTGATTGTTGACCGCAACAACTTGACGGCCCAGAAGCGGCAATATAGCCAGAATGGGAATGACGGCAATGTCCTGAAACAATAGGATGGCGAAGGAAGCGCGCCCGGATGCCGTGCGGTCCCAACCCTTTTCCTTGAGCGTCTGGAGTACGATGGCCGTGGACGACATCGCGAAAGCCATGGCCAGGGTCAGGGAAGCCTGCCAGCTGAATGCCATCCCAAGCCAGAAGACCGGAAAAAGTAAGGCTATGGTGCCGAGCACCTGCAAGCCTCCCAATCCGGTGATGGTGCGCCGCATTTTCCAAAAAGCCTGGGGGTTCAGTTCCAGCCCGATCAGGAACAACATCATGACGACCCCGAACTCGGCGGTGTGCATCACGTCTTCGCCTTCCTTTCCCACAAAACCCAATACAAACGGGCCGATGGCAATGCCGGCCAGGATATAGCCCAATACGCTGCCGATGCCCAGTTTTTTGGCGATGGGCACGAATACCAGGGCTGAGCCGAGGTAAATCAGCGTGTCCTGCAATATGCTTCCTGCCATTGTGATTGAGGGGTTAACTGATTGAAGTATTCAACCTTGTCCAGGCTGTCCAGATCGCGCTCCGGATCCCGGAGAAACGCAAGAATTTCCTTGTAGTGTGCGGCAAACTTCTCCAGTTCTTCCGGTGTAATGCGGTTGGCACCGGGCACCACGAAAGGCGGCAGGTATTTCATCTTGCACAAAAAGGCCGTCTGGTCGAAGGGACTCAGCAGCTCGCGGTAGGTGAAGCGATTCCGGCCGTCGCGCCGGTAGATTTCGAAGGTGCCGCCCGAGGAAAGGGCGTTCATGATGTACTTGCCTTCCAGCTTGTTGCCGTCTTTACCGTAAGCCCAGCCGTATTCCAGTACCAGGTCAATCCACTGCTTCATAAGCGGCGGACAATTGTACCAATAAAACGGATGTTGCCAGATGATGACATCGTGTTCCATCATGCAGGCTTTTTCGGCCTCGATGTCCACATGGAAATCGGGATAGAGCTCGTACATATCGCGGCAGGTCACGCCTTCACTTGCCAGGGCCGCTTCGTACAGGGCGCGGTTGGCTTCGCTGTTTTCAAAACGAGGATGGAAGAGCAGAACGGCGATGCGTCGGGCTTGCATGGATGGGAGAGGGTAAAGGCAAAAATAGGGGAGAAAACGCCAGATTGCAGCGCACGAAGCCGGCAGCATACAGGGAAGCGATTGCGAATCTGCGGGTAACTACAGGATATAGGTAGTTTTCATTTTCAAAACCCGAAACGCATTGGGACACCGGAAACATCAATTTCAATAGAAGGCGGTTTGATAAAAAAATGCCATTTTCAACAGAAGACAAATTTTAGGTATTTGACTCCAATGTATATTCCGATTCTGTTAACATGAAAAAGGTAAAACTTAACTCGTTGTCCTTGAATTTTCAGAAGAGACAGGATCCTGCAGTAGTCCTGCGATTTCACCGAGGATGTAAGCTGCAGTTTTTGTTGTTACTGGGGCTTGGGTGTTGCGCAGGTAAACAACTGATAGCGCAGCATGCAATTGGTTTAAATACCGGGGTGTTTAAACCGAAGAATTCGACAGGAGCAATCTTCGGGGCTGGTCTGGATTACACATACCAGGCATCTGACAAGGTGCGCGTCGGCATCGGTGCAGCATATTATTACCATGCCACCAGCTATGGTAGTTCAACCCGTGTAAACGGAATATACACATACACCCTCCGGGAAGGCGTTTTTTCTCCGTATGCCGGCGCTGATATGGGACTTTACATCATTAAAGAATTCAGCATTCGGCAGGTATATGAATCCAAAAGCTACATCGGATTGGCTCCGTTGCTCGGGGCGCGTTGCAAGTTGTCTGAAGGCCTGGCCCTGAATATGCAATTGAAATTCCCGCTTTTGTTGACCACTGGTCAAGCTTCCAGAACCCTCTTTCTTATTGAAGGCTTGACAGCCCTGGAATGGAATACAGGAATTGTTGTCCTCTTTTGAACAGGTTCTTAGCAATTGCTCCAACGCAATCCAATTCCAGGCAAGGGTTATGTGGCTTGCATAATCTTGATCGCGAATCGTGGATTAGGAAATCGATATCTGGGTCAGGAGACCAATTGGGTAGCCATCGGGATGGGTTGGAACGAGATGTTCTATCGGTAAGCGCGAAGGAAGCAGGTGATGAGACATTAAAATCCGAAAGGAAACGTGAGGTTGAGGAATGAGATGCGCGGGGTTAGGGGTGCGTTAGTGCGGGAATTGGCAGGGGATTTCACCCTTGGGCAAACGAAAATCCCAGATTAGTCGGAAGCCTCCACTATATACGGCAGGTTCCATGCCTTGCTGACAAACAAACCGAACATGTGTTCAACTTTCTGATTTCCGCTGTAGCGGCGATTCGTAAGGTAACAGAATTCCCCCAGATAATTCCGCAGGTAGCGTGAACTCACGAAATGGTGGATGCCTTCCAGGTTGCGCCTGGCATTGACAATCATAATCTCCGTGTAGCGCAATCTGCCCACATAGCGGTCATCCTCGAACCAGGGGCGCGGACGGTTGTCGAGGCTGCGGATGCGGATATTCATTCCGGCCGGAAGCTCTTCAGGCGTCAGCGGCGTGGTTTTCCGTGGAACCGGATGGTGGTGGTTGTAGGGCAGGTCTTTCAACGATTCAGGTAGCATTGAAATTAGTCGCAAACGCCCGCCCTGCGCGTGTATGAACCACGGATGGCTATGAGGTAACTGTAAATTCAGTCCCTTTATCTCAACGGGCATCAGCTCCAAACCCTGTCCATCTTCTGATTGTACCTTCAAGCCTTGCTTTGCAGCGGCCTTGGTGGTTTCAGCTTCAGGGTCTGACTTTTCAGGAACAGTCGGAAAGTTGGCAACACCCGCCGTAAGATGGTCGAGCATCGCGTACCAGTCCACCAGATCAGCCATCATCACCTTCATTTTCTGCATCATCAACCAGATCGGTCGATAGTTCCGGTGTCCCAGATGGCGCTGTACCTGCAAAGCAGAAATGGATTTATTCTGGAAAGCAACTACACCAATCGCGTAAACCCAGTAACGGAAAGGGAGTTTTGAGTACTCCAACAAGGTTCCACTGCGCAGCGTGCTCTCAGACTGGCATTGTTTACACCGGTATCTCAGCTTTGAAGGGAGCCACAGATGTTCACTACTGCCGCAGCGGTTACAGAATACACCGTGCTTATCCCGCAAGTTCTTCCACAAAAGGATACAGCTTTCTTCGGTGTTGTATGTTTGAATAAAAGTCACAAAGTTCATAATCAAAAACAGTTAGAATGCGGGTGCAATATAGGCGGGAACCCCTTTCCTGCCAAGGCTACTGTGCAGCTTGTGCTTAATCTGGTCTGAAATTACACGCTTATAAACGTTTAATCAATACTTTATCCGCAACACAAAGCACTCAATAGCGCAGCGTGAACCACGGCTGCTCAGATATTACTGGCAGACGATTCATTTAGACTCCCAGCCGCCGCGAAAGGATCTCCGTTGTCTTCTGAAACAATACCTGCGGCGCGTATTTCCGCCAGCTGATTTCATCCAGCTCGCCGCCGAAGTTCACATAGTAGTCTATGCTGTTCTGGCGGAATTCCTGCAGTACATGGTCGCGGAAATTGAGCATCGCAACCCAGCCGTCTTCGCATTCCTGATACCATTCTTCGTAATAACAGTCGTCGCTGGCGTGAAAGTTTAGCACGTTTTCACCGATCAGGATGAATTTCGAAATGCCTTCCTCCATCATCAACTCTGCCACTTCGCGCTTGAAGAGCATGATATCATTGTAGATGGCATCGTTCCATTCACCGATCATCTCGATGATGGCAAAGCCCTGCTCGTAGTCAGTAAACAGTATTTTGATGTACAGCGTCTGCGATCCGAAGCTGTCCCACTGCGGGTGTATCAGGTGATTGTACACCTTGTGCGTGAACACGAACTCGCTGTATTCCCTTTCATAGAAGGGACTCCGTTCGTCTTCACTGGCATTGTAGAGGTGTTGCCAGAGATAGTAGGGCTCGATCGCGTGCACACCGCAAAATTACGCCACAGGCCGGCTTGCCTGTCGTAACATTGCAACAGAATCGTGAAAAAGGAGAACGCCGGGCAGGGTACTTTTCTGCGCAACCTCTTCCGTTTGCAACTGCTCAACTGGGCAGTAAAACCGCTGTGGATACTGGGCGTTGAGACCCTGGTTCAGAATGCCTTGGGCGAAGCCGTCTACGGTTCCTATTTCGTTGTATTCAACTTCAGTCTGCTGTTTACTATCGCACTCGATTTCGGCATGAACAGCCTGATCACCCGCGAATTGGCATCGGGTGTTCCGGCGCATAGCCTCTGGAACCGCAGCCTCCGCCTGAAGGCCGCTTTCAGTTTGTTGTACCTCGTCATCACAGCTTTACTTGGTTTGGCCCAAGGCATGGAGCCGGCCTTGTTGACGGCTGTCTTGCTCAGTCAACTCGGCTTGCAATGGATCCTCTTTTTCCGGGCTTTCCTGCAAGGAACCGGTCACAGCCGGCAGGATGCCTGGTTTTCGGTAGCCGACCGGCTCGCTGCGATGCTCATCATTTTGCTTGCCCTGCAGGTCGGGTGGATGGAAGGCAGCCGCGGACTGCTCACTTTTGCGCTTTCGCAAACCGTTTCTTATTCGCTCGTGGCATTGCTGGCCTTTGTGTATGTGCGTGGCCTGCTGAAGCGCGGAACCGATGAAACCGCTGTCACTGTCAGTGCGCGCAGCCTCCTGCAACAAGGCGCCGGACTTGCCTTGCTCAGCTTGCTCATGGTCTTTTACACACGGCTGGATGCACTGATGCTGCGCTGGCTGCATCCGGATGGATTCTTCCAGGCGGGATTGTATGCCCGCGGGTTTCGTCTGCTCGACGCAGCGCTGATTTTCCCCATCTTGCTTTCCACTTTGTTGTTGCCTGCCTTTTCGGGTGTGGGAGAGAAGGAGCGGGAACGGGCGGTGAAAATTGCAGGCATCAGCATTCGCCTGCTCCTGGCCATGACGGCTGCCGTGGCCTTCGCGGCACACAGCTGGGGCAGTGAAATCAGCCGATTGCTGAATCCGAACGGACTGGAAGCAGAGCACCTGGCCACGGGAAATATCCTGGCCTGGCTGCTCACCGCCTGGGTCCCGATGAGCCTGATTTATGTCTATGGAACCTGGCTGACAGCCAAAAGGAAAATCCGCCTGCTCAATCTGTTGGCCGGTGGAACCTTGCTGCTCAATATCGGGCTCAATGTTTGGCTGATTCCTGATTTTGGGGCGGAAGCAGCAGCCTGGAATGTGCTGATTTCGCAAGGGTTGTTCGCCTTGGGTTGTGCCGTGGCATCCGGACTCACAAGCCTCCAGCAGCTGCCGCGTATCCTGGCCGGGCCGCTGGCCGGAATCGGCTTTTTGTACTTTCTCGGTAAAATGCTCCTGCAAACCCAATGGCCCTGGTACGTACAGGCCTTGACAGGACTCAGTGCCTACGGATTACTCCTGCTCGCGACCGGCTATCTGCCTTTGAAAGGAATCCGCTTCAAGACACAGGAAGCAGGGCCGGAATAATCCCTATTTTCGCCCTGAATTCAACGTTCATGGATCAACTGGATTATAAACCGCTCACCGCCATCGATGTGGTGCAGTTCTTCTGGCGCTGGCGCAAATGGATTATCGGTGCTACCCTGGTAGCCGGGATTGCAGGCTTTGTGGCTTCCATGCCCGTTTTCATGAAGCCGCGGTTCAAGGCCACGCATATCTTTTATCCGACCCAAAACAATTCCATCGCCGACGCATTGTTGCAAGACGCGAACCAGCGGCAGAAAGACCCCTTGCAGTTTGGTGAGGAAGAACAGGCCGAACAAGCCCTGCAGGTTTTGCAGTCGTCTGCGCTCATGAGCCGCCTGGTGCGCAACTTCAACCTGATGAAGCATTATGGAATTGACGTTGCCAAAGAAGCCTGGCCACAAACAGCCTTGCAGGCCGAAATCGATGCCCGTATCGCCTTCAGCCGCACCCGTTACCTTTCGATCCGGATCGATGTGCTCGACGAAGACCCGAAGATGGCAGCGAAAATTGCCAACGGCATTGCCCTGTTGTACGATTCAGTGAAAACCGAAATCCAGCACCAGGTAGCCATTCCTGCCCTGGATATCGTGGAGCGTAACCTCCGCGCCAAGCAGCAGCAAATCCAGCAGGTGCGCGACGAAATGCGCAAGCTGGGTGAACAAGGCATCACCAACTACGAAGAACAAAGCCGCGCCATTGCCGAAGAAATCTACAAAGCACAGGCAGCAGGCCAAACAGGCAAACTGCAAACCTTGCTCGAAGCGCAGCGCAATCTGGCTAACAATGGCGGAGCATGGCTGAGTCTGAACGAGAAAATCAGACTCGAAGAAGAGAAGGAAAGCAATATCAATGCGATGTACGAAAAGCGGAAGATCGACGTAAATGAAAAGCTTTCACATAAGTTCACCGTAAGCGAAGCCACTGTTCCCGAGCGTAAGGCCTGGCCGGTGCGCCGCCTCATAGTGGTGCTCGCCATGATGGCCGGCTTCGGCTTCTCCGCCATCGGACTCCTGTTTTTCGAATTCTACAAATCCCGCCTGGCTAAAACAGCCTGATGGACCAAAGCCGGGCACATATCGGTGGCTGGCGCCGCTGGCTGTTCATCGCGCTGGTGGGAACGGCCTGCGGACTGGCAGCGGCTTTTGGTGATCCCGTCATTGCGGCCATATTGCCCCTGGCGCTGGCCTTGCTGGCCGCGGCTTTCCACCGCCCGGATTATTTCCTGGTTTTTGTAGCCTCTTTGGTGCCTCTGAGCATCGGGGTGAATGATATCGGCGCCAACCTCGGACTTTCGCTTCCCACTGAGCCACTCATTTTCATCGCCCTCGCCATCTTTGCTGCCAAGCTTTTCCTCGGCTTGCGCATCGACGCCGAAGCCATGCAGCATCCGATGAGCCTCGCCGTGCTCTTCTACCTCATCTGGATTTTTGTTACGGCGCTCACCAGCACCATGCCCCTGGTTTCCTTTAAGAATGTCCTGGCACGTACCTGGTTCATCGTTCCCTTCTACTTCATCTTCCTGCACCTCTTCCGGCAAAGGCGCTTCATCCACCTTTTCCTCATCGGCTTCACGGCCGCGACGCTCATCCTCATCCTCTACACGCTCGGACAGCATGCGAGGGAAGGTTTCCTGCGCAGCTCTTCCTACAGCATCATGTGGCCCTTTTTCCCCGACCACGGCATGTATGCGGCCACGATTGCTTTCTGTGTGCCCATCCTGGCAGTCTTTGCCTTCGGCGGAGGCTGGTTCGGAGTGAACCTGAACTGGCGCATTGCATTAACTGTCGTGTTGGGCATCGTGCTTTTCGGCATTGTTGTATCCTACACACGCGCTACCTGGCTCAGCCTGGTGGCCGCAGCCGGCGTGTATGTATTGTTCCGGTTGCGGATACCTTTCTGGAGCATCATCACGGTATTGGTATGCACGGCAGGTTATGCCGTTTCGCAGGAAGAACGCATCCTCTACGAACTGGAACAGAACAAGCAAGGCAGCGACGACGAGCTCGAAGGCCATGTGAAATCCGTTTCCAATATCTCGACCGATCCCAGCAATCTCGAGCGCATCAACCGCTGGAAATGTGCGCTGCGCATGGTGAAAGTGCATCCCATTACCGGATTCGGTCCGGGAACCTATGTGTTTCAGTACGGTCCCTTCCAACTCAGCAGCGAGGAAACCATCATCAGCACGCACAGCGGCACGCTCGGCGACGCCCACAGCGAATACTTCTCGCACCTGAGCGAAACCGGCATCCCGGGCTTCCTTATCTACCTTTCCATCCTCTTCATCGTATCGCAACGCGCCTTCAGGCTGGTTTATCAGCCGGATGACCGCCGCATCGCCCTGCTTGCCACCGGCATTTATCTCGGGTTGATGACCTATCTCACGCATGCCCTGCTGAACAACTACAGCGGCATAGACAAGGTAGCAGTGCCTTTCTGGGGCTTCTGTGCGGCCATCATTGCACTCGATCTCGACTGGATGCGCCGCAAACGCAGGGCGGCTCAGCCATGACATCCGGCGGCCGGCGTTTCGGTATCGGTTTTTACCTGGCTGTTTCATTTCTCGGCCTGAGCGCCCTGGCGGCCATCACCGGTCCGCTCTGGCTGCCAGACCCGAGTCCGATGGCCGATGAAATCTGTTTGCCCCTCGCGCGCATGTCGCCCGGAACCCGCGTGGATTTTCTTCGCTATGCACCCGGCGGGGCTGACAAGGGCAGTGGCAGCATGTTGCCCATCACAAGCTGGAAGCAGGAGCGAGACAGCATGAAGGTCTTTCTCTTCAACGGTGAAGGCTCTCAGACCACTCCGGCCGCGTATGCCGTGCGCGATTTGATTCCCGCCCGCAACGGCGGCCTGGTACATACACGCCGCTATTGGCTGGGCACGGATAAATCGGGAGGCGATATGCTTAGCCGGCTCGTAACCGGAGGCCGCATTTCGCTGGGCGTCGGTTTCTGTGCCGTGCTCATCAGCATGTTTATTGGCATCTCGGCCGGACTCAGCGCCGGCTATTACGGAGGCCGTGCCGACCGTTTCCTCACCTGGCTCATGGGCGTGATGTGGAGTATCCCCAGCATGTTGCTCGCGTTGGCGGTCAGTTTCGCCCTCGGCAAGGGATTTGTGCCCATCCTCATCGCCATCGGCCTCAGCACCTGGGTCGATGTCGCGCGCATGGTGCGCGGGCAGGTGCTCAGCCTGCGCGAGCGCGAATATGTGCTGGCGGCGAAGGTGCTCGGTTTATCCGACCTGCGGATTATGCTGCGGCATATCCTGCCCAATCTCCGCGGCATTTTGCTGATCGTAGCCACCTCGAATTTCGCCTCCGCTATCCTGCTCGAAGCCGGTCTCAGCTTTCTCGGCCTTGGCATACCGCCACCCGCACCCAGTTGGGGCGGCATGGTCCGCGACCATTACGGCATGATCGTCTCCGGCCCGGTTTACCTTGCGCTCCTGCCCGGCCTCACGATCATGGCCTCGGTGATGTCGTTTCATTTGATTAGTACCGCGCTGCGGGAGCGGTGAGCGGCGGACCTCACATACCCTCCCGGACGGCGCTCATCTAATTGCATTTTTTGTCAGAATGTATAAATTGGAGGAAGTGTTCCATCGCCATGAACTACAAAATATCATTACAGGAAATGAATCGGTTAAGGTTGGAGAAGTTATCCAGGCAATTGCCGGTTTCTTTGGAAGAAAAAAAGAAGCAATACCCGCAGCTGAAAGAGAACAGTACAGCAAAAGATAAGAAACAGAAAATCTGATCTCATACATTTGAGGGCAGGATTTGCCGTGTTCGGGGTTATCGCAGGACTTTTATCCAAGCCCAAAAGCTGAGCATGAATGAAGAATACGAATGAGAGGTATTTCATAGATGCCGCGTATTACTTGACTCCGGCGAATAGTACTTACTTCCTTCTATACGACCGCATAGACGCAACATCAACCTAATGCATGGAACACAGGATCAAAAAAACAGAAGCAGACTACGCAAGGGCACTGGAGCGCCTGGAAGCGATCTTCGACAGCGATGCCACATCGGTTCACGCCGAGGAGCTGGAGTTGCTCGCCTTGCTAATCGAGAAATACGAAAACGAGCGGTTTGCAATAGGTATGCCCGATCCGGTGGAAGCCATCAAATTCAGGATGGAGCAGCTTGGCTACAAGCAGAAAGACCTTGCTGCAGCGATCGGCTTAAAGAGCAGGGTCAGTGAAATCCTGAACCGCAAGCGCAAGCTGAGCATCGACATGATCCGCAAGCTGCACGAAAAACTCGGCATTCCGGCCGAGGTATTGATTCAGGAGTATTGAAGCGGAGACCCTTGCGGTCGCTCTGCATATACAAAATGTGATCAGCGCACGGGTGAAGCGGCGACCTTCATGGTCGACCTTTTCTGCTCAGTATTAAATTCAGCGAAGAAAAGGGCGGCCACCAGGCGCGACGGTGCCTTAGCCTGCCGGCTTTGCCAGCAAGCTCTCCAGCAATGCGATCTGCCGACGCAAGTCGGCGATATGGTTTTCGTAGGCCAGGCGTTCGGTATCGGCCAAGCCTTGGATATAGAGCACGGAGCCTGCGTTACCGCCTTGCTGGTTGTAGTTCTGTTGAATATACAAATCGTCATCTCCGATTAATGACTGCAACGGCACTTCCAGCGCTTCTGCCAACTGTTTCAGGCGTTTAAGTGAAACATTCTCGCCATCGTGTTCAAGACGAGAATAGGCCTGCTGCGATATTTTCATTCTGCCAGCCACGTATTCCTGTGACAGCTGCCGGCTTTCCCGCACCATGCGGATCTTCCGGCCCAGGTTTGGAAATTCAATCGGCTTTTTGCCTGTTTCAATAACCATGAAACAAGTTTACAACCAATTCGGGTGAAGTACAAGTAGAGTGGGTTAGAGAGTGGCTAAATGGTGCATTTAATTCGAATTTGTTTCAATTAGGAAATTACACACTGAATTAAATCGATTATGAATAAATTCAATTTCAAAGTTCAAAGTGCTGTGTTCGAGGCTTTTTTTGTACTCAGCGTCAGCCTGTTAAGTCTGACTTCCTGCGGCAAAGACAAGGATCCCGAACCGGTGACGCCCACTGCGATAGAGCTCATGGCTGGTAGCAACAGTAAAACCTGGGGTATCGAGAAGTTGTATGTAAATGACACACTCATCGCCCTGAATGCGGATCAATTGCGCTACACCAAAACCTACAAGCGGGATAGCACCTACACAGACAGCGACGGTCTGAGCGGTCGCTGGAACCTGAACAACAACAACGTTAATCTGACTGAAATTGTCGAACAGGGTGGTCAGGGCACGCTCAAGTATCAGGTAGAAACTCTGAATGCATCCACATTGCGCCTCCGTTTGATTAATGACGGCACAAATATCTTCAATACCCTTTATGAATTCCGTGCGAAGTAAATTCTTGTTATTGCCGCTGTTCTTTTATGCAGCTACCGAAGCCAATGCGCAAAACTTGGTATGTGGCGGATTTGCCTCCTTCGCTTTACCGGATTCTAACGCAGGCCACAACGCGGGCGGTTTTGCCCTCGCCGGCGATGGCCTGAGCAACTGCCTGCAAGTGCAGTCGGGTATGGTGTTTGGTCAGGCCGGAATCTTTGACGCCGGTAGTGATTTCAACGAACAATGCCGCGAACCGGTCCGATATACAGAAACAGATATTTCGGTTTTCCCCAACCCCGGCACCGGATTGTACACCTTGCGCGGATTGGGCATCTCCGCCTGTCTGGTGTATGATGCCGGTGGCCGACTCGTGCACCGGGCCGATTACACAGCTCCTGAAGCCTACGAACAAAAACTCCAAATTCAATTCTTGTCTGAAGGCATATACCGGCTGCAATTGCTGGGTAGCGACGGACCTGTTTACCAAACATCCATTATCAAAATTAACCCTTGAAATCCCCAGCCATGCGACCATATTTACTGCTTATCCTCAGCATTCTTTCCCTGCTTGAAACCCTGCCTGCGCAGACGGCACCGCCAAACGGCATGCTCTACCAGGCTATAGCCCGCGATGCCAGCGGAAACCTGGCTGTGCGCCGCACCATTTATGTGCGCACCAGCATCATCAAAACATCCGCCACCGGCACGGTGATGTACAGCGACGAACACAAGGTTACCAGCAATGCCGACGCCATGTTCACCGTGGTGGTAGGCCAGGGCAGCTTTTTGAGTGGCAGCTACCGCAAGATCAGCGATATCCCCTGGGGCGACGACAAGTATTTCTTCAATCTGAAGATATCGGTTGCCCCCAGCTTGCCCGGCTCATCCTGGAAGCCGACCTATACAGACATGGGAACCAGCCAGTTTTGGTCCGTGCCCTACGCCTTGTTTTCAGGTGCTGCGAACAATTCGCGCGATTCACTCACGCTGCGCATCAACGGAAACCGGCGTGAGTTGAAACTTGGCTCCTATCGTCCGGTGTTTTTCTCGGTGGCAGATAACGACAGCATCGCCAACAACGAAATCCAAACCCTTAGCCGCAACGGTGGCCGGTTATTGCTCAGCCTGAACGGCGGCATGGTCTTCCTGCCCGATTCAAGCGCCAGCAACGAAATTCAGAACCTCACCCGTGACGGTGGTCGTATTTCCCTGAGTCTGGGCGGCGGCACCATTTCCTTGCCCGACTCCAGCTCCACAAATGAATTGCAGGCCATTTCCAGAACCGGAGGCCGAATTACATTGAGCCAGGGTGGTGGAACCGTTTCATTGCCAGACTCCAGTGCATCCAACGAATTGCAGGCCATCAGCAAAACCGGCAGCACGGTAACACTCAGCCAGGGTGGCGGCAGTTTCACCGACGACGACAACCAGAACCTCAGCATCACGGGCAGCGGGAGCAGCAAGCTCATTGGTATCAGCGGCGGCAACAGCATCAACTTGAACATCAGTGATGCCGACAGCTCAAGCAGCAACGAACTGCAGAGCCTTACCCGCAACGGAGGACGGGTCAGTCTCAGCCAGGGAGGCGGAACCATTGCATTACCCGACTCCAACGCAGCCAACGAATTGCAAACGATCAGTCAAACAGGAGGACGCATCAGCCTGAGCCAGGGCGGCGGCACCATTTCCTTGCCTGACTCGAGCTCTAGCAACGAATTACAAACCATCAATATCAATGGCGGCCGTATTTCGCTTAGCCAAAATGGAGGGGTTGTTGCGTTGCCTGATTCTAGTTCAACGAATGAATTACAGACGCTTACCCTCAGATCTGATTCATTGTTTATCAGTAGAAGCAATAGTGTCGACTTACAACCAGTTTTCGGCGCAGGTTCAGTGAGAATGAAAGATTACCTTGTTCCAGACGGTCTTAAAGGGTTCCAGAAAGTTAAATACACCATTGTTCCGTTAACAACTATGTCTACGCCACCAGCGAGTACTACAATTAATCCATACACGGTGCCATCGGAAAAAAACTTGTACATCAGAAGAGTCTCAATTTCTACACCTTTTGGTCAATGTTCTGCTGGTCTCTATTTGAATGGCAGTTTGATAATTCCTACCGCAGGTGCTGGTTGTGGTTATGTTTTCAATGCACCTATCCTCGCGGGAGAAAAAATGGTTATAACAGCAGATTTAGGTTGTTCAGGAAGCTGGGCATGCACATCATGGTTTTGCGAAATCGAAGGATATTTAGTCGACAAAACAGTAACAGTTGTTTATGATAAATCTAATTACATAGTTCCTGCTGGCAGCGTATTTATTAAGATTTCTAACTCAAATGATTTTCCTGAGGTCTATAATTCAGGGGAGTCTGTGCCACCAATGACTAATGGCTATCTCCTGATTAAATAAATGCGCAATCAATGAAAGCCGTTAGACCGAGGATCACGAATTTGATTTCGGGTTTAATTGAAGCGGAACTCAGATAGAAACAGATAATTCACATAGGAAACAAAATTTAATCCCGCAAAATTTATTTCCTTTTTTGTTTGTCGTCTCAAAATAAATGTCTCCACTATTTGGTTCTAAATCAATGTTTTAAGCAAGTTCTGGTTGGAAGAAGTAGCATTGATTGGAACAACGCTGTTAAATAACCAGTTATGCCATCAAAGCTCAGAATAACTGTCATGAATCAAGGCGTACATTCAAGTGTTTCGGGAGCCCTGCAAATCCCCATTACCGGTTACTATTTCTACGAAGTCAAAGACGTGAAAATCCCCATCGAGGGAAGTTGCAACGGAGCCGGCGATATCTCTTTCCGGTCCAGAACTTCCGGTGGGTATGAAACCTTTGAAGGCCAATTCAGCGGCAGCATGCTCGAAGACTTCTCCGGAACCTGGAGCAATGGCAAAAAGCGGCTGCGCTTCTCGCTGAATTCGAGGAATTAAACGGGCTGCGGCGGCGGCCCCTAACCCCGCCCCACCAGCACCATATCCGCAACCACCAGCGTCGCCATAGCTTCAACAATAGGCACGGCGCGGGGCAAGACGCAGGGGTCGTGCCGGCCGTGGGTCTCGAGGAGGATGTTCTCGCCGCTGGTGTTCACCGTTTCCTGCGCGCGGGCAATGCTGGCCGTGGGTTTGAACGCGAGGCGGAAATCGATCGGCGCGCCATTGCTGATGCCGCCCTGGATGCCACCCGAATGGTTCTGCTGCATGCGGATGCCGTCGGCGCCGGCTTCCATGGCGTCGTTCACCTCTGAACCGCGTCGCTGCGAACCGGCAAAGCCCATCCCGTATTCAAAGCCTTTGACGGCGTGGATGCTCAGCATGGCCGCTGCCAGCTCGGCCTGCAGTTTGCCGAAAACGGGTTCGCCGAGTCCGGCGGGAATGCCGCGCAACTGGCAGCGTATCGTGCCTCCGAGGCTGTCGCCGGCGTCGCGCGCTGCGGCAATGGCCTGCTCCATCCGGGCGCTTAATTCCGGGTCCGGACAACGCACGAGCGAGGCTTCCACCTGTTTTCTGGTTACAGTGTCCGGATGGCCGTCCCAGCTGAGGGTATGAATGCTGTTCACCCAGGCGCAGGCTTCGTAATCCAGCTCCCGTCGCAGGAAGAGCTCTGCCAGGGCGCCGGCTGCCACCCAGCCCGCGGTGATGCGCGCCGAAGCCCGCCCGCCGCCGCGGTGGTCGCGGATGCCGTACTTGGTGTGATAGGTGTAGTCGGCGTGTGAAGGCCGGAAGACATGCTCGAGCTGGTCGTAGTCCTGGCTGCGCGCGTCGCGGTTGCGGATAAGCAAGGCGATGGGCGCTCCGGTGCTGAGCCCGCGGAAGACGCCGGAGAGAATCTCCACTTCGTCGCTTTCCTTGCGCTGCGTGGTCAATGCGCTTTGTCCGGGCCGGCGCCGGTCGAGCTGCGCCTGGATATAGGCCGTGTCGATGGGAATGCCGGCGGGCATGCCGTCGACCACGGCGCCGATGGCCGGGCCATGCGATTCACCGAAACTGGTGACGCAAAACTGGCGTCCGCGTGTGTTGGTTCCCATCTGTTTATGCAGGCTTTTCCTGAAACAACAAATTACAGGCTTCGAGTTCGTTAAAAAAACCGGGAAAGCTCTTGGCAACGCAGTGGCTGTCGTCCAGCTCCACCGTCGTGAGGGCCGCTGCCACGGCAAAGGCCATGGCGATGCGGTGGTCGCCGCCGGTTTGAATCTGCAGGGGGCGTATTTCCCGCTGCCGGGTATCCAGGATCCAATCGCCTTCCTGTTCGAACAGTTGGACATCCCAGGCTTTCAGTCCGGCAGCCATGCGCTGCATGCGGTTCGATTCTTTCTGGCTGAGGTGCGCGGTTCCGGTGAGTCTGACTTGCGCTGCAGTGCACACAGACGCTGCGATGATCCATGCCGGAACCAGGTCTGGCACGGCGGCAAAATCCATGCTTTCGGGCAGGGGACGGCGCAGGTCCGCGTTGCACTGGCAGGTGATGCCGTCTGGCTCGGTCCGGTATTGCAATCCGAATGGCTGCCAATAGGAGAGGGCCCGGGCATCGCCCTGGAGCGAAGGCAGGGTTAAACCGGGGAAATGGAAGGCTGTTCCGGGCATCGCAACGGCAAGGCTGAGGAAGAAAGCAGCAGCCGACCAATCGCGCTCGGGTGTCTGTGTACTGGTTTCGCTCGCGTAGCTGCCCGGGTGTACCCGGATAAGTTCAGGTGCTGTTTCTACCCGAATGCCTTCGTGTTCGAGGCAGCCGGCCGAGAAAGCGACATACGATTCCGAAACCCGGCCCCCGGGCGTAAGGATTGTCTTGGTGCCGGGGAACAAGGGAGCAAGCAGCAGGAGCGCAGATACCGCCTGGCTGCTGCGCTGTGCGTCGACCATTACACGGTCAAAACGATCGATGCCGCGATGGATATGGATGGGTGCGTAGCCGTTTTCCGTCCGGATATCGGCGCCGAGTGCATTCAAGGCGTCGACCAGGCTGCCTGCCTGGCGCTGCTGCATCGTTCCGCTGACGTCGATACGTCCGGTCAGGTTCATGGCCGTGCGGTAGGCGAGGAGGAAACGCAAGGGCGTGGCACCTTCGCCGCTGTTCACCGCAGCATTGTCGTTTTGCAGGCTTTGCAGCAGTTCTCTGCTGTCGTTGCTGTCGCAATAGCTGGAGAGGCGTTCCGGATTGCGCCTGGCCAGCGCATCGATCAGCAGGAGCCGGTTGACATGGCTTTTGGACCAGGGAAGGTGGATATCCACCCGGTCTGGAGCTGGTGTTGGAAGTTTTGCAAGCAGGCTCATCGCTCCCATGCGCAATACGAACGTATGGCTGCTTCGATTTGTTCCGCACGCACCGGGCAATGGATGACGCCTTCGCCGCAACGCCGCAACAGGGTGCACAGCACGCGGTCGGCTTCGTTTTTCTTGTCGAAGCGGCAATAAGCTGCGATGGCAGGAACCGCGCTTTCCGGAATGGAGAGGGCCGGGTAATGCCGGTCAATCAGCGCGGCAATCCGGACATGTGTTCCGGCTTCGGCCTGGCCGGTTTTCTCGGAAAGCCAGGCTTCCATCCACATGCCGGCGGCTACAGCTTCCCCATGGGGCAGACTGAGATGCTTTTCCAGGTGCCAGGATTCCAGCGCGTGGCCGAGGGTATGGCCGAAATTGAGGAGTTTGCGTTCTCCTTTTTCCAAAGGGTCTTCTGCAACGATTCTCAGTTTGATGGCCATGCTCCGTTCAAGGAGATCCGGTTCAGGGGCTTTGGTAGTAATAGCACGCTCTTCATACGCTCGCCAAAGTTCCGCATCGGCAATGGCAGCGTGTTTGAACATCTCGGCCCAGCCTTCGCGCATTTCCTTTTCGTCAAGCGTTTCCAGCATGGGCAGGTGCAAAACAATTCCCACAGGTGTGGCGAAGCTGCCGACATAATTCTTCAGCGGACCAAGGTTCACCCCGGTTTTTCCTCCCAGGGCGGCATCGGTCATGGCCAGCAGGCTGGTCGGCACAAGTGCGAAAGGCATGCCGCGTTGGTATACGCTGGCAGCGAATGCCCCGAGGTCACAAATCACGCCGCCGCCCACGCAAACCAGCAAATCCTTACGTGTGATTTGCCAATGGGCCAGGTGTTGCCAGATTTTCTCTGCCGTGGCCAGGGTTTTCTCTGCTTCACCGGGTTTGAAAACCAGTGTATGGTCGAAATGTGTATGCAGTTTGGGAAGGCAATGCCGCAGCGTGTTCTCGTCGCAGAGTGCGATAATGCGTGTGGCACCGGCATCTTTGGCCAAGGCGCGCAGCACAGGGCCCGGGTTCGGGACAAAGGATGGGTTATCCGGCTTTGATGGCATCATACCTGTTCCGGTTGGAAGGATCCAGGTTCACCAGCAGGTCGAAGGCGGTGTTCTTTTCGTTGGGTGGTGCGCCTTTGTAAATATCTACCAACTCAGACACCTTGGCGTTGAAGAACGACTTGATGTACATGCTGTTGGGCAACACGCGGCTGAGATCCTGAATGCTGCGCAGGCCTTCGAGGATGGTCTGCCGGGCCTTGTCGGGCTTCTCATACATCTCGTCAAGCCCCTTGCGGTGGTAAGTGTACATCAGGTTGCGCAGCGGCTGGAAACGGGCATCGAGCAGGTTCTCGACCAGGGTATGTCGGTTCCGGTTGCCACGGCCATCACCGGGATTCCAACCCGGTTTACCGAGGCACACGTTAACGATATTGCGAGCCTTTTGGAAATAAGGAGTTCCACCTGCCTGCGCGTACGTGTCCATATCAAAACCAATGGTCAGATAGGCGTAATAGGCCAAAACGCTGGTCAGCTCGTTCAGGTTCTGGTTTTCCTGGTATTCGAGTTGCTCGAATTCGCGGTACTTGAATACCACGGTCTCATCGCGGTGGGAGAAAACACTGGTTTTGTAAGCTGAGTTGAAAACTGGTCTTACGGACTGGATCTGAATCACCGCTTCGAATTCATCGATCGAAATGAGTTTGGTGATTTCGATGAGCATGCTCAACTCGATGCGTTCCTGCACATCGAAGCGCTCCTCGCTCCATTTGCGGTTGTTCATGAACTGTACAACCGCGTTCTGCAGCGTGGTAAACACCTGCTTGTTGGTCATCTGCACGGCATTGGCCACCACCTGCACATTGCATTTGAGCTCTTGTGCCTTTAGTTGTACCGCGCCCAGCAGCAGAAGCCCCAAAACCAATCCTGTCCTCATTCCAGACCACATACTGTCTTGGCTATAATAGCTGCAATTTCCGCTTTTGATTTCAAATCTGTCTCAAGTACCATGCCGCTTCTGCTAAAAATGCTCACGCGGTTGGTATCGTGTCCGAATCCGGCACCTGCATCGCGCAGTGAATTGAGCACGAGAAAATCGCAGTTTTTGGCTTCGAGTTTTTTTCTTGCATTCGCGGCTTCGTTATCAGTTTCCAGCGCAAAACCAACCAGGATTTGTTCCTTCTTTTTGCTTTTGCCCATAGCTGCCAGGATATCAGCTGTTGGCAGCAATTCGATGGAATCGAGTCCATCCTGCTTCTTGATTTTGGAATCGGCACTGTGCAGCGGGGTAAAGTCAGCTACTGCAGCAGCCATCACAGCGATTTCCACCTTGGGCCAATATTGCATGCAGGCCTGGTGCATTTCGGCGGCGCTTTCCACCATGATACGGTTCACACCGGGCGGGCAACCCAGGGCAACGGGACCACTGATAAGGTGAACTTCGGCACCCAATGCAGCAAATTCTGCTGCCAGGGCATAACCCATTTTCCCGCTGGAGCGGTTGCCGATGAAGCGCACCGGATCGATGGCTTCGTGCGTCGGACCGGCGGTGATCAGCACCGACTGGTCCATCAAATCCTGCGTTCCGCTGAGTCTGATGGCCAATTCGAGAATACCTTCGGGTTCCATCATCCGACCGGGGCCGCTGAGTCCGCTGGCCAGTTCACCATCTTCCGGGAAAGCGATATCGCAGCCATGATCGAGCACGGTTTGCACATTTGCCTGGGTTGCCGGGTTCTCCCACATGTCGAAATCCATCGCAGGGGCCAGCAAAACAGGGCAACGCCGGCTGAGATAAACGGCAGTGAGCAGGTTATCGCAAGCGCCGTGTGCGAACTTGGAAAGGGTGTTGGCGGTAAGGGGCGATACGATGAGTAAATCGGCATTCAGACCCAACTCCACATGGTTGTTCCAGGTTCCGGATCCGGGCTCGGAAATGGCGCTCAACACAGGCTTCCCGCTCAGGGCCGCCAGGGTGGCAACGCCGATGAATTCTGTTGTACCCGGGGTAATAATTACCTGTACCTCAGCGCCTTCGCGCCGAAGCATACGGAGTAGATAGACCGCTTTGTAGGCGGCAATCCCTCCGGTAATTCCGAGCAGTATCTTCTTATTGCGCAGCCGCACTGTCCCCGTTCTTTTCGGGCATACGCCAGTACGTTTTTTCGTTCAGGAATTCTTCCAGCGCGAGGATAGTAGGCTTGGCCAGTTTTTCGAAATGAGCGGAGATTTCAATCTGCTCGCGGTTTTCGTGCACTTCTTCCAGGTTGTCGCTGTCCATCGTGAAGGGTTCCAGACGCGCGCGCAATTCCTGTTTCAGGTTTTCTGAAATCTGGTTGGCGCGCTTGGCGATGATGGTGGCAGAGAGATAAACGTTGTGGGTGTCGTTCTCGAGGTTGCGCAGATCGCGGGTATCTGCGTTTTTGCTGAGGCTTATCTGACTCATGTGTTGGTTTTTAACGTGTTTGGATGTGATTAATTGTTGATACTCTTCATGCGCCGCAAGGTTTCAAGATCGCGGTTGATGCGCTCTTCCAGCTTCTTTACTTCGTCCCAATTCGGTGCATCGCTGCGGTTGTCCATCCTGTACTCTTTAACTTCTTCCAGTGCCTGAAGGAGTCGTTCTTCCTTCTTGGTTTCAACACTGTTGGAGGCATAGAGGTAGCTGGAGCGCACGATGAGGTATTCTACGTATTCTTTGTTGTCGAGTTCAGGGTAATCGCGCAGCACATTGCGCAATGAAACAGCCGCCGATTTGTAGTCGCCTATCTTATAATAGAGGAAAGCGTTGTCGTAAGCTTTTTGCTGCATCTTGGCCCGCAGATCGTCCATCAGAATATTGCAGGTGTCTACGTAGCGGCTACTCGGGTATTGGTTGATAAAGGCCTGAATCTCGTCCATCGTACGGCGTGTATCCGATTGGTCGAGATAGGACGGATTGCCCGCCATCACCCTGCAGTACACAGCCTTGTAGGCACATTCCATCTGGTGCTTGCTGTTGAAGAAGTTCTCCGTGAAGCTCTGGAAATGGTAGGATGCAGTCTGGTAATCTTTTAACCCGTAGAAACAGTTGGCGTAGTAATAGTAAACGATTTCTGAACTGTCTTGTCCGCGGTAATACGGTAACAGGCTTTCCAATAATTGCTGTGCCCGGATGTAATCGAGCTTGCGGTAATACTCCAGCGCCTTGTTGAACCGCAGACTGCGGTCGGGGCTTTTGAGCACCTTTCCGTATTGGCTGCACGAACTGAATAGTACAACCGGGATCAGGAGGAAGAAAAGCCCTTTTTTCATTTGAACCTGCAAAATTAGGTAAAATAGCCGATAGACCGAAGCTTAAACGGGTTAAGGAAGGGAAAAGTTACAGCCCTGATGGAGATTTTTGCTGTCTGCGTTAATACGATAGCTTCTGACAGCCGTCGGTTTTCCTTCGTAACACCCGGAGAAAGGCATGCTCGCTATACATGCGGCCCTGCATCCAAACACTTATACCCGTTTAAAAGCGTATAATCCGCGTATGTTAACGGGCTGTTTCCTAACTTTGCCCCCACAAGCAGAAGTGAACGAATGAAAGACATCTTCGATAAAATCGTGAAAGACATGGGCCCATTGGGCCGCTGGGGCGAACAATCTCGCGGTTACTACATGTTCCCGAAACTGGAAGGACCCATCGGTCCGCGTATGCAGTTTATGGGCCGCGAACGCCTCGTCTGGAGTCTGAATAACTACCTCGGCCTCGCCAATCACCCGGAAGTGATGCAGGCCGACGCTGAAGCAGCTGCCCGCTTCGGTATGGCTTACCCAATGGGAGCCCGGATGATGAGCGGTAACAGCGATTACCACGAACAACTTGAACACGATCTCGCCAGTTTCATCGGCAAGGAAGATACCATCCTGCTCAATTTCGGTTACCAAGGCGTGGTTTCAGCCATCGACTGCCTGGTAGACCGCCACGATATCATCGTTTACGACGCCGAATCGCATGCCTGCATCATTGACGGTGTGCGCCTGCACATGGGCAAGCGTTTCGTATACTCCCACAACAACGTGGAAAGCCTCGAGACCCAGTTGAAGCGCGCTACGAAGCTGGCAGAAACAACCGGTGGTGGCATCCTCGTGATCACCGAAGGCGTATTCGGAATGTCTGGCAGCCAGGGTAAACTGCGTGAAATCGCAGCCCTCAAAGCGCGTTACAATTTCCGCCTCTTCGTAGACGATGCGCATGGTTTTGGAACCATGGGTAAAACCGGCGCAGGAACCGGAGAAGAGCAGGACATCATGAACGAAATCGATGTGTACTTCTCTACGTTCGCCAAATCGATGGCCGGTATCGGTGCCTTTGTAGGTGCGGATAAGCAGGTAGTTGAATACCTCCGCCACAACATGCGTTCGCAGATCTTCGCCAAATCGCTGCCCATGCCGATGGTCGTGGGTGCCATCAAGCGTCTCGAACTGCTGCGCACCCGCCCCGAACTGAAACAGAACCTTTGGACGGTGGTGAATGCCCTGCAAGGCGGACTGAAAGAAGCAGGTTTCAATATTGGTATCACCACCACACCGGTAACGCCGGTGCTGTTGAACGGTACCATTCCCGAAGCAACGCACATCACCCGCGACCTGCGCGAGAACTTCAATATCTTCTGCTCCATCGTGGTGTATCCGGTTGTACCCAAAGGCGTGATCATGCTGCGTCTTATCCCGACTGCAGTGCATAGCCTGGCCGATGTTCAGGAGACTATTTCTGCCTACAGCGAGATCAAGCGCAAACTCGAAAACGGAGCCTATCCGAAAGACGAGTTCGCAGTGATGCGCGGATAAGCAAGCGGTTCCGTTGCCTTCCCCCCGGCAACATAAACCATACGGCACATGTTCAGCCGGGGAGAAAAATTGGGTATTGCCGGTCTGGTATTCCTGATACTGGGCATCTATTTACTGCCTTTCCTTCGCGAACGCTGGTTTCCCCCGCCGTTACCTGATTTGTCTTATGCAGATTCAATCTGGATCAGACAGCAATTGGAGCCAGCCAAAGGCGACAGCTCCGCAATTGCCACGGCAGAAGCGCCTGATTATTTCGATCCGAATACAGCAGACGTTCCCACCCTATTGGCCCTGGGATTCTCCAGGCGCGTAGCCGATAACCTTGTCCGCTATCGTTCCAAAGGCGGTCGCTTGCGCAAACCAGCCGACTTACTCCGCATCTGGGGCATGGATACCTTATTATATAGGGAACTGGCAGACCGCATCCGAATAGCTGGTGCCAGTCCAAGGGAAGACAGTCAGAATGCTCAGGATAAATTCCCACAGCGGGAATTCAATCGAGGTACTGAATATCCTCCACGACAGCCCACGGCCCGCCTGCCGCTAGACATCAACGCAGCAGATTCGATCGCCTGGGTTGCCTTGCCCGGTATCGGTCCGGCTACAGCCCGCCGCATCCTGTCTTTTCGGGAAAAGCTGGGCGGATTCGTGTCTGAACGCCAGTTGATGGAAGTTTACGGCATCGACACCCAGCGCATCCGAAACTTGCTTGAAGATGGCAGACTGCGCATGGACAAAGGCGTTTACCGTCGCATTCCACTGGCCAGCGCCACACGCGAACTGCTGGATGCCCATCCATACATTTCCCGCAACCAGGCCAAGGTGTTGATAGCCTATCGCCAACAGCACAATGGCATACGAGGGGAAGCCGAATTCAGACAAATTGCTGCTTTTTCCCGACAGGAAGCCAACAGAATATTGCCTTATCTCGACTTCGGAAAGGGGCAATAAGCAAGCCATTGACCTATCTTCGCAGGCGATTTATGGTTACGTTTGAACAAAGCGAAAGCGTTGCTATGGTGCGCCAGACGGTGCGCGATTTTGCAGAAAAACATATTCGTCCCTATGTAATGGAGTGGGACGAAAGCCAGGAATTTCCCCTGGAAACATTCAAGGAACTGGGCAAACTGGGTCTTATGGGCGTTTTGGTGCCCGAAAACTATGGCGGTGCCGGCCTTGGCTATCACGAATACGTGGCGGCTATCGAAGAACTGGCCAAGGTTTGCGGTTCTGTGGGCTTGTCCATGGCCGCGCATAACTCGCTTTGCACCGGCCATATCATGCAATTCGGTAACGAAGAGCAAAAACAGAAATACTTGCCCTTGCTCGCCAGTTGTGAATGGTTGGGCGCCTGGGGACTTACAGAGCCCAATACTGGCAGTGATGCCGGTCGTATGATGACCACCGCCGTAAAAGACGGTGACCACTGGGTTATCAATGGCGCGAAATGCTGGATTACACATGGCAAAAGCGCCCAGGTAGCGGTTGTGATTGTTCGCACCGGAGAACTGCTCGATTCACGCGGTATGACAGCCTTTGTAGTCAAGCGCGGAACCCCCGGTTTCACCCATGGCCGCAAGGAAAACAAACTGGGCATGCGCGCATCTGAAACCACCGAAATGTTGTTCGACAATTGCCGCGTTCACGAAAGCCAGGTGCTGGGCAAGGTGGGAGAGGGCTTCATTCAGGCGATGAAGATTCTTGACGGAGGCCGGATCTCCATTGCGGCACTTTCTCTTGGTATTGCCAAAGGAGCCTATGAAGCAGCCCGCAAATACGCGCTTGAGCGCGAACAGTTTGGTCAGCCGATTGCCCATTTTCAGGCCATCGGATTCAAACTGGCCGATATGGCAACCCAGATCGAAGCAGCAGAACTGTTGACCCACCAGGCGGCCAACCGGAAAAACGCCGGATTGCCGGTGAACAAGGAATCTGCTTTTGCAAAATATTACGCATCTGAAGTAGCTGTCAAAGTAGCGAACGAAGCCGTTCAGATCTTTGGCGGATATGGCTATACCAAAGATTTTCCGGTCGAGAAGTTCTACCGCGACAGCAAGCTCTGTACAATCGGAGAGGGCACCAGCGAGATCCAGAAACTGGTAATTTCACGGGCAGTGTTGCGCGATTGATCTTCCTTGCTTTATATTTGCGCAAAAGTTCACAATGATCGTTATCAACGTAAAAGAAAACGAGTCGCTCGATAAGGCGCTGAAGAAGTTCAAGAAGAAATTCGAGAAAACCGGTGTGGTGAAAGAACTGCGTGCACGCCAGGCGTTCGAAAAGCCTTGCATCCGCCGCCGTCAGCAACTCATTCGCGCCGCATACAAGCAAAAAACTTACGGCAATCAGGAGAACAACTGATAGCCGGATTGTTTCCAGCTACGTATCTTTGATTCCAGGCCATGTGTCTGGAATTTTTTTTGTCCGATCAGTTCGAGCGCTATCTGCTCCATGAGCGGCGCTTGTCTGCGCATACTGTTCGCGCCTATCTGCAGGATTTAGCTGATTTTTCTGCCTTGCTGGAGCGGCGAGGCATAGAGGATGTTGCCGCTGTCGATACTGCCTTGGTTCGGGCCTGGGTTGCCGACAGTGCCGGCAGGGATTTATCGCCGCGCTCGATGCACCGCCGGCTTTCAGGACTGCGGGCCTGGTATCGCTGGATGAATCAGGTGCGCGGCGCCGGATTACAAGACCCGCTTCAGGCCTTGTTTCCTCCCAAAAAGGGGAAGACCCTGGTTCCGGTAAACGATTCTGCATCACTTGCCGCCTTATTGGAAAGCTTCGACGAAGCACCGGCAGATATCCGTTTACAATGGTTGCCGGTCGTAAGTCTCTTCTTAACCGGGATGAGGGTTTCAGAGTTATGCGCATTCAGGATAGCTGACTGGGATCGTTCGGCGGGGCAGCTGCGTATTTTGGGAAAAGGAGGGAAGCAGCGCCTGGTTCCGGTACATCCCTGGTTGTTGCGGCATTTGGAAGCGCTAAGCGGATGGGATCAGCGCAGCATCGACAGCCCTTTATTTTTGAGGCCCGACGGGACGGCTTGTTATCCCCGTTACATGCACAGGCTGGTGAAGGCGGTCATGACCGAGCTTGAGGCGCGCGGAAGGCTGAGTCCGCATACCCTGCGGCATTCATTCGCTACCGGCTTGCTAGATGAAGGAGCAGATCTGTTGGCAGTAAAGGAGTTGCTTGGTCATTCCAGTTTATCTGCTACCCAGGTGTATACACGAACTTCTTTGGAAAAGCTCAGGCAATTGCATAAATTGCTGCACCCGAGAAGCGAATAGGTCGCGGAAGGGGTTAACGTTTCATTATCCATATGCAAATCCAGTATCAAGCCACCAATTTCAAAGCAGACCAGAAGTTACTTGATTTTATCGAGAAGAAGCTGGCGAAGCTGAAGACATTTCACGAAGGCATCAGCGAAGCGCAGGTTTACCTGAAGGTGAACAAAGCGGAGGACAAGGAGAACAAAGTGGTGGAGATCAAGTTGCATTTGAGCAGTAATTTTTTGTTTGCGGAGGCGCGCTCGGGCGCTTTCGAGGCTGCGGCCGACGAGGCGGTGGAGGCATTGCGTTCACAGATTGCGCGTTGGCGCACACGCCAGGGCATTTCCGGCTAAAGCAGCGCCGCTGAAATACCGCTAAAAAGGGGCTGCTGAAAAAGCCTGCAAAAATTTCCGTAAAACTGTTTGCCAGAAAAAGTTTTCTCGCTACTTTTGCAGTCCTTTCCGAAAAGGGGATAACCCGGGAGAGGAAGTTCTTTGAAAGCCACCTTAGCTCAGCTGGTAGAGCAACTGACTTGTAATCAGTAGGTCGTTGGTTCGATCCCGACAGGTGGCTCGCGTATGAAGACGCAGAAGGGATGCTGGAAGGCATCCTCATGGGGGTATCGCATAGTGGCAATTGCGGCGGACTGTAAATCCGCTCCTTCGGGTTCATTGGTTCGAGTCCAATTACCCCCACAACGTTTTCGTACAATGCGGGAGTAGCTCAGTTGGTAGAGCGGCAGCCTTCCAAGCTGCAGGTCGCGGGTTCGAGCCTCGTCTCCCGCTCGCAAGGAGCAATACTTGCGGGTGCAATGGGCTTAAGTCTGTCTCATCCAAATGTGCTGCTCCAACCATGATTTAAATTCCGAAAGGGAAATGAATCATGTCAATAAGCCGATGTAGCTCAGGGGTAGAGCGTTTCCTTGGTAAGGAAAAGGTCAGGGGTTCAATTCCCCTCATTGGCTCGGGTTTTAGAAGGAAAAAACTACAGAACAAAACAATAGACTATGGCAAAAGAAACATTTGACCGGTCCAAACCGCACGTTAACATCGGTACGATCGGGCACGTTGACCACGGTAAGACAACCCTTACCGCAGCAATCACCACCGTACTAGCCAATGCTGGCCTTGCGGAAAAGCGTTCCTTCGACTCGATTGACGCGGCTCCCGAAGAAAAAGAGCGCGGTATCACCATTAACACGGCTCACGTTGAGTATCAGACCGGCAACCGCCACTATGCTCACGTTGACTGTCCTGGCCACGCTGACTATGTGAAGAACATGGTAACAGGTGCTGCCCAGATGGACGGCGCTATCCTCGTGGTAGCTGCTACCGACGGTCCGATGCCCCAGACCCGCGAACATATCCTGCTCGCTCGTCAGGTTGGTGTACCCCGTCTGGTGGTATTTATGAACAAGGTGGACATGGTAGACGATGAAGAACTGCTGGAAATCGTTGAGATGGAAATCCGCGACCTCCTCAAGTTCTACGAATTCGACGCTGACAACACGCCTATCATCCGCGGTTCTGCTCTTGGCGGACTGAACGGTGAACAGAAGTGGGTTGATACCATCATGCAGCTGATGGAAGCTGTTGACAACTGGGTGCCGGTTCCGCCGCGTCTGGTTGACCAGCCTTTCCTGATGCCGGTTGAAGACGTGTTCTCTATTACCGGTCGCGGTACAGTGGCTACAGGTCGTATCGAACGCGGTGTAATCAACGTAGGTAACCCCGTTGAAATCATCGGCTTTGGTGCTACTATCACTTCTACCGTAACAGGTGTGGAAATGTTCCGCAAGCTGCTCGATCGCGGTGAAGCAGGCGACAACGCCGGTCTTCTCCTCCGCGGTGTGGAAAAGAACGATATCCGTCGCGGCA
>Ga0315902_10001156_pt1 | contig 42924 bp, 27 predicted proteins | sample LakEriMetagenome_9_FD_203523 | JGI IMG/M metagenome (GOLD analysis project Ga0315902, IMG submission 203523) | Freshwater fungal communities from buoy surface, Lake Erie, Ohio, United States - Buoy 12 MA117 | ecosystem: Environmental > Aquatic > Freshwater > Lake > Lake biofilm | place: USA...
GATCCTGCAGGCGGTGGAGCGGCTGCGGCCGCCGTGCTGGGTGACGACGCATGCCGTGGTGGGCGTGGCGCACCACTCGCTCGCCGGCGGCGACGACTGCGTCGTGCCGGCGGCCAGCGCCCACACCACGGGAGCGGTGAGCGAGATCACGGTGCCTGCCAGCCACACCCGCGTGCATCACCATCCGCAGACGATCGCCGAGGTGCAACGGATCCTTCTCCAGCATCTGCACGAATGCGGAGTCGCACCGATTGGTGTGGCCGGTGCGGCGGTGCCGTGACGCGGCGTCGGGGTCTGCCGGTCAACGGCTGGCGGGAGCGAATCGCAGGCAGACGGGCGCCGGGCAGGGAGTCGGGTCGCCGGCCCGCGTCATTTCGCCGGTCTGCGGATCGATGCGAAACACCGTGATGGTGCCCCGGTTCTGGTTGCCGACGAGCACGTACCGGCCGCTCGGGTCGATGACGAAGTTCCGCGGCTTGTCGATCGTGTCGGTGAAGGTGCCGACCGGCGTCAGCCGCCGGGCGGCCGCGTCGAACGCCAGCACGGAGATCGAGTTGTGGCCGCGGACCGAACCGAGAACGAACCGACCGCTGGGATGGACCGCCACCTCGGCCGCCGTCGAGTTGCCGGGAGCCTGGCCCCGGGAGACCAAGGGCACGGTCTCCAGCGACTCCAGCCGCCCGCGTGCGGCGTCGAAGGCGAACGACGTGATCGAGAGCTTCTTCTCGTTGATGGCGAACAGCACGGCGGCGGTGGGGTGAAACGCCAGGTGCCGCGGCCCGCTTCCCGCCGCGACCTCCACGACCGGGGGATCGTGCGGCACGAGGGCCTTGGCCGCGCGGTCGATGCGATAGACGTAGATCCGGTCCGTGCCCATGTCGGCCGCCAGGGCGAAGCGGCCGCTGGGGTCGACGATGATCGAGTGGGCGAACGGCTTCGTGGGCCGGCCCTGGGAATCGACGCCCGGGGCGTGCTGCTGGATCCGCGAACCCTCGTCGAGACTGCCGTCGTCGCGGACGGGAAACATCCGCACGCTCCCGCCTCCGAAGTTCGCCGCCAACACGAATGCCTCGTCCGCGTCGGTGGACACGAAGCACGGGCCCGGCCCGCCGCTGGCCTGCCTGTTGAGGAGCGTGAGCCGGTGCGTCGCCGGGTCGATGGCGAATGCCGAGACGACTCCGGACGGCTGTCCCTCGTACATGCCCACCTCCGACACCGCATACACCGTTCCGCGCCGCGGGGCGACGCAGAGAAACGACGAATGCCGGGCCTCTGCGGCCAGCCCGCGGGGCTCCAGGCCGCCGGTCGCCGGATCCATGGCGAACAGGTAGATGCCCATGCTCTCCTTGCCGGAATAGGTGCCCACGTAGAGCATCTCCGGCCCGGCGGCCAGCGCCGCCGACGAGGCCCACGCCAGCGCCACGATCAGGCACAGGAACGTTCGAAACATGGCGACTCCGCGCTGAAGGCTCAAGGATCTTCGGGGCTCATGGTAACCTTCTCCACCACGACAACGATACTCGCCGCCCCCAGAGAAACACGGAATGCGACCGCTCGGCCTGCTGCTGATGATGCTGACGCCGATGCTGATGCTGACCGCGGCGCCGGTCGCCCTCGCGGCGACGCCCGGACCGGAAGGCGTGCTCCGGGCCACGATCATCGAGGAGAGCCCGACGCTGGCCGCCGGGCAGATGCATTGGGACGCGGGCCGGCTGCTGATCGCCGACCGAAGTGGCAATCGGATCGTGGAGTTCCTTCCTCCCGGCACGTTCAAGGACGTCTGCCAGGTCGAGAATCCCGGCGGCGTCGGCGTCGATGCCGCAGGCCGGATCCTCGTCGTGGCCGGCCGCCCCGCCAGCCTGCAGCGGCTCGCCGGCGACACCACGGAGCCCGTGGTAGCCGACCCGCCGGGCTCGCCGTTTCGCGTCCTCGGGCACCCCACGGGCACGATCTTCTGGACGAACTTTCCCGGCGGCGAGATCCGTCTCCTCGATCCCCGGGGGCAGACCGAGAAACTGGAGCCGGCGATCGGGCATTCGTGCGCCATCGCCTTCGGCCCGCGGCGGGACTTTCTCTACGTGACGTCCAAGCTGCCCGACCTCCGCAGCCGGACCGTGTGGCGGTTTCCGCTCGATGGCGACGGCCGCCCGGGCCGCGGCGAGGTCTTCATCCGCACGCCCGAGCTCGAGCCGAACCTGCCCGAACTCCCGGCCGCCCAGGACGGGAGCAAGACACTGGCGGGCTGGGTGGGGCGGGTGCAGGCCCTGGCGATCGACGCCGACGGCAACCTCTATCTCGCCGGCACGGAGGCCCATACGTCCGGCGAGGCGGTGGCCGTGATCACGCCCGACGGCAAGTCGGTGCGGGCCATGATCCTCGACGTGCCCCGAAACATCTCCAGCCTCGCGGTCGGCGACGACACGCTGTACATCGCCGTGGCGGGCCCGGGACGGCTGCGTCGGGTGAAGATTCGCTGACCTCCATCGACGGGTGCCGCTCGGCCGACGGCCGCTTCGAGATCGTCGCCGTAGCCAAGGTGCAGGGGTCGAGCCCGCACGGCCCGAATGAATGGGAGTTCGTGTGGAAGGACAACCAGACCGGCGCCACTCACCGCATCCCGGCCTGGATCGAAAATTATTTCCCGAGCCTCGACACGGTGCGGAAGGCCGGTGAGTTTCGCGTCGTCTCCGTGGCCGAGGCGTTTCCCGTCGCCCAGGCGCGGCCCGTCGGGGCGGTGAAGTTCGGCGAGGTGAAACAGCTCGCCGCCGGGTATCAGCAGGCCGACACGCCCGCGGTGCTGCCGCAGTTCGCGGGCCGCAAGGAGCCGAGCGTGCTGTTCGCCGACAACAAGAAGAAGGAGCTCTTGCGGTTTGTTCTGGGCGGCGCAGGGGCCGCGGCGGAACTGGTCTCGGCGGAGGCCGGCCGGGGCCGGATCGGTCCCGACGGCCGCACGTTCTACGGCCTCCACGGCGGCAAGCTCGCCGCGTGGGACCTCGGCTCCAAGAATGCCAAGCCGGTGATCCTGTGCGAGCGGGCCGCCAATGACCGGGAGTTTTCCAGCAACGATCTGGCCGTCTCGTCACGGGGCATCGTCTCCTTCACCACGCTCAAGGATCCGGAGAAGGGCCGCCTTTCGGCCTTCGATCCGCAGACGGGCAAAGTGACGGTGGTCTTCGACGGGGAGCAGGACGAGAATTTTCACAATCCCAACGGCATGGCGCTCGACCCGGCGGAGCGCTTTCTCTACGTGGGGATTTCGAGCTACGAAAAACCGGGCCGGGCCGGTGTCTACTGCTTCCCGATCCGCGGCGACGGCTCCCTCGACGTCGCCACGGGCAGCCAGGCGGCGTGGGTGCCCGTCCAGGGCGACGGCATCGCCGTGCAGAACTCCGGCGACGTGTTCCTGACTCCGGAGGGCAAGGTGGAGTGCTTCGACGTCTACGGCCGCTCCCGCGGGCACGTGGCCGTCCCCAAGGGCACGGCCACCAACCTCTGCTTCTCGCAGGACGGGAAGACGCTCTACTTCACCAGCTGGGAAGATCTGTACTCCGTGACGGTCGAGTGATGCCGGGGCGAGACGGCCCCGCGGGCCGCCGGGGCCTGGGCTTAATCCGCCGTCACCGGCTCGCCGCCGGCACGGGTGACGAGGGCGATCATCGTTTGCGGGTCGATGTCCGCGGCGAGAAACCGACTGCTGCCGTCGCCGAACAGCCCGCTGGCGCCCCCCGGATGGAACGCGTACGGCTCGTCCCAGTTCGTGCAGTTGATCACGCACCGGCCGCCGCCGGTCGTGCCGGTGGCGGGCACGCGGCCCGTGGCATCGGTGTGGTAGCACCCGCCGTTCGGCACCCCCGTCGTCGCGTCCGCGCCATCGAGGGCGAGCGTGGCCTCATTGTCAGCCCAGGCCGCGTGGAGCGTGTCGTTGTGGACGGCGCACGGTCCGGTCGCACTGCCGCTGCGCACGCCCATTCGCCCACGCTGCAGGTAGCGGGCCGGGCGGTTGCCGCATTCCACGACCGCCAGCGTGTTGCTCATGCCGTCCCGCACGTGGGCCGCGGTCGTGCGGCTGTTGGTCCGCAGCATGCCGACGCTCCGCGGTGTGCCGGGATAGGGGATGCCGAGGGCGGCATGGAGCCGCGACTCGACCTCCACCAGCGGCGCGTAGTCGTTGCAGGCCGGCTGCCATGACCGGAAGGTGTTGGTGGGGTATCTGGCCGCGGTGATCGTCCGCGGACCTTCGGGCGTGCTGCTGCACGCGAAGGCCGCGATGACCGTCCGAGCGGCAGGGCGGTTCACGGAGCTGTCCCAGTCCTGCTCGAAGTCGTATCCCAGCGTGCCGAAGAGGGTGCCCTGCTCGAGATACGGCAGGAGGAGCCCGAACATGCCGTGTTCCCGCGGATTGTGTGGCGGCCACATCGCCCCGGCGCCGGTGGAATTGGCCGGGGCGAAGAAACCATTGGCCGTCTCAAAGCCCAGCATCGCGATCCCGATCTGCCGCACGTTGTTCAGGCATGACACCCGCCGGGCGGATTCCCGCGCCCCCTGGATGGCCGGCAGCAGGAGGCCGACGAGGACCGCGATGATCGCCACGACGACGAGCAGCTCCATGAGGCTGAAGCCACTTCGTCGCCGGGGGGAGGCGGCCGGGCGCGAATCCATGCGTGCATCCTCGATCGTGTGGTTGGGAATCAGACGGGCCGCCGCCGTCGGGCGGCGATCCCGGCGGCGGCCATGCCCAGGACCGCGAGGGCGAGCGTCGATGGCTCGGGCACCGGCACGATGTCGAGCCCGCGGAAGGCACCGGACGCACTCGAGATCGAGGCGATCGGCGTCCCGACCGCGGCGCTGCCCGTGTCGATCGCCGTGAACACCTTGGTCGGTGTCGTCCAAAAGAGCCGCGGGTCAGGGCCGGCGAAGTCCACGGCCAGCCCGAAGGCGGCGTTGGTGGTGACGCCGCTGGCGGTAAAGTTGTAAGCGTGCGTCCACGCGGAGCCGTTGAACGTGAACTTCTGCACGCCGATCGAGGCGTCCGCCACGTAGACCGTCGAACCGGATGCCGCGACGGCGAAGTCGTACGGATTGCTTCCCTGGCCGGCCACGCCCGTGAGCCAGGCCGTGGCGCTGGCCGTACCGCCGGGTAAGCCCGCATAGCGATACAGTCCGGTGGTGCCGGAACCGATCGAATAATAGAGCCTCCCGTCGATCACCTGGACGACGCGGGCATTCACGTTCTGCACCCGCGTAGCCAGCGTGGTGCTGCCGGAGTAGGTGACGATGCCTGCGTTGGTGCCGTCGGATCCAGCGAACCAGAGGTCGTTCCCTGACCGCACGCCGTTGCGAATGTTGTTGCCGCTGTAGGCGGTGGAGCCACCGATCGCGAGGGCCAGCGGGGCGGCCGTGGCCGAGACCGATCCCGAGGTCGAAATCGTCATGAAGCCGCGGGCTGCATCCGCGCTCGTGCGGACCGCCAGGCTGCCGGTGCCGGAGAACGGCGGCATGTAGACGCCGAGCGTCCAGGAGTCGCGGGAGGCGTTGAGGCTGATCTGGCCCTCGGACGTCGCCGTCGCGGAGATCTGACCTCCGCCGCTGCCGGAGTTGACAGCCAGCGACTGCACGGTGGAGCCTGAGGCGGTCAGTTCGCGGATCGTGATCGGCCCGGCACTGGAAACGGTTCCGGCGACCTCGACAAGAATGAGATTGCCGGGCGTCAGCGGGCCGGCCAGAACGGGCATGGACCAGGCAGCCAAGGCGACGGCCAGGAGGCGGCTGAAAGCCGTGGAGGGGGACAGCGTCATGCTTCCGGAGCGAGGGGGGTATTGTAGTCAAAATGGGGACTCTGGGGTATTTATAGTGCCACCCGTGCGAGGTGGAATCAAGAACGCTGAAACCGTGGGTTTTGCCTGATCGCCAGGCGGGAAACGGCACAAAAATGCCCCCTCCGGCTGGCTTCAGGTAGCCGGCCAAGGGTGCGGCAGTCACAATGCACGGAATCCAGCGCCCCCCATGCCCGGAGTGACCATGCAGCCAGCGGTCCCCCGTCGCCGGTTTCTCTCGTCGGCCGCCGCCGGCTGGGCCTCGACGGCGGCGCTGACTGCGGCCGCGGAGCTCGGCCGGGCCCGCACCGTCTCGATCTTCCACACCACCGACCTCCATGGCCGGATCCTCCCCACGAGCACGTACGAAGGGCTCGACGACGTGGGGGGGCTGGCCCGCTGCGCGACCTGCATCCGGCAGTGGCGGAAGGAGTCGCCCCACTCGATCACCGTCGATGTCGGCGACGTCGTGCAGGGCACCCCGGTCAGCAGCCGCCGCGGCGGCCAGTTGATGATCGAACTCTTCAACCGGCTGGGCTACGACGCCTGGACGCTCGGCAACCACGACTTCGACTGGGGGCCGGAGAAGCTCGAAACCCTGCTCGCGCATTCGACGGCGCCGGTCCTCACGGCCAACATCACCCGCGGCGACGCGGTGCCGGGGAACTTCGCCGGCGCGTGGCAGGCCGTGAAGCCGTGGACGGTCCGCGAAGTCGGCGGCTTTCGCATCGGCCTCGTGGGGCTGATCACGCCGGGGCTGCCGTTCTGGCTGTCGCCGGAAACGCTCGGCGGCACGGCACCGCTCGATCCGCTCGCGGTGCTCGCCCGCGCCGTGGCCGAGGTGCGCGGCGAGCGTGTCGACGCCGTCGTCGTCATGGGCCACATGGGATGGCGGTTCAACGACGACTACGCCAATCCCGTCCGCACGCTGCTCAAGGACGTGAAGGGCGTCGACGTCTACTTGGCCGGGCACTCGCACCAAAATCAGCCGAGTTGGATGATGAACGGCGTGCTCTGCTCGCAGGCGAGCTACCATGGCATCCACTGCGGGCGGATCGATCTGACGTTCGATCTCGACACCCGGAAGTTGGTCGATCGCAAGGCGTTCACGCTCCTCATGGACGACCGCTTCGCACCTGATCCCATGGTGCTGGACCTCGCCCGGAACGACCTCCAGGCGGCCGACGCCGACCTGGCGCGGCAGGTGGCCACGGTGGCGCGGCTGATACCCGGCAAGGGCCGCGGCAGCGGCCTCGCGAACCTGCTCTGCGCATGCCTGGCGGGGGCGCTCGAACGACGGAAGGTGGCCGTGGACGGCGTGTTCCACGGCACGTTCGGCTCCGGCGACCTCCATCCCGGCCCGCTGACGGTCGCCGACTGCTGGCGGATCATCCCCTACGAGAACATGCTCGTCACCGCGGAGGTGACCGCGGCGGAATTGCTGCAGATCGTGGCCGAGGACGCGGAGGTGCGTGATTCCGATCGCACGCTCTGGCCGTTCGAAGTCGTGGCTGGTGCCGACGGAAAGCCGGCGCACCTCCGACTGCAGGGGGCCGAGGTGCCCGCCGCCAAGCGGTTGACGATCGCCTTCAACAGCTATGACGCCCAGTCCGGCGGCCGGCGACTGATGCGGACTCGGGGCATCCTCTCCGCGCCGGATGCGAAGCGACGCACGACGCCCGTCGACACCCGTTCGGCCCTGATCGACGGTCTGCTCGACCGCGGCACCGTGTCCTGACGACCCCCCACGGGGCGCAAAAATCGCCATAATCGCCCCAAAATCACCTGCAAAAAGCCCACAACGGGGTTGGACATCGGTGGGGAGCGTGGTGTATGCTTGAGAAGTCGCGAGGAAAACGCCCGCGGCCCAACAACACAACAGGTTCTCTTCAGCGGCTGTTCCCCCCCCCAAAGACCCACACCTCGATAGCCGCTACCGGCCCCGTGGCTTCCCCAGCCACGGGGCCTTTTCTTTGGGTGTCGCCGGTCTCGGACGATCCTTCTCCCCGCCTGCCATGGTCGGCTACGATACGCGGCTTGCCGGCCGGGTTCCGGCCACCCCGCTCCTCCTGCCCCACGAGACCATGGCAGCCCATCCCGCCGATCCCTTTTCCGCCCGTTCGACCTTCGAAACCGGTTCCGGCCCCGCCACCTTCTACCGCCTCCGCGCCCTCGACGACGCCGGGGTGACCAACACCGCGCGGCTGCCCTATTCGATCCGCATGGTGCTCGAGGCGCTGCTGCGCACCTGTGACGACTACGAGGTCACCGAGAAGGACATCCGCGCCCTGGCGACGTGGAACGCCGCGCAGCCGGCCGAAGTGGAGATCCCCTTCAAGCCGGCGCGGGTCGTGCTCCAGGACTTCACCGGCGTGCCGTGCGTCGTGGACCTGGCCGCCATGCGGGCGGCGATGCGGCGGCTCGGCGGCGACCCGGCGAAGATCAATCCGCTCGTGCCCGTGGACCTCGTCATCGACCATTCCGTGCAGGTCGATCACTTCGGCGCCGCCGATGCGCTGGAGAAGAACGTGGAGATCGAGTTCGCCAGGAACGCCGAGCGGTATGCCTTCCTGCGTTGGGGCCAGCAGGCCTTCCGCAACTTTCGCGTCGTGCCCCCCGCGATCGGCATCGTGCACCAGGTGAACCTCGAATACCTCGCCGGCTGCGTCTTCCTCCGGGATCCTGGCCAGCGCGAAGCGGGCGGGAGGCGGACGCTGCCCGTGGCCGTGCCCGACACGCTCGTCGGCACCGACAGCCACACGACCATGATCAACGGCCTGGGCGTGGTCGGCTGGGGCGTGGGGGGCATCGAGGCCGAGGCCGTGATGCTCGGCCAGGCGCTGTCGCTGCTCCTGCCGGAAGTCGTCGGGTTCGAACTGACGGGCCGCCTGCCCGCCGGCGCCACGGCCACCGACCTCGTGCTCACCGTGACCGAGATCCTGCGGAAGGAGGGCGTGGTCGGGAAGTTCGTGGAGTTCTTCGGGCCGGGGCTGACGGGCATGTCGCTCGCCGACCGGGCCACGATCGCCAACATGGCCCCCGAGTACGGGGCCACGATGGGCTTCTTCCCGATCGACGACGAGACCCTCGCCTACCTGCGGCTCACCGGCCGCCCGGCCGAGCAGGTGACGCTCGTCGAGCGGTACATGAAGGAGCAGGGGATGTTCCGCACCGACGCGGCGCCGATCCCGGAGTTCACGAAGCGGCTGGCCCTCGACCTGGGCACGGTGGTGCCGAGCCTCGCCGGCCCGAAGCGGCCCCAGGACCGCGTCCCGCTGACGCACGTGAAGCGGACCTTCGCCGAGTCGCTCACGGCGGCCACGGCGAAGCGCGGCTTCGCGCTGGAGGGCCCGGCCCTGGCCCGCACCGGTGTCGTGCGGGAGAACGGCCACGCCGACACGATCGGCCATGGGGCCGTGGTGATCGCGGCGATCACCAGCTGCACCAACACCAGCAACCCGAGCGTGATGGTGGCCGCGGGGCTCGTGGCGCGGAAGGCCGTCGCCAAGGGGCTCGCCACCAAGCCGTGGGTGAAGACGAGCCTGGCGCCCGGATCCCGGGTCGTCACCGACTACCTGGAGAAGTCGGGGCTCGACAAGGATCTCGACGCCCTGGGCTTCGAGACGGTGGGCTACGGCTGCACGACCTGCATCGGCAACTCGGGGCCGCTTCCCGACGCGGTGGCCAAGGCCGTCACCGAAGGGGATCTGGTGGCCGCCGCCGTGCTCTCGGGCAACCGCAACTTCGAGGGCCGCGTGAATCCGCTCGTGAAGGCCAACTGGCTGGCCAGCCCGCCGCTGGTGGTCGCCTACGCGCTGGCCGGCACGACCGACATCGACCTCGCCACGGAGCCGCTCGGCACCGGCACCGACGGCCGGCCGGTGTTCCTCAAGGACATCTGGCCGACGGCGGACGAGGTTCGCGACACCGTGGCCGCGGCGGTGCAGCCGGCCCAGTTCCAGGCCCGCTACGGCAACGTCTGGGAGTCGAACCCGCGGTGGAACGCCGTGCCCACGACCGCGGGCGATCTCTACGACTGGGACGCGACGAGCACCTACATCCAGGAGCCGCCGTTCCTGGCCGAGCTGTCCCGCGAGCCGCGGCCCCCGCAGAGCGTCCGCGGGGCGCGGGTGCTGCTGGCGCTCGGCGACAGCGTGACGACCGATCACATCTCGCCGGCCGGGAGCATCGCCAAGACGAGCCCCGCCGGAACGTATCTGATCGAGCACGGCGTCGCGCCGGCCGACTTCAACAGCTACGGCGCCCGCCGCGGCAACGACCGCGTCATGACCCGCGGCACGTTTGCCAACATTCGCATCCGCAACCTGCTCGTGCCGGGCACGGAAGGAGGCGTGACGCGGCTCCTGCCGGGCACCGACGTGATGCCGGTCTACGACGCGGCCGTGAAGTATCGCGAGCGCGGCACGCCGCTGGTCGTGCTGGCCGGCACGGAGTATGGCACCGGCTCTTCCCGCGACTGGGCCGCCAAGGGGACGATGCTCCTCGGCGTGCGGGCCGTGCTGGCGGCCAGCTTCGAGCGGATCCACCGCTCGAACCTCGTCGGCATGGGCGTGCTGCCGCTGGTGCTGCCGGAGCCGTGGCAGCAGCTAGGCCTCACCGGTGAAGAGACCTTCGACATCCCCTTCGAGAATCTCGCGCCGCGGGCCACGGTGACCGTCACGGCCACGGCGCCGGACGGCACCGCGCGGCGGATCGATTGCCTGGTGCGGATCGACACGCCGGTGGAGCTCGACCAGTTCCGCGCCGGCGGCATCCTGCCGTTCGTGCTCCGAAAGCTGCTCGGCTGACGCCCGCAAAGTCGGCGCCGTCGGCAGGGTCGCGTTCGCGGGTGAGTTCGGTAGTCCGGCCCCCTGTCGGCGGGCGGCGATTTCCGTATAGTGCGGAAGTCGCCCGGGCGGACGTGGCGGCAGGAAAACGGTTTCGCGCGAGCGGCGTACGGGAAGCAAGTGTCCCGTGTGCCCGGCCTCTCGCGAACGAGGGAGCGTTCGCGGGAGCAATCGACATGACGATCGTGCAGAGCGGCAGGGAACTCGGCGGCAAGGCGGCGCGGCCGGCGCATTCGCGGCTCGCGATCACGCGGCTCGTGATCGAGGAGCTCGAGCGGGCGCGGCCGGTGGCGTCGCGGAGCCGGCTGGAACCGGGGGCCGCGCTGGCCGACGCCGGCATCGACGCGGCCCGGTTTCTCGACGCCGTGGTCCGGATCGAAGGCCGCTATCAGATGCGGTTTCGCGAGGAGTGGCTCCGCGACGTGCGCACCTGCGACGACCTGATCGACTGCGTGGAGCGCCGGATGTTTGACGCCGTGGACCGGGCCGCCGAGCCGCGGGCAAAGCCGCGGGCGGCCGTGGCCGACGCCGATCCCACCGACCCGTTCCCCGAATGCCGCGCCCTCGAGGAGCGGCTCGCCGGGCTGGCCGCGGCCGGTCTGGCCAACCCGTTCCTGCTGGCGAACGAGCGGGTGGACGGCCGCCAGGCGCGGATCAACGGCCGCGACGTCGTGGCCTACACGAGCTTCGATTACCTCGGCCTGGCCTGCCATCCGGACGTCAAGCGGGCCGCCCGCGACGCGATCGACCGCTTCGGTTGCAGCGCCTCCGCGAGCCGGATGGTGGGGGGCAACAACACGATCCTCGACGACCTCGACGCCGAACTGGCGGCCTTCATCGGCACCGAACGGGCCGTCGTGTTTCCCTGCGGATATGGCACCAACGCCTCGGTGCTCCAGCACCTGTGCGGCGAGGGCGATCTGATCCTGTACGACGAGCTCGCCCACAACAGCATCATGCAGGGGGCCGGCGCCGCGAAGGCCGGCAAGCGGTCGTTCCGCCACAACGATCATGTCCAACTCGACGGACTGCTCCGCGACCTGCGGCCGCAGTACCGGCGGGTGGTCGTGGCGATCGAGGGCGTGTACAGCATGGACGGCGACTACCCCGACCTGCCGCGGTTCCTCGAGGTGAAGCGGCGGCACGACGCCCTGCTCTACGTGGACGAGGCCCACTCGATCGGCACCATGGGGCCCGAGGGCCGCGGGATCTGCGATCACTTCGGCGTCGATCCCCGGGAGGGCGACCTGTGGATGGGCACGATCAGCAAGGCGCTGGGCGCCCAGGGGGGCTACCTGGCCGGCTCCGACCGCCTCATCCGCTACCTCGGCTTCACCACGCCGGCGTTCGTGTTCTCCACCGCCTGCTCGCCGCCGAACGCCGCCGCCGCCCTGGAGGCGGTGCGGGTGCTGCGGCGGGAGCCGTGGCGGGTGACGCGGCTCCGGGAGCGGTCGGAACTTTTCCTGAAGCTGGCCGACGACGCCGGCCTCGACACCGGCCCGAGCGGCGACACGCCGGTCATCCCGGTGATCACCGGCAGCTCGTCGCGGGCGATGCTCGTGTCGCAGATGCTCCTCGACCGCGGCATCAATGCCCGGCCGATTCTCTATCCGGCGGTCCGCGAGGCCGCGGCCCGCGTCCGCTTCTTCGTGACCTGCGAGCACACCGAGGAGCAGATCGTCCGCACCGTCGAGACCCTGGCCGAGGTCATGGCCGCGACGGAGCCCCGATGACCGGCCACGGCGGCGAGGCCGGGCCGAAGATGCCGTCCTTGAACACCGGCCGGTAGCGCCGGACCAGGTCGTCCGTGACCACCAGCAGGGCCGGCAGCAGGACCAGCTCGGCGAGCGTGGCCGCGGCGACCGCCGTACACGCCAGCATGCCGAAGCTCGCCAGCGACGGCACGCTGCTGGCCGTCACCGCCGCGAAGCCGACGGCGAGCACGACGCCGCCGATCACGACCGGATTGCCCGTCTCCACCACCGCCCGGCGGACGGACGTGGCGATCGACAGGCCGGCGCGGCGGTGGCGGGCCAGCGCCGCGAGCACGTGGACGGTGTCGTCCACGGCCAGGCCGAGGCAGACGTTGAACACGATCACGGTGGCGGGATCGAGCGCTCGTCCCGTCGCCACCAGCAGGCTGCCGATCACGGCCAGGGGAAACACGTTGGGGATCAGGCTCACGACGCCGGCCAGAGGCGAGCGGAAGGCGAGGGCGAGGATGCCGCCGATCACCGCCACCTCCAGCAGCAGGCTGGAGCCGAGGTCGCGGACGAGCTGGCGGATATTGCGGGCCGACACGACCGACATGCCCGCGAGGTCGAACCGCCAGCCCGGCCGAGCCTGGGCCAGCTCGGCGAGGCCGGCATCGACGCGAGCGTAGACGCCGTCGAGGGCCCGGGAGCCGAGGTCGGTGACGCGGCCACGAACCAGCGCGGCATGGGAGTCGGGAGCGACGAGGTCGCGGACGTGTTCGGGATCGAGGCGGCGGCGGGCGCGGGGGGGCAGCGACCCGGCCACCGTGGCCAGTGAGATCGCGCGGTCGATGCCGCCAGACGCGGCGAGCACCTCGTGGACGCCGGCCAGGGCGGCGGTGACGGACTCGTCCCGCCAGTCGATCGTGTCGGGCCAGCGGACGAGCACGTCCACGCCGAGCGCCCCGCCGAACTCGGCATCGACGCGGGCCAGGGCCTCGGCCGCGGAGGCACCGCGTGGCAGCGAGTCGACGACCTTGGTGTCGGCGTCGAGCCCCGAGCCCGCCCAGGCCAGGAGCACCGTCGCCAGGCCGCCCACCGCCACGATCGGCCGTGCATGCCGCACCGAGAAGGCGGCGAGCCGGTTCGCGAGCCGCCCCGCGGCACGGGACGACCGGCCCAGGCGCAGCCCGCTGCAGAACCGCGTGGAGGCGAGCAGCGGCGTCAGCAGCGTGACGGCCAGGAAGCTCGACACCGCCCCGACCGCGGCCGCGATGCCGAAGCCACGGACGGCGTCGATCTTGGCGGCGGCGAGCGAGGCGAAGCCGATGGCCGTGACGAGGCTCGTCAGGCCGCAGGCCACGCCCACCCGTTGCACGGCTCCGCGTGACGCGGCCAGCGGGGGCAGGCCGCGGCGGACGCTGCGGCGCATGTCCTCGATGAAGTGGATCGCGTCACAGGTGCCCACGACCAGCGCCAGCGACGGCACGACGCTCGTGAGAATGTTGACCGGCATGCCGCACAGCCCGAGCAGCCCCAACGCCCAGACGGCGCCGATGAACGGCGGCACGCAGGCGACGACGGTGGATCGCAGGCTGCGGGCGACCGCCGCCGAAAGAATGACGGCCAGGGACAGCCCCAGGGAGTTGAAGACGAGCATGTCGCGCCGGAGGGCCCGAGCGGCCTGCTCCCGCAGGGCGGGCAGGCCGGTGACCTGGAGCGCCAGGGCCGGCGACTCGGCGCGGGCGGCGGCGACCGCCGCCTCGACATCCGCCACGACCCGGGGCAGGCGCGGGGGACGATCGGCCGCCGGCACGAGCCGCACGAGCACGAGCGACGAGCCGCCGTCGCGGGAGAGCAGGTGGCCGGCCACGAGGGGATGGTCCGCGGCCCGGGCCTTGGCCGCCGCGCGGGCCGCCGCGTCGAGGGGCTCGACCGAGCGGGGGACGACCGGCAGCAACGCGCCCGCGGCGCCCTGGCGGCGGACGTCGAAGATCGACCGCACCTCCTCGACGCCTGCGACCGCCTCCAGCCGGGCCACCAGCCCGCGCAGCTCGGCCAGCGGCTCCGCGGCGAAGATGTCGCCGTGGCGGGCATCGGCCAGGACGATGCAGTCGCGGTCGGGGGCGCCGAAGAGGTCGGCCACCTCGTCCAGAAGCCGGAAGTCGACGCTCGTGTTGCGGACGAGCGACCGGAGGTCGTCATCGATCCGCAGCCGCGAGATGCCGAACACGGCGGCGGCGGTCAGCACCGTGGCCGCCAGCCAGCCCGCCCGATGCCAGCCCGCGGCCGTCAGGACCCGCCCGCCTGCTGATCCTGGCTGCCCGGCGGCATGAGGTGCAGCTCCGCCGGGTCCACGATCCAGCCGCGGCAGTTCAATGTCCCGCAGCGGCACGGGATCGCCGCGTCGGCCGGCCAGCTGTAGTCGATCGAAAGTTCCGCGCCCGCCGGAATCGGGCGGATCGTTTGCAGCCAAAGCCGGTCTTCCTGGGGATTCTCCGCGTCTCCCTCCCAGTAGAAAAGTTCGCAGTTGGGATCGCAACTGTGATTCACGAAGCGGAGCGGGGCCGCCGGATCGAGGAGGCGGCCGCTGGGAAGCTCCATGACGTAGCTGGAGTCCTCCGGATGATCGGCGAGGATTTCGCCGTGGACCTCCCCCAGCACGATGCCCGTCTTCAGGGCCCGCCGCGCGAACACGCCGCGGCCGACGTGGGTTTCACCGACGCGAATCAGGCGGTCGAGCGTCGGGCGGGGGGCTCGGGTGGCTGCGGCTCCCGAAGCATCGGCGCGGTTGTGGCGGGACATCGGGAAGGATCGGAGTGCGGGTCGAGGGGAGAGTCCGAACTCTACGGCCATCGCCGCGAACGGTCAACGGCCGGCGTGCGCCGAGCCGGCGGACGTGCCGGCCGGCGCGGGATCAGGCCAGCTCCGCGCGAACCCGCTCGAGCAGCTTCTTCGTGGCCCGGATGCCCTCGGCTTCGCTGAGGGCGCTGCCCTCGTACTCGATGCCCACCCAGCCGTGGTAGCCCGCGGCCAGCACGAGGGAGAGCATCCGCTTGTAGTCGGTGCGGACCTCATTGCCGGCGGCGTCGAACTCGTGGCTCTTGGCGCTCACGCCCTTGGCGAAGGGCATCAGTTCCTCGAGGCCGCGGTAGCGGTCGTAGTCGTGGAAGTTGCCGAAATCGGGCAGCGTGCCGCAGTTGGGGCGGTCCACCTGCTTCATGACGCCGGCCAGCCAGGCGCCGTTGCTCGACAGGCCGCCGTGGTTCTCCACGATGACGTTCATGGCGACCTGGCCGGCGAACTCGGCCAGCCGGGAGAGCCCGTCGGCGGCGAGCTTCTGCTGCTCCTCGAAGGTGCCGTCGCTCTTGGCGTTGACGCGGATCGAGTGGCAGCCGAGCCGCTTGGCGGCCTCGACCCAGGGAAAGTGGTTCTCGATCGCCTTCGTGCGGGCCTTGGCGTCGGGGTCGCCCAGGCTGCCGAGGCCGTCGCACATCACGAGCACGTTGGTCACGCCCTCGTCGGCCGCCCGCTTCGCCAGTTCGCGGAGATAGTCGGTGTCCTTGGCCTTGTCTTTGAAGAACGTGTTGACGTATTCGACCGCCGCGATGTCGAACTCCCGTTTCGCCGTCTTGGGGAAGTCGAGGTTGTCGAGCTTGCCGGCGCGGAGCGTGCGGTGGAGGGACCACTCCGCCAGCGAGATCTTGAACAGCGGCGGCCTGGCCGGCGCGGCGTCGGCGGCCGGGACGGCCCGGGCCGTCCCGCAGGCGAGCGGCGCGACGGCCGCAGTGGCTGCCAGGAACGAGCGGCGGGAGAGGAGGGGGGGCGTGTGCACAGGCGGGCTCGTGCGTGTTGGGGAGTCATCCGGCGGGGGGCGCATCGGCTTCCTGCTGGAGGTATTCCCGGGGTTTGTACCACCAGAGTACCGGAACGAGGAGGGCCGTCGCCACCGCCATGCAGGCGGTGAAGAACCGGTAGTAGGCCGCCCCTTGGAGGGTCGAGTTGCCGGCGGCGTCCTGGGTGAGCGTGTTGACCAGCGCCGTGAACAGGTTGCCGAGCGACACGCTCAACAGATACAGGCTCATGATCAGCGATTTCATGTGCGGTGGAGCCTGCGTGTAGCTGAACTCCAGGCAGGTGATCGAGACGAGGATCTCGGCCGCCGTGAGCACCACGTAGGCCAGCAGCTGCCAGCCGACGCTCGGCCAGCGGGCCGCCTCCGGCCCGAGTCCGCCGGCCGCCAGCCGGGCCGATTCTGCGTCCACAAGCGCCTGGGCGTGGCCCGAGATCGCGAAGGCGACGGTCGCCAGGGCGAAGCCGACGAGGATCTTCCGCAGCGGCGTGAGGCGAACGACGCGGTCGACTGCCGGGTAGATGACCGTGCCGAACAGCGGGATGAAGGCCAGCACGAGCAGCGGGTTGATCGCCTGGATCTGGCTGGCGAGCCATTCCTGGCCGAGGAAGTGGCGGTCCATCCGCTCGGCCTGCTGCACCCACGCGCCGCCGGTCTGGTCGTAGAGCGACCAGAACACGGCCACGAGCAGATACAGCGGCAGGAGCTTGCCGATCGCCGCCAGGCCCTCGGTCCCGAACGTCTCCGCGAAGTAGCGCCGCCCACGCGGCGGCACGTGGACGAAGCGGTGCCGGCCGAGCCAGAAGACGAGTGTCGCCAGGGCCATGAGGATTCCCGGAACGCCGAACGCCCAGCCGGAGCCATACCGCTCCAGCAGCCAGGGGGTGAGCAGCGTGGAGAAGAAGGAGCCGAAGTTGATGGCGAAGTAGAACCAGCCGAACACCTGCTCCAGGAGGTGGCGGTTCGACTGGCCGAACTGGTCCCCCACGTGGGCCGAGACGCAGGGCTTGATGCCGCCCGAACCGACGGCGATCAGTGCCAGGCCGGCCAGCAGCCAGCCCCGCGGCTCCATCGTGGCGGCCAGGAACGGGGCCGGGATGTCCATCAGCGCCAGGCAGAGGTGCCCCACGCAATACACCAGCGAGAGCAGGAGGATCGTCAGGTACTTGCCGAGGAACGCGTCGGCCACGATGCCGCCGATGATCGGAAAGAAGTAGGCGCTGGCGACGAACAGATGGAGCCACTCCCGGGCCTGCGTCTCCGTCATGAAGTCGGGCCGGCCGGCCGACGAGAGGAGGTGCTGCGTCATGAAGACGACGAGGATCGTCTTCATCCCGTAGAACGAAAACCGCTCGGCGGCCTCGTTGCCCACGATGAAGGGAATGCCCGGCGGCATGGACGCAGTGGCGGCGGGACGGGTGCGGTAGGAGGCTTGTCCCACGGGGAGCGATCCTCTTGGCGGCGGAGCGGATGGAAAGGACGTGACAGCATGGCCGACCGTGCGTCATAAAGGCAACATGACAGCGGCATCAGCCACGCGGATTCTCGTCGTCACGCTCGACCGGCTCCCGGCCTGGATCCTGCCCGCCTACGGCTCGACCTGGGTGGCGATGCCGTCCCTCGACGCCCTCGCCGGACGCGGCCTGCTCTTCGACCGCGTGATCGCGACCGGCGCCGACGACCTGGCCACGCTTCGCGACCTCGGCCTCTGCGGGCTGGGTCCCGAAGCGGTCGTCGTCACCGACGCGCCGCACGTGGCGGCGGCGGTGGGGGGGGGTGACGACGGGGTTACGGTGCGGTTCGTCGAGGCGGTCGCGCCGCCGGCGCCCGCCACCGACGCGACCGCCACGAATCTCGCCCGGCTGATGGCGGCCGCCCGCGAGGCGGTGACCGCCGGCCGGCACGCCGTGGTGTGGTGCCACGCGGCGAGCCTGGGCGTCGCCTGGGACGCGCCGGCGGAGTGCCGCGCGGCCTACGTCGATCCCGAAGACCCGCCGCCCTATGCAGGGGCCGCCGTGCCCGAGCTGGAGGTCGACGCCGACACCGACCCGGACCTCCTCGTCGGCATCCGCCAGGCCTTTGCCGGGCAACTGACGCACCTCGATGCCTGTCTCGGCCCCCTCGTCGATGCCGCCGCCGGGTGGCACGTGCTGGTCGCGGGCGTGCGTGGTCTGGGCCTCGGGCTTCACGGTTGCGTGGGCACCGGGCTGCTGCCGCCGTTCAGCGAATTGGTGCACGTGCCCGCGATCCTCGCCGATGCGACAGGGCGGATGGCGGCCCAGCGGTTCGGCGGGCTCGTCGTGCCCGCGGACCTCGGGGCCACGCTTGCCGATCTGCGCGGAGCGCCGGCCGCAGCGCCGGCGGCGGACGCACCCTGGCGGGGACGCAGCCTGGCGGGTCTGTTCGCCGACTGGTCGGCGCCGGCCCGTGACCGCGTGCTCGTGGCCACCCCCCATGGCGGCGCGGCCATCACCCCGGGCTGGCATCTCCTCGCCGCACCAGACCGGCCGCCGCGGCTGTTTCATAAGCCTGACGACGCCTTCGAACTCTGCGACGTGGCCGATCGCTGCGCGGACGTCGTCGCGGCGCTCGCACCGCTCGCCCAGGCCGCCGCCGCGGGCGACAACGACCGCGGCTGGCAGGCGCCGCTGGGCGCGGCCGCGATCGCCGCCGGCTGACACCGCGTGGGAGGCGGTTTTTCAGCGGTCAAACATGCTTTGCCCGGCCGCGGGGCGGCCGCTACCATCCCGCCCCCTCCGCACGGCGGTTACCGCCTGGGCGGAGGTCCGCCCGGACCGCGCCGATGCCCGCTGCTGATGACCGTCGCCGTCGCCCTCTCCGTCCGTTCGTGGCGGTGTTGCTGACCGGGCTCTTGGCCGCCGGCACGGGGCAGGCCAGCGACCTGCCCGTCGGGGGTGCCGTGGCCGCCATGGCCCGGCAGGATGCGCGGCCGGTGTCGATTCGCGTGCAGTGGGGGGGCGGCACACCGCAGGCGTGGAACGGCTCGATCACGGTCGTCGCGGCGCCGCCGAGTGCGATGCCCGAATGGCGCACGATCTGCGCCGAGCCCGATGCGGCGGCAATGGTTCACGAGGCCGACGGCGCGATCCTCGTCCACCAGCCGCGGCCGGTCGCCACCGACGGCGTGGAACTCTCGATCGCGGACTGGCCGTCGGCGCGACTGCGGGTGCGGCTTGCGGCCGCGGCCGGCGGTCAGCCGGAGACGACGGTGGATGTGGCGGTCGCCGATGCGTTGGCTGGGGCAGTCCAGCAGCCCCTCGATGGTGACGGCAACCGGCTCGTGATTCGGCAGGCCCCCGGCGATGCGCTGCGGGTCACGATCGCCGACGCGGCCGGAGCTCCGCCCGGCCAGGCGGCGCTGCGGCGGCCGGGAGAACGGGTGCGGTTGCGGGTCGATCCGCTGCTGCCCGTCCGCACCGACCATGCGGGCCGGTACGAGCTGCGGGTGCGGCTCCTCGCCGGGCTGAAGGGGGAGACGCACGACGCCCAGACGGTGCCGATCGTGCCGCGCGAGCCGCGGGGCGCCGGCGACGGGGATCGCCGTTTGACACGCTGCGAGACCGTGGAGTTCGAGGTCACGCTGCCGGCCCGCGAGGGCACATGCGATGTCGAGCTCCAGGCCGTGGAGGTCGGCAGCCTGCGCTGGGCGCGGCCGCTGGCGTCACGGACGGTCCAGGTCGTCGCCGTCGCGGACCGGCCCGCCGATTCGCCGCCGGCGGAGTGGAAGATCGTGCACGAAGTCGATCCCGGCAGCCCGCGGCTGCACGAGCGGCTCCGCCGCCTGCCGGGCGCCGGTCTCACGCAGGTCGGCATGCCCTCGATTCCCATGCCCGCGTTCACGCGGCCGAACGTCGCGCTGCCCAACGTGCCGTTACCGAATATGCCGCTGCCGAACGTCACTTTACCGAGCGTGCCCCTGCCCAAACTGCCGGCCGTGCCGACGGTGTCGGCGATGGTGCCGCGGTTCAGCGGGCTGCTCGTGGCGGGGCACTCGACGGTCGAGCCGCACGCGCTCGGGCCGATGCTCCTGCTGCCGCCGGCCAAGGCCGCCGGTGAGCCGAGCTGGGAGGGGATCGTCATCGCCGGCGCGCAGCCCGGCCTCCCGCATGCGGTGGAGATCGATTATCCCTCGGATCAGGAGGCCGTCGTCGGCGCCAGCGTGCTCGAGCTCGACGCCGCGGGGGCGCTCGTCGAGGTGCGGCATGCCGGCGGGTTCGAGGTCCGTCGTGACCCGTATGCCGGGGGCGTGGAACTGCGCCGGCATCGTTTCGTGTTCTGGCCCACGACCCGCAATCCGCTCGTCGTCGTCTCCAATCCGTCCCCGCGGCGGCCGGCGATGATCGGCAAGGTGCGGGTGCTCGCCGGCCCGCTCCGGCTGCCGGCCGGGACCGCGCCGAGCGTCGTCGCCCCCGCCGCCGGTCGGCAGACCTTCGCACTCTGGCCGACGCCCGACTTCACGCCCTGGGGCGGTGTCGAGCGAGTGGACGAGACCACGGGCCGTGGCTTTGCCGATTGGGGCACGCACCTCGCCGCGATCCGCCACTCGGCCGAATGGCTCTCCGCCCGGAGGGCGACCGGCGGGCTGGTGGCCGTCTATGCCCAGGGGGCCGCGGTCTGGCCGTCGGCGGTCACGCGGCAGGCGCCGCGCTGGGGCAGCGGTGCAGCCGCGGAGGACGGACTCGATCCGCAGGCGAAGGATCTGCTCGGCCTCCTCGGTCGGGTCTACGCGAGGGAGGGGCTGCGGCTCGTGCCGGGCATGGCGTTCGACGCGCCGCTGCCCGCGCTGGAGACGATGCTGGCCGGCGGCGGGCCGGACACGGTCGGGATCGTCTGTCTGGGCCGCGACGGCCGGCCGCGGCTGACGCCACATTCCCCGCACTACAACATTCTCGATCCCCGCGTGCAGCAGGCGGTCGAAGAACAGGTGCGCGAGCTCGCCGTCCGCCTGCGCGGCGCGCCGGCGGTGGATGGCGTGGCGCTGCTGCTGGCGCATGATGGTTGGCTGCATCTTCCGGGCACGGCCGCGGCGCTCGACGATGTCACGTTCGCGCGGTTTCTGGAATCGGTGGGCGCGAAGGAGCCCGCAGCGGGGGGCGATCGCTTTGCCCGCCGTGCCGAACTGGTGGAGGGGGCACTCCGCGACTTGTGGCTCGAGTGGCGGGCCGACGCGGTCGCCGCCTTGCACGCCCGGCTGGCCGCGGTGCTGGCCGAGGCCGATCCCCGGCTCGTGCTCCACATCGTGCCCACGACGCTGTTCGCGGTCGGCGATCTGGCGTCCCGATTTCGCCCGCGTCTGGGCGCGGACGCGGCGGCTGGCGACGTGCTCCGCGAGGCCGGCCTCGATCCGCTCCGCAGCACCGCGCATCCCCAGGTGGTGTTCTCCATGCCGCACGTGCATGCGGCAGCCGACGGCCTGGTGGACCGCGGGCTCGTGGCGGCCGCGAACCTCGCGCCGGCGGTCGCCGATGCGGCCCGCTCCGCCCGCCGCCGCGGTCTGGCGATCGTGGAGCAACCGGTGTCGTTCGACATGCGGCCACTCGCCTCCCACGGCCCGTTCGGCGCGGCGACGCCCGCCGGGCCGTGTCCGATTCACGCCGTGCCCACGGCCGCCGAAGCGGCCCGCCCGCTCGCCGAGTCGCTCATCCCCGCAGACGCCGAGATCGTCTTCGACATGCGGCTGGCCCTGGCCGACTGCGCCGCGGCCGACGCGGGCACGGCCGCCTTCGCTGCACTGCCCGCCGGGCAGGTGTCGGCGATGCCCGACGTGCCGGCGCCCGTCGTCATCCGCCTGCTGTCGCAGGCGGGCGGGGCGACATGGATGCGGGTGATCAACGCCGGCGCGGCGCCGGGCCGGATGCGGATTGGGCTGGAAGGCCGCCCGGCCGGCGTGGTGGATGTCGTCGACCGGTCGCGGATCGAGCTGGGGACGGACGGCGTGGCGACCGTCCCGGTCGGGCCGTGGGGCGTTCGCACGCTGCTGGTGGACGGTGGCGTGACGGTGCGCAGCGCCCGCATGGAATATGACGAGACCGTGTCAGCGGTCGTGGCCGCACGGATCCAAGATCTGCGCCGCCGTCGGGCAGCGCTGGAGATGCCGCAGCCGCTCGACGTGCTCGACAATCCGGGCTTCGAAGTCGGCCCCGAGGCCCTCGGGGGGGCGTTCGCCGATGGGGGCCGCGCCGGTGTTGTCACCGGCTGGGAACTGGTGGAACGGCGCCGGGGCAGCCTGGACCTCGTGCCCGGCGTGCGGCCGCCGGGGGCCGGCGGCGGGCCGGGCCGCGGACTCGCCTTCTCGTCCGTGAACGGACTGGCGTCGCTCCACAGCAATCCCTTCCCGCCACCGCCGACAGGCCGCGTGAGCGTGGCGGTGTGGCTGCGGATCGAGGACGGCGCTCCGCAGCCCCCGTTACGGATCGCGGTGGAGGGGCTGCACGACGATCGCGAGTATTACCGGTTCGCGGCCGTGGGCGGTCTTGCCGGCGGCCGGCCGCTGACCGCGGAGTGGGCGCAGTTCGTGCTGCCGGTAGACGACCTGCCGACTGCGGGCCTGGAGTCGCTCCGGGTGCGGTTCGATCTGCTCGGGCCCGGCCGGGTGCAGATCGACGACGTGCGCGTGCTCGACCTGGCATTCGAGGAGTCGCAGCGGGTGCAACTCGCGCGGCTCATCGCGCGGTTCGAGCAGTCCTTGGCGACCCGGGACATCGGCGGCTGCGTCGTCGGCCTCGACGGCCACTGGCCGCGGTTCCTGGCGGAGTTCGTCTCCGACGCGGCCGTCGCCCGGATGGCGACGGTGCCCGTGCCGGTCGCGGCCCCCGCCGCCAAGCCCGCGGCGCCGGCGGGCATGCTCGACCGGATGCGCGGCTGGTGGCAGTGAGTCAGCCCGGGGGCCAGTCGAGTCGGCGGCCGCCGAGCAGGTGCACGTGGAGATGATCGACCGACTGCCCGCCGTCGCGGCCGCAGTTGACGACCAGCCGGTAGCCGCCGTCGAGCCCGAGTTTCGCCGCCAACTGCGTGGCGACGAGCACGAGGTGGCCGAGCAACGGTGCGTCGCCGGGCGTGGCCGCCGCCAGCGACGGAAGCGGCTGCTTCGGGATCACCAGCACGTGGACCGGGGCCTGGGGAGCCACGTCGTGGAACGCGAGGCACCGGTCGTCCTCGTGCTCGATCCGCGCGGGGATCTCGCGGCGGATGATCCGGCCGAAGATCGTGTCAGCCATCGACACGGTCCGCCGGAGCGGTCGTCTGGCCGTCGGCGGCCGGCTTTCGCGAGCGGCGGCGGGGCGATTTGGGCTGCGCCCATTCCTTCGTGAGCGATTCGAAGACCTCGGGAGTCTCGTAGCGAATCACGTTGCGGCCCTCGGGCATCGGGCCGACGAGCGAACGGAAGACGGGCGCGCCGCGGAGATCGAGATCGGTGCTGCAGTCGTCGGAGCCGACCTGCAGGTGGGTGCGGAGGATTTCCTCCGCGGAGTCGAAGTCGCGAATCACGAGTTCGCCGTCCGCGCCGCGGGTGACGAGTCGCCAGGTATCCTTTGCCATCGTTCGCTGTCTCCGAGAGCGGAGGAACGGCCGGCCAAGGCGTTCCGCTCCGCTGCCTCTCCATCCATCGGCCGTGCGGCCCGGGGGGGAGCAAGGTGGCGGGCGGCGGTGGCGTGGCCGTTACGATGCGGCGCCGCCGGCACGGCGGGCGCATTCGGAACAGCCCTTGCAGCCGGACCTGCGGGGCGATCTTGAGACGCGGGTGGAGCCCGCTTAGAATCTCCCCCGGAGGGTAAGCGAACGGCTAGCGGTCTGACTCGAAATCAGATGCCCCGAAAGGGGTTGCGGGTTCGAATCCCGTGCCCTCCGTTTTGAGATTTCGCAGGGTGTCGCACGGCTTCGCCGGGCGTCGCGGAGGTTGCCTCCGGCGAAGGGGTTTGCACGTGAGGCGTGCAAATCGGTGCGAAGGGTGCCGTGCGGTTGCTGCGGCGGGCTTTCCGCTTTCCAGGCCGATGCCCCCGAGCGGCGTTGTGTGGTAGCCGGCTGACGGACGATGCGCCACTGCAGGCGGGCGGCGAGCCGAGTCCCCGAGATGTTCTCGAGCCGGCTCGCCGCAGCCCACCGCTACTTCTTGGCAGCCGGCTTGGTCTTGTCCTGCTTCGGCTTCAGGTTCTTCTTGTCGTTCTTCTGCGAGTTGTTTCCCTTGCCCATGTTTCCTTCTCCCGTAGGTTGGCGGGCTCCGTGCGGCCCGTTCCATGCGTTCAATCGGCATAAATCCCCGCCGCGTTCAATGAACAAGCCGGAATTTTCGTGGCTTGCCTCCGGCTCCTCATGCCCGCCATTTCCGTGGGCCATCCCGTCGCCCCCTTGGGGGTGAAAATCCACCGGGAACAGGCAACCAGCCGGCCGGAAAAACGCCGCGATTGAGGCCCGATTTTCCCGAACTTCCTGGCCCACGGGCCGTAGGAGTCTCAGAGAGTTTGGGGTCCGGTGCTCTCTGTACGAAAGGACCGCTCCGATGGTCATGGCGAACAGGGCACTCCTGAAACTCGTCCGGCGGCTGGCGATCCGGGACGAACTTCTTGCCATGCGGCTCCGTGGCGCGCTCATCCATCAGCCGGTGGCGCAGCCCGTGAACCAGAGGCCGACCAGGAAGTGAGCCGTTCGGTTCCTGACTGGCCGGGGTGGGGTCGGCCCGGGGTGCGCATGGTCCGTCACCATCGGCGAACACGTTCGACGAACGGGCGGAACGTCCTCGGCAGCGCGGCGGCGAACCGGAACGCGGATCATGGCTGCTGTGGATCGAAAGCCCGTCGCTCATGGAACGGCTTCCCGGACTCAAACAATCGCAGCCGGTCGCGCTGATGCGGCTTCTCCTCGTCGGGGGTGAGGTGAATGACCTTGCGCTGGTGGTCCGCCGCCTCCGCAAAATGACCGGCTTCAGCGTGTGCCACTGCCAGGCAGGTATGCACCATCAGGGCCATTGCTCCGTCCGCCAGCCTGCGGGTCTCTTCCGCGGCGCTGATCGCCCGCCTGCCGTCTCGGATTTTGGCATCGGGGCAGGTGGCCAGGACGTATGCCCGGAGGGCCGACACCTGCGCGTCCGGTCGCAGTTCCAAGGACCGCTCCAGGTCGGCGAGCATGCGACCGTATTCCTCGTATGACTGAAATGCGAGGGCCCGACCAGCGAATGCTTCGGCCCAGCCTGCTCCCGCGATCTCGCTGGGCGTGAGCGTCAGCGTGCAACGCCGATCGGCCATGCCGGCGACACCGCCTCGGTCGGCCGTTACGAAAATGATGTGGCCGTCTTCGATCCGGCCCCCGATGACGATGTTGGTGTTGATGTCGTGCCGGAACTCGATGTGCGACTCGACGACCACTCCCATGTGCCGGACATTGCCTTGCGACAGGAAAAGATCGAAGCCATCTTGCTCGACGAGCACCGGACTCGCGTCGAGCATCCATGCCGCGCAGCCGCCGGTTGCCTGGGCTCGATAACCACGGGCGAGGCGAGCATGTCCCCGCTGGCGGATGGCCTTCGCGAAGACGGCAAGGCGTTCTTCCAGCGCCCGCTGGATGCGGTTCGCGTTCGCCGCGGTGATTTTCAACGGTCGCTCGTCGAGCAGTGCGTTGATCGTCGCGCCTCCGCTGGCAATGGTGCACATGGTGACGAGCGTCCGCGCCTGCAGGTACTGCGAGCCGAGCACGTCGGCCGGTGCGGCGAGGGCCTCGTTGAACCCGATCGTGCGCGGATATTCCTGCATGGGCCGCGGGATGATGCCGAGGGGGACCGTGGCCTCCCGGATCGGCTGTCGGCCGCGGATCACCTGGAGACGGCGGGACGATGCCTCACGGAACTCCGGCGCGAAGTGGCTCAAAGCCACCGCCCGCTCGAGCAAGGTCTCCGCCTTCCCGAAATCCCCGAGCTCAGCGTAGGCCGCCGCCAGGGCATTGAGCGTTTCCGGAGTCGAGCACAAGACCGGATCGCAGAGATCGGTCGCGAGCAGAAGTGCCTTGCGACCATCACGCACCGCTGCGTCGGGACATGTTGCCAGAAGCCATGCGAGCGCCAGGGTAGGCCGCGGATCTCCCGGCTTCTTGTCCCGGCAGAGATCATAATCCTTCACGGCGCCGCGAAAGTCGCCGGTCTGCTGGCAGGCCTGCCCGCGGGAGCAGGCGGCGTCCACGAGTTTCTCGTCGAGACGGATGGCTTCCGAGTAATCCCTGATCGCCCGCCGCAGATCGCCTTGCAGTTCATGGGCAAAGCCGCGATCGAAATGAACACGCGCCAGTGGCTTCTCCGCGATCGATCGCCCAAAAGAGTCGATCGCATCGTCGAGTCGCCCCAAATGCATGAGGACGTTTCCGCGGAGCCCCAGAGCGAAGGCGTCATGCGGCTCGATAGCCAGGGAAGCGTCGAGGTCGGCGAGTGCCCGGCCGTAATCTTCAGCCGCCCCCGACGCGAGCCCGCGCATGGTCAGGGCGCGGGCGTTTCGCGGCCGGATGGCGAGAATGCGGTCCAGGTCCGCTCTCATCGCCTCCCAGCGACCATCGGACTGATAGAGTTCGGCCCGCCGCAAGAGCAGCGACACGTCGTCGGGGTGCCGCTCAATCTCCCGGGTCAAATCCTCGATTCGCTCATGGCGAGCGATATCCGCGGCCGGTAATTGGGCGTGGGCCGGTGCGACACACCCGATCGCGAAGACCGACAGGGCCAGGCAAGTGACGGATTTTTGTAGCATCTGACGGCCTCTGCTGATGGGCTGGCATGCCGCATGGCATCGCGTTGAATGCTACGGTGAGCGGTCATGCGCACCAATTCCTGCAGGGGGGTTGCGACCGCGGCTCGTCACGGCGGGCCGATGTCGCGTCAGACAGTTCGCCCGAAACGACCGCGAGGCACAGACCGGCTCGAGTGTGGCTGACAGCGCACGCGATCAGGAAGCTGGGCATGCCCAGTCATCATGATGCGAATACGGACCGGGTGTCGTCGGCGTGAGCGAATGGCTGTGCCTTGCAAGGAGAGCGTCCACGGTCGCTCTCGAGAGGTCGCCATCGGAGGCTGAAACAGCCACGAGGATCGCTGGCTGGCGGCCGACGTCCGTGGGGGCCGCGCACAAGGGCAGGTTCCTGGGGACCGGCGGCACCATCCCGGCCCGGTCCGGCGCAATGATCACGATCTCGTCGGGTTGGAGCATCCTGGAATGTCCCATGACGGATGGGAGCCGCCCGGTATGATCGTGAGGCGTGCGGAAGTGTCGGCAACCAGGACGGGACTCGGATTCATGGATGCGATTCGGCGGTATGCCACCTCGTCGCGTTGGGCCGACGTCGTCGTCCATCGCGGTGTCGCCCGTTGGGTCGAGGTGGCCGAAGACATGTCCCTCGACGCCCGCGGTCAGATCGTCCAGGTGCTGGCCCAGGTCGATGCGACCCTGGCGACGATCGGCAGCGACCGGACGCAGCTGCTGCAGGTCATCGTCTTTGTCGCGAACGAGCAGGATGGCGGCACGCTCAACGAACTGTGGGACGCCTGGGTGCCCGCCGGCCATCCGCCGGTGCGGGCCATGGTCCAGGTCGGGCTCGCCAAGGGCTGCAAGGTGGAACTGGTCGTGACCGCGGCGGCCGCTGATCCCTGATCTCCGAACTCGGGAACCGGCCGAACCAGGGCGTTCGTCCAGGGAAAACCACGGCCGTCGGCTGCGGGTTTGCATTGCCCGCCGGCCGAAGCATCATCACAGGGGAGAGGCGGCAGGACGTCGCGTTCATCGCGGACGTCCCCGGAGCTCGTTCGATGTCGCTGCAGACCGTGTTTCTCACCGGCGCCACCGGCTTCATCGGCTCGCATCTCGCCGCGGCGCTGCTGCAACGGGGCTGCGAGGTGCGGTGCCTGATCAGGCCCGGCTCGGCCGGTGCCGTCAGCCTCCCGCCGGGTGTCGTGCCCGTCGTCGGCCGCGTCGAGCAGCCCGCCGGCTACCGCGACGCCCTCTCCGGCTGTGACACAGTCTTTCATCTCGCCGGCTGCGTGACCGCGGTCTCGAGAACGGCGCTCATGGAGACCAACGGCCACGCGACGGCGCGGCTGGCCGACGTCTGTGCCGCGCTGCCCGTGCCGCCGCGGTTCGTGTTCCTGTCGAGCCTCGCGGCCGCCGGCCCGCCCCCCCAAGGCCGCGTGCGGCGTGACGAAACAGACCTCGCGGCACCGGTGTCGCACTACGGCCGCAGCAAGCGGGCCGGAGAAGTCGCGCTCGAGCAACTGGCCGATCGCCTGCCCGTCACCATCGTGCGGCCCGGCATCGTCTACGGCCGCCGCGATCCGAAGATCGCCGCGGTCTTCAAGGCGATCCACCGCACGGGCGTGCATGTCGTGGTCGGCTTTCGCACGCCCCCGCTCTCGCTGATCTACGTCGACGACCTGGTCGACCTGATCGTGCGGGCGGCGACCGACGGCGAGACCCTCGAGAACGCCGGACCGCCGGGCCGCGGTTACTACCTCGCCTGCGACGACAGCGACCACCCCACCTACTGGCAGTTCGGCCGGCACATCGCCGCGGCGCTGGGGCGGGGGGTGTTTGTGTGGCCGCTGTGGCGCTGGGTGGGGCGGACGGTGGGGGGCGTGGCGGAGGCCATGGCGCGGCTCACCGGCGACGCGAGCCTGCTCACGCTCGACAAGATCCGCGAGGCGACGGCCCGCAGCTGGGCCTGCTCCGCCGCCAAGGCCCGCGAGCAGCTGGCCTTCGCACCGCCGCTGCCGCTCGACGCCCGGCTGCGCGAGACCGCCGCCTGGTTTCGCGAGCAGGGCTGGCTGTGACGCCGCCCGGTGGTCAGAAGCCCCCCACCTGCACGCGGATGAACGGGCCCCAAGGCAGGATCGGTCCGTAGGGCTCGCCGTCACCGACGTCGACGAACGGCGGTTCGGCCGCCGGCCGCGGGCGGTAGGGGGAGAAGGCGGCGTCGCCGACCCGAATCCGCGTGCGTGCCGCGCGGGCTGCTTCGTCGATCCGCCGTTGCTGGCGAATGAAGGTCGCAAACTCCTCGCGTGACCGCGTCGTCACGCGGTGCTGCTGCTCCACGGCAGCCCGCTTCGCCTGGAGACGATCGAGCCCCGCGACCAGGTCGGCGGTTGTCATGTCGAGTACGTTCGGCATCTCCGCCAGCACCTCTTCCCGCCTGTGATCGGCCATTACCGCCAGGTAGCGGCCCAGCCACTCCCGGGCCTCGCGGGCGGCGGGGCCGTCGAGGATCCGCAGCTTCGCGTCGAGCGTGTCGAGCAGATATTCGACCTCGTAGGAGGTCATGGCGGCCACGCGGCGGTCGAGGTCGGCGCGAAGCGCACGCGTCTGCGCGGGTGAGGGGACGGGCTGGCGTTCGAGCCAGGCGTCGAACTCGCGCACCGCCCGCCGCCAGCGGTCGCTGCCCAGGAGCCGGGCCTTGCGGAAGCGGTCGTCGAGGGCCGCGTCGGCTGCGATTGGCTCCGCCGCTGGAGGTTGCTGGCCGCGGAGCGACCGCGGGCCACCAGCCAGCAGCGCCAGCCCGAGTACGGTGGAGCCCAGCACGAGACGAAGGTCGAGCGGCGGCATGACGGAGGTTCTCCCGGCCGGAATCGTACGCGGGCGGGGGGGCGACGCGGCACGAAGAACCAATCGCGACACGACACGCAGAACGTTTTTCGGAGCCCGTGATGAGACAGTCGCCGTGAATCGCCGCTGGCGTCACTCCGCGGCGACGAACGCCTCGAGTTCGCCGCGGATCAATTCCAGGAAGAATGCGGCGCCGGCACGGCCGTCGGGCGTGGCCGAGCACAGGCAGGTGAGCGCGAGGGCGTTGGCGTAGGTCGTGCCGCCCACGGCCGCTCGGGTCTGCGGCCGCAACGGCGGCACCCCGAGGAAGCCGTCGATCACCAGGTTGCCGGGCGCGTCGCGGCCGTCCCGCTTCGGCATGCCGCTGCGCATCCGCCGGCTGGTGTCGCCCACGTTGCTGAACACCACCGAAGACAGGCACAACGGCAGCCGGGTGAGGATCTTCAGCAGTCCGGGCCGCCTGGCCAGCCAGTCCAGCGCGCCGAGGAACGCGGCGGCAGCGCCGGTGTCGAGGATCCACCTGGTCGCCGCACCGATCGATCCGGCAAGCGCCGCGAACTCGCCGCAGTCGGCCGACCGCCGGTCGAGAAATGCGTAACCGATCGCATTGGCCGCCGGCAGCCTCGCTCCCACGGCCCGCACGCTCACCGGCATCACGATCCGCACGTTGCTCGCCCGCCGGCCGGCGGCGGCGTTCCAGCCGACGACAGCCCGCATCACGGCGGCCACGAGAACGTCGTTGAGCGTGAGGCCCTGGCGGTCCGCCGCGGCTCGCAGCCGCGCGGTGAACGGGGCGTCGAACTGGAGCGACGCATACGGAGGCGCGACGGTGGCCGCGTCCGGACGCGACCGGGACGATGCTGCCCGCAGACGGCAGGACAGGGGCGTGGGGATGAACCTGGCGAAGTCGAGTGGTGAGGTGCCCGATCCCGACGCCAGTACGGGCGCGGCGGGCGCGAGGGCGACCCGGCCGGAACGACCGGCGCTGAAGGGCCGCGGCTCCAGTCCGGCGTAGCACGCCCAGATGTCGCCAAAATACTCGCAGGCTGCGATGCCGTCGCAGGTGGCATGGTGCACCTGCATCACCACCCGGTGACAGTCGACGCCGTCGTCGAGGACCACGATCCGGACGCCGCTCTCGTGCGTGAGGTCGATCGGCGCCCAGGGTTCGCCCGCGACCGGCCGCCAGAGCAACGCGGGGCGGACGTCGGGCGGCAGCCAGCGGCCGCGACTGCACCGGCGGGTGACCCGACTGCGGAGCAGGGGGTGCCGTTCGGCCGCCGCCGTGACCGCCTGCCGCAGGAGGTCGGCGTCGAGCGGACCACTGACCCGGCATTCCAGAAAGAAGCACATGGGGAATCCGGGCCGCTCCTCGACGAGCATGAGCTGCTCGAAGGGGGCTAGTTCCCGCCCTGTGTCGGTACCCGCCGGATGGGCGGGCGGCTCGGTATTCATCGCCCTATGACCTTACACAGCGGCTCTGCCCGCGACGCAGAGACCCGCAATTCCGGACGTGAACGGCCTGTGTCGCCCCCCACTGAAAATCTTGACTCGCCACGCGGCGCCGCCATACTCCGGCGACCGTAGCGACCGACCGGCCCCCGGGTCGGCCCGCTTCTCCCACGGATGGGGCGTTCATTTCCAGGTGAACTGACGCCGTCGCCAACCGGCCTCGTTGAACCCGAGCCGAACCATTGACGGTTCGGCAACCCGTCTCCACCCGGCGTCGCCGGCGCTTTTTTGCACCGCCGCGCGGCGGTGGTGCAGGGCCACGTAATCTCCAACCAGCCGCCAAGGACGACGACCTTGAACGAACCGCTCGCGATCGTGGGCATAGCGTGCCGCCTTCCCGGAGCCGATGGACTCGAAGCCTTCTGGAATCTCGTGGTCGAAGGCCGCACGGCGTGGGGCAAGCTGCCCGAGTCGCGGCTCGCCCGCGACCTCTACTTCCATCCGAAAAAGAGCCTGGTGGGCAAGAGCTATTCGGAAATGGGCGCGGTGGTGTCCGAGCGGCCCGTCGATCCCGCGGTCTGCCCGATCACGCCCGAGATGCTCGAACGGTTCGACGTCGCCCATCACATCTTCCTCGAGGTCGCCGCGCTCGCCTGCCGCGACGCCGGCATGGATCCCTTCGCGATGCCGGCCGATCGGCGCACCGGCGTGTACGTCGGCCACACGGGAGGCAGCACGCGGATCGGCGACATCGTCTACGGCACGGGCATCGACGAGGCGGCGGCCCTCCTCACGGAGGTCGAGGCGGCCCGCGCCCTGCTCGGACCCGATGCCAGCGCCGAGGTGGCTGCGGAGGTGATCGAGGCGGTGCGGCGCCGGTATCCGGGCCGCCGTCCGCGACAGTCACTCGACCTCGGCGCGATCGGCGCCGCGAAGATCGTCCAGGAGGCGCTCGCGCTCGACGGGCCGTATCTCGTGGTGGACGCTGCCTGCGCCTCCTCGTTGCAGGCGATGGCGATCGGAGCCCGGGCGTTGCTGGCAGGAGGCATCGACCAGGCCATCGTGGGCGGGGCGAGCTATTGCAAGGCGGACAGCCTGGTGCTGTTCTCCGCCGCCCAGTCGGTGAGCAACGCCGGTTCCTGCCCGTTCGGCGCCGGCGCCGACGGATTGATCACCGCCGAAGGCTACGTGGCCCTCGTCATCAAGAAGCTGTCGCGGGCGGTCGCCGATGGCGACCGGATCCGGGCCGTGATTCGCGGCCTCGGCGTCGCCAGCGACGGCAAGGGGAAGAGCCTGTGGGCGCCGCGTGAGGAGGGGCAGGCTCTCGCGGTCGAGCGGGCCTATCCCGACTCCGCCGACATCGCGCGGATCGAGTACATCGAAGCCCACGCCACCAGCACCCAGGTCGGCGACGTGACGGAGCTGGCGGCGCTGTCGCGGCTCATGGGGCGGCATCTTCCGCCCGGGCGGCAGATTCCCATCGGCAGCGTGAAGGCCAACATCGGTCACACTCTGGAGACGGCCGGCATCGCCAGCCTCGTCAAGGTCGTGCTCGCCATGGAGCACGGCCTGATCCCGCCCGGCACGACCTGCACCGAGTTGAACGCTGAGTTCGACTGGCAGGGCGGTCCGTTCCGCGTGCCGCTGGAGGCGGTCGCCTGGCCGGCCCACGCCGATGGCACGCCGCGATGCGCCGCCGTGAACGCCTTCGGCATCGGCGGCCTCAACGTGCACGTGGCGCTCGTCGAGCACGTGCCGGCGCGGCCGTCGGCCCCGCCCCGCGCGGACGACGCGCACGACGAGCCGATCGCGATCGTGGGCGCCGGCTGCGTGCTGCCTGGCGGGTTGTCGCTCGACGCGTTCTACGACCGCCTGGACCGCGGTGAGACCGCCATCGGGCCGGTGCCGCCCGACCGCTGGCAGGCGGGTCGGGTGCTCGATCGCGCCGGCCCGCGCACCTGGCACACGACGGCCGGCCTGGGGGGCTTCGTCCGCGGCTTCGCCTACGACTGGCGCCGGCACAAGGTGCCCCCGAAGCAGATCGCCGCGGCGAACCCGCTGCAGTTCATGTTCCTGGAGGCGGCCGATGCCGCGATCGCCGACGCCGGCGGCCTGGAGGCGGGCCTCGACCGGATTCGCACCGGGGTGGTGGTGGGCACGCTGTTCGGCGGCGACTTCGCCAATCAGCTGCAGATCGGCCTCCGGCTGCCGGAGACGGGCACCATCCTGCGCGAGTCGCTGCAGCGCCGCGGCCTCGCCGCGGCCGACGTCGATCGTGTCGTGGTGGGGTACGAGAAGAAGGTCCTGGAGAAGCTGCCGGCGCTCGTCGACGAGACGGGCAGCTTCACCAGCAGCACCCTGGCCAGTCGCCTCACGAAGACGTTCGACCTCATGGGGGGAGCGCTGGCCCTCGATTCCGGCGACTGCTCGAGCGTGTCGGCCTTGTCGGCGGCCGTGGACATGCTGCGGCAGCGGTCCTGCGACGCGGTGATCTGCGCCGCCGGCGAGCGGAGCATGGACCTGATGGCCTACGAGGGGCGGTCGCTGGGCGGCTTCCTCGCGGCCGAGCCGCGGTCGGTGCTCGACGGCCACACCAGCGGCGGCGATGTGCCCGGCGAAGGGGCCGTGGTGCTCGTGCTCAAGCGGTTGGCCGATGCCCGCGCCGCCGGCGACTCGATACGCGGCGTGATCCGTGGCGTGAGCGTCGGCTCCGGTCGCAGCGTTGCCGAGGTGTCGCGGCGGGTGATTCGCGAGGCAGTGGAGCGGGCGGCTGTCGCTCCGGCGGCCGTTCGCGTCGTCGAGGTCGCCGTCGCCGCCGGGGGCGAAGCCTCCGCCGATGAACTCGCGGCCCTGGGGGGCAGCTATGCCGTGGGCGGCCAGCCGCCGGTGGCGGGGTCGCTCGACGGGCTCATCGGCCACCCGGGCGCCGCCGCGGGCGCTGCGGCCATTCTCAAGCTTTCGCGCAGCCTGGCGAGCGGCTTCTTGCCGGGCTCGGTTGCGGTGCACGTCGCCCAGACACACGGGCTCGCGGCGCCGGCCGCGGCGACTCCGATTCCCGCCGTCGATGCGGCCGGCTATCGCGCCGGATGTGTGACGGTGATGCAGGACGCGCAGGTCGGCCACGTCGTGCTCGACAACGGTCTTCCGGTGCCGGAGGCGGCCCGGCCACGGGCCGCGGCCGGCGGCATCTCGCCGGCCATCGCCGCCGCGCCGGCGCCCCGCGCCGGCGGCCGACCGCTGGTGGCGGCGATCTTCCCGGGCCAGGGCTCGCAGTACACCGACATGTTCCGCTGCCTCGCCGCGGAGACGCCGGAGGCGCGGGCAGTGCTCGGCCGACTCGACTCACTCGCGCGGGCCTGCGGGCAGGCGACGCTCGCCGAAATCGCCTGGCGGCCCGACAACGGCCTGGGCACGCGGATCTGGGACACGCAGTGGGGCATGTACCTCGGCGACCTGCTCGCCTGGGGAGTCTTGCAAGACATGGGCTTTGCGCCCGACCTCGTCGCCAGCCACAGCTTCGGCGAGTTTCCGTCGCTAGCCGCCGTGGGTGCCTGGAGCTTGGAGGATGGCTGCCGCGCGACGCAGGCCCGGGCCGCGGCCGTGGAGCGGCACGGTCCTCGAAACGGGGCGATGCTGTCGGTGATCGCCGACCGGGCGACGGTGCGGAGGGCGATCGAGCCCTTCGCGGGGCAGGTGTGGGTGTGCGCGGAGAACGCGCCCGAGCAGTCGGTCATCGGTGGGGCCGCGCGGATTGTGGACGCCGTCGAGGTGATGCTCGAGGTCGCGCGGGTGAAGTCGAAGCGGCTGGCCGTGCCGAGCCCGTTCCATACGCCGTTGCTGGCCGCGGCGGCGGACGAGCTCGCCGCCACGATCCGCGGGCTGCGGATCATCGCTCCCCGGGTCACCACGTTCAGCAGCACGACGGCCACGCCGCTGGAGACCGCGGCCGAGATCCAGCAGAGTCTCATCCGGCAGATGACGGAGACCGTGCGCTGGGTCGATGTGGTGGAGCGGCTCTACGCCGCTGGCGCGAGGACGTTCGTCGAAGTCGGCCCTTGCGGAGTGCTCACAGGCCTGACACGGCGGATCCTCGAGGGCCGTGCGGGGGTGGCGTTCCTGCAGTTCGATCAGCGCGGCCGGGCGCCGCGCGAGCACCTGGCGCGGCTGCGCGAGCAGCTCGCGGCAGCGGGGGCGCTGGCTGCCCGTGGCACGAGCCATCCCGTCACGGTCTCCCCCGGGTCGACCGCCGGCACCGCCGAGACGTTTGCTGGTCGGGGTGCTTCGCGTCCGGCGGCAACTGCCCAGGCTGCGGCGGTCGCGCAGCCGATGAAGGCCGGGCGGGTCGTGTCGTTCGATGCCACGGCCCGCCGACGCGAACGCAATCGCAGCGGTGGGGCGCCGCGGCACGCGGCACGTGCGGCCGCCGCTGGTTCCGCGCCCATGAACGACACCGGCCTGACGCCGGCTGTGGTTCTCAGGACGAATCACGACGTCTGCCAGCCGACGGCTGCCGTCGCGGTCACGGAGAGCGCGAGCGACGGGCAGATCCCGGAAGGGCCCGATGCCGCCGAGATCGAGGCGTTCCTCATCGACTTCGTGGTGGAGCAGACGGGCTACCCGCGCGAGATCGTGGAGCTGGGCGCCGATCTGGAGGCGGATCTGGGGATCGACAGCATCCGCAAGGCGCAGCTGTTCGGCGAGATCGGGCAGAAGTACGGGCTGACGGCGGACGACAGCGTGTCGCTCGACGAGTTCCCGACGCTCCGCCACCTTCTCGAATACATGCTGCCGCGGGTGGCAGCCAAGCGGGGCGGGCCAATGGCGAGCATGGTGCAGCCGTCCGCCTTCCGGCAGCAATCGGCCCACTCCGCCGCTTATGCCCGAGGCTTGGAACGGGGACGCGACCATGCCGCGGCGATCGCCGCGTGGGCCAGGCAGGTGGTGGCGACGGGCGTCGCTGCCGACGCGGCGGCGCTCGAGCCGGCAGTGGAGGAGGAACTAGCAGGCGTCGCGGCCGGTGCCGGTGTCGAGCCAGGCGTGGTGCGGGCGGCCTTCGCGGAGCCCGCCCGGCCGCTCGGCGGCTGCGATGCCTTGATCGTCGCGCCGGCCGAGGTCGCCGCCGCGCGGGCTGTGATCGTCTGCCTGGGTCGGCATGCCGACCCGGCGATCCGCACGTTCGAGACGCACGGCCTGCGCGGCCGGCTCGTGGGAGTGAAGGGGCTGCCGGGCGCGGTGTTCGGCTGGAACGATACCGGCCTCGTGGCCGTCGCGGCCCAGACTTGCGATGGTGCCGCGACGCTCGTCTGCGAGCAACTCCTGACGACGTGCCGGTCCATCGATGAGGCCGAGCGGGCGGTGGGCGTGCTCGCCCGCCCGCCGCACGGTCTCGTGGTCGCGGCCATCGCCGGCGGAGGCTTCGAGGTCGTGGCCGGAGGACGACTGCAGCCGATCGCCGCCGTCGCGTGCCGGGCCGACGGCCGCGCGCCGCTGGCCCGAGTGCTGCTCGCCGACGGAGCGCGGACGGCCGCGTCCGCTGCCGCCGACCTGTTGAGGGCGGTGCCCGGCGTTCGCGACGCGCTCGCCGCGACCTGTGGCTGGATCAGCATTGGCGTCGTTGACGGCCGGGTCGCGGCGATCGCGGGCGGCCCTGGTGGAGCCGACTGGGCGCCGGCCGCGACCGATCTCGGCCCCGGCTGGGAGTCCGTCGCCGCCGCGCAGGCCGCCACGGTCGTGTCCGCGCGTAAGCCGGCCATGAGCCGGGCCGACGTCACCCGCCGCTATGGACTCGTGCTCCGCGAGGCCGTGCCCCTCACGGCCGGTCGCCGGCTCGCGGGGGAACGCGTGCTCGTCGTCAACGGCGGGCCCCTCGTCGAGTCGTTCATCGCCGCCATCCGCGCCGTCGGCGGCACGCCGATCGTCGTCGAGTGCGGCTCGGCCGACGAGGCCATCGTCGCGGTGGAGCAGGCCGAGGAGAGCGGTGCGGTTCGCCATCTCGTCGTGGTCGCGGCGCGCGCCGACGGCGGCGACTGGTTGCCCGCCCGCGACCGATCGGTGATCGCCGCCTTTTTCGCGTGCCAGCGCTGGCTCGTCCTCCGCGGCAAGGCCGGCGACGTGGCCGCGGCGACGCTCACGGGCGTGACGGGGCTCGGGGGTGACTTCGGGCTCGCCTTCCCGATCGGCTCGCCGGCCGGGGGAGCGATCGCCGGACTCCTCAAGGGCGTGGCCCGTGAGTTCGCCGGGCTGCACGTTCGCGTGCTCGACGCGGCCGTCACGCTGCCTGCGGCCGACGTCGCCGCGGCGGCCGTCGCCGAGATGCAGGACGGAGCCGGCCCGGTCGAGACGGCGCTGGTGGACGGGCGGCGGATGAACGTCGTGCCCTGCGACACGCCGCCCCGGGCGACCACGCCGTTGGCCGCGGTCGCGGCGGGCAGCGGCTGGATCGTGACGGGCGGCGCCCGCGGCGTGACCGCGGAGTGCTGCCGCGAACTCGGCCGGCGGCACGGTCTGCGGCTCGCGCTCGTGGGATCGACGGCGCCGGTGGCGGTGGAGCCGGCCTGGCTCGGCCTCGACGATGCGGGCCGGCGGGATCTCAAGAGCAGCGTGATGCTCGAGGCGAAGGCCCGGGGCGAGGAACCCCGGGCCGCCTGGAGGCGGATCGAGAAGTCGATCGAGATCGAGCGGTCGCTGGGCCAGTTTCGGGCGGCCGGCGTCGATGCCCGCTACTACGCCTGCAACCTCACCGACGCCGCCGGCGTGCGGGCGGCGGTGGGCCGCATCACCGCGGACATCGGGCCGGTGCGCGGCATCGTTCACGGCGCCGGCTTCGAGGCGGCCTGCCGGTTCGAGAAGAAGACGCTCGAGGGGCTGGAGGCGACGCTCGGCCCGAAGTGTGCCGGGCTGGAGCACCTGCTGGCGGCGGTCGATCCGGCGACGCTCGAGGCGGTGATCGCCTTCGGCTCGACCAGCGGCCGGCTCGGCGGCCACGGCCAGGCCGACTACTCGCTGGCCAACGACATGCTTGCGAAGATCATCGGCGGGTTGCGGCAACGGCGGCCGCACCTCCGGGGCACCGTGTTTCATTGGCACGCCTGGGACGAGGTCGGGATGGCGAGCCGGCCCGAGAGCCGGTTCGTGCTCGAGCGGTTCGGGCTGAAGTTCATGCCGCGCGCCGAGGGCGTGCGGCGGTTCATGGACGAGATCGAGGCGGGCCTGCCCGACGCCGAGGTGCTCGTCACCGAGCCGGCGATGTGCCCGGATGCGGTCGGCGGGCCGACGGTGGCCACCGCCGCGGCGACGCACCGCGGCAGCCTCGTGGCCGGCGTCGAGCCACGTGGGGCCGCGACCTGGGTGAAGTTCGCGCTCGATCCCACACGCGACCGCTTCCTCCTCGAGCACAAGCAGTTCGGCCGTCCGTTGCTGCCGGCCGTGATGGGGGCGGAACTGATCGCCCAGGCGGCGGCCGCCGCCGGCGCCGGCGGCGGTGAGATTCGCGACTTCGCGGTCGAGCGGCCGATCGGGTTCCCGGTGGACCAGCCGCGCGAGATCCGCGTGGAGGTCGGACCGGCCGGCGCCGGGCGGCGCGCGGTTCGCGGCTGGACGGGGATGCTCAACGGCGAGGGCCGGACCGCGGGCGAGGATCGCGTGCACGTCAGCGGCGTGATCACGGCCGGGCCCGTCGAGCCGATCGCCGCGACGCTCGACGAGCCGCCGTTCCCCTACAACCCGATGGTCTACCAGGATGACGGGCCGATGTGGCACGGACCCACGTTCCGCACGTTGACGGGACTGTTCTTCGACCGCTCCGGCGGCTGGGGAAGGCTGGTCGCGCCGGACGCGGACGTCGTGGCCGGCCCGCGCGGCGCTGCCGGCTGGACCGTGCCGGTGGCGACTCTCGACGGCTGCATCGTGGCCTGCGCGGTCTATTCCTACATCCTCTGTGGCCGCCGCGTTGAGGTGCCGGTGCGGTTCGATCGCCTGCGGATCGCGGCGCAGCCGCAGTGCGGTGAAACGTGCACGGTACGGATGCGGTTCCGATCGCAGGACCAGCGGGACAGCGTCTACGACCTCGTGCTCTTCGGCGCGGATGGCCGGCCGCTGCTGGCCCTCGACGGGCTGCACCTGGCGGTCATGGGACCCGACCGGAGCCGCCTCGCATGATCGGCTATCGCTGTGGCAATGCCTTGCCGTTGGGGCGTGTATGCCGTGGCCTGCGGGTCGGCGGCTGGGCGGTGGCAGCCGTCTTCGAGCCGCCGTTCGGCGATGCCGAGTCGCTTTCGGGCGCCGCGCTGCGGCTGGCGGAAGAACTCGTGCAGGCGACGCTCCCGGCCACGGACGCCGTGGTGCGCGTGGCCGGGCTGGCGCCCTCGGGCCGGCCGATCGCCAGCATCGCGGGTGTGGCGCCTGGGCCTTCGGTGTCGGTGTCGCACGTGCGCGACCTGCTCGGTGCGGCGGTCTCGAGCGACGGGCAGGTGGGGCTCGACATCGTCGATCCCGCAGACGCCGGTCGGGCCCTCGACGTCTTCTTCTCACCGGACGAGCTGGCGCTGATGCCCGACGACCTGGGACTGCTGCGGGCGCTGCTTTGGGCGGCCAAGGAGGCGGCCTATAAGGCGGCGGGCATCGACACCGAGTTTCGTCCGCGGCGGGTGACCGTTGAGAGCCTGTCGCTGAACGGCTTCACGTGGGGCGTGCATGACCGCCACGTCGAGGTGCATGGCGCGGGCCGCTTCGCGACCGTTGGCCGGCACGTAGTGGCGATCGCCGTGACCGCGCCCGCCACAGGCCGCGGTCGCCTGGCGGTCCTCCGGCAGCCGCCCGACGTTTTCGCTCGTCATTGGCTGATCCATGCCCGGCGTCCCGGGCCGTCCACGTCCGCACCCCAGGAGGGCTCTGCATGATCGATCTCACCGGAAAGGTGGCGCTGGTCACCGGCTCGAGCCGGGGCATCGGCCGGGCCTGCGCCCTGCGGCTCGCCGCGGCGGGCGCCGATGTCGTCGTCAACTACGTCACCAGCGGTCGCGAGGCCGACGAGGTGGCGGCCCAGATCGCGGCCCTGGGCCGCAACGCGGCCTGCGTGCGGGCCGACGTGGGCGAGGAGGAGGACGTGGCCGAGATGATCGGCTTCGTGGAGCGGGAGTTCGGCCGGCTCGACGTGCTCGTGCACAACGCGGCCACCGGCGGCTTCCGTCCGCTGGCGGCCACGACGCAGCGGCACTTCGACGCCGCGATGCACACGAACGTGCTGTCGCTGGTGCACCTGCTCAAGGCGGCGGCGGCGCTGCTGGAGCGGGCCGACGGCCGCAGCAAGGTGGTCGTGATGTCGAGCCACGGCACCCACATGGCGTTGCCGATGTACGGCCTGATCGGCGGCTCGAAGGCGGCTCTGACGGCGCTGGCCCGCCACTGGGCGCTCGAACTGGGCGCTCGGGGCGTGAATGTGAACGTCGTCGAGGCCGGGCTCGTGGAGACCGACTCCACGAAGCGGCTCCCCGGGGCTGCCGAGATGTTCGCCGGCCGCCGGCACAAGACGATGATGGGCGAGCGGATGCTGGAGGCGGACGACGTCGCCGACGCCGTGCTGTTCCTCGCCAGCCCACTCTCCGACCTCGTTCAGGGGCAGACCCTCGTGGTCGATGGAGGGGCCGCGATCCACGTGTGACCAGCGCCGGGCCGCCATGACGGCGGCCGGCATCCGGCAGAAGCGCCCATGACCAGCACCAGCGATTCCCACATCCTCCTCACCGGCGTGACGGGCCTCCTCGGCCGGTCGCTCCTTCGCGACCTGGCCGCCGCCGGCCGCCGCGTGGCGGTGCTCGTCCGCGGCTCGAAGACGGCCGCCGCCGCCGACCGCGTGGACGAGTTGCTCGACGACTGGCGCGCAGTGGCCGGCGTTGAGGTGGCCTGCCCGGTCGTGCTCGAGGGAGACCTGTCCATGGAGGGCTTCGGCCTGGCGGCGGAGCAGCGGGCGTGGATCGCAAGGCACGTCCGCGAGGTGATCCACTCCGCGGCCAGCCTCTCCTTCCAGTTCCGCGAGGCCGACGGCGAGCCCTACACGAGTAACGTCACCGGCACGCGGCACGTGCTCGCGCTGTGCCGCGCGGCGGGGATCCGCCGGCTGCACCACGTGTCGAGCGCGTACGTGTGCGGCCTGCGGGAGGGGCGGATCCTGGAGGCGGAGCTCGACGTCGGCCAGACGCCAGGCAACGACTACGAGCGGAGCAAGATCGTCTCCGAGGGTGAGGCCACGGCCGCCGACTGCCTCGACGTCTGCACGGTGCACCGCCCGAGCATCATCGTCGGCGATCTCGTGCACGGCTTCACCAACACCTTCCACGGCTTCTACAGGCCGCTGCGGATCGTGCAGCCGTTCGTCGAGGCCTTCGTGGGGGCCGAGCTGCCTCCCGGCTCGCTGCTCGACGTGCTCGGCATGACCGGCCGGGAGGGCAAGAACCTGGTGCCGGTGGACTGGGTGTCCGCCGCGATGACGCGGATCATCCTCGACGATTCGCTCCACGGCCGCACGTACCACCTCACATCCGGCGCGCCGACGAGCGTGGGCACGCTGTGCCGCGTGTTCGAGGGGCTCGTCGGGGAGATGGCGGCCGAGCTGCGCAGGCAGCGGGAGGCCGGCGCGGCGGCGGGCCGGCACAGGCCGCAGGCCGAGTTCGATCCCGCCACGCTTGGCAGGCTGTTCGTCGATCAGATGCACGTCTACAAGGCCTACTGGCGCGACGATCCGACGTTCGATGCGACGCACACCAGCCGGGCGTTGCCCGACCTGCCGGCTCCCTCCCTCGACGACGAATCGATCCGTCGGCTGTGCCGGTTCGCGATCGGGGCCAACTTTCGCTGGCCGCCCGTGGGGCGTCCGACCCGCGGCGCGACGGCCCGCGCGGCCCTGGAGGCGGCCCTCGGCCCGGCGGACTGGGCGGCCGCGCATGGCGAGGTCGTCGGCCTGGCAGCGACCGGCAGCGGAGGCGGACAGTGGACGCTGGCGATCGCCGACGGCCGGCCCCACGCGCTGCACGTCGGCCTGCCCCCGCGGCCCGTGCCGACGATCTGGCTGTCCGCCACGACGCTGGAGCGGCTGCTCGCTGGCACGACCTCGTTGGCAGAGATGGAGCGCCGCGGCGCGATCACGACCGAAGGCGGCGACGCAGCCGGTCGCCACCTGACCCGCGCAGCCCTTGCCGCGATTGTGCAGCGTTCCGCGCCGCTGGTTCACGCCTGACAGCGTGTGCACCGGCCGGCCGCTCTAGCCGCGGCGGTCGATGACCAGCGGGTCGTGCGAGCGGACGTCGCCGATCCGCAGCGAGGCGCGGCCGGCGAGCAGGTCGTCCACCACGTCGCCCACGACCGCGGCCCGCCAGCCGGAGGCCAGCAGCGGCGCGCGGTCGCCGGCGTCGTAGCCGAGCTTGCTCGCCAGGAGGTCGCGCATGTCGGAGGAGGTGCCGACCAGCGCCGGCGCGAGGTTCATCTGCCGGCACAGGCCGGCGATGGCCGTGGCCAGAAACTGACCGAGCATCGCCAGCTGCGACGGTGGCGCCCGATGCCGCTCGCCCCCCGGACACTCGTCGTCGGGCAGGTCGAGGCCGCGGCCGATCGCGTCGGCGAGCCCCTTGAGGATGTGCCGCAGGTCGGACCGCTGCATGCCGCGGACGGCCGAGATCTGCCGCTCGTCGGCGC
>Ga0315902_10001158_pt1 | contig 42905 bp, 30 predicted proteins | sample LakEriMetagenome_9_FD_203523 | JGI IMG/M metagenome (GOLD analysis project Ga0315902, IMG submission 203523) | Freshwater fungal communities from buoy surface, Lake Erie, Ohio, United States - Buoy 12 MA117 | ecosystem: Environmental > Aquatic > Freshwater > Lake > Lake biofilm | place: USA...
ATGAACTTAGCGATGGTTGTGGCAACACAGGAACTGCTTCAGTAACATTTACCGCTACTGATGCTTGTGGAAATGCTACTTCTTCAACGGCTACATTTACTATTGAAGATACTACGGCTCCAACTATAGATACGGCTGCTGCAAACGCAACTGTTGAATGTGATGGAAATGGTAATGCTGCTGCTTTAACTGCTTGGTTAGCTTCAAACGGTGGTGCTGCTGGTTCAGATACTTGTTCTAGTGTAACTTGGACAAATAACTTTAATGAACTTAGCGATGCTTGTGGAAATACAGGAACTGCTTCAGTAACATTTACGGCTACTGATGCTTGTGGTAATGCTACTTCTTCAACAGCAATATTTACTATTGAAGATACTACGGCTCCAACTATAGATACGGCTGCTGCAAATGCAACTGTTGAATGTGATGGAAATGGTAATGCTGCTGCTTTAACTGCTTGGTTAGCTTCAAACGGTGGGGCTACTGCTTCTGATACTTGTTCTAATGTAACTTGGACAAATAACTTTAATGAACTTAGCGATGGTTGTGGAAATACAGGAACTGCTTCAGTAACATTTACGGCTACTGATGCTTGTGGAAATGCTACTTCTTCAATAGCAATATTTACTATTGAAGACTCAACTAATCCGGTAGCGCCTGAAGCTCCAGCAACGGTAACTGTAGCTTGTGCTGATGAAGTACCTGCTATGATTTCATTAACTGCTATTGATAATTGCTCTGGTGAAATAACAGTTCAAGGTACCGATACCACAACGCCAGGAGATTGTCCTAACTCGTTCATTGTAACTAGAACTTGGACTTTCACGGATGCTTGTAACAATACATCTTCTGTATCACAAACTATTAATGTAGTAGATGATCAGGCTCCGGTAGCTCCTGAAGCTCCAGCATCTATAACTGCTACTTGTACAGGTGAAGTTCCTACAATGATTTCGCTTACTGCAGTTGACAACTGTTCTGGTTCTATTACCGTTCAAGGAGTTGATACAATTGTACCAGGTAACTGTCCTAACTCTTTCACTATAACTAGAACATGGACATTCATTGATGCTTGTAGCAATACATCTTCTGTATCTCAAACCATTGCTGTTGGTGATACTATTGCTCCAACGTTCAATCAAAGTACACCAGCAAACACAAATGCATTTTGTGATGATGTTCCTGATCCAGCTGTCTTAACAGCAACTGATAATTGTGGAACTGCAACAGTAAATATGACGGAAATCATTTTACAAGGAAACTGCCCTTCTAATTATGAAATAATAAGAACTTGGACAGCTACTGATGCTTGTGGAAATTCAACTATAGTAACACAAACTATTGATGTTTCTGATACAACTGCACCAGAATTAGTAGGAACTATTGAAACTCCAATTAATACATGTGATGAAATCCCTGCTGTACCTGTTCTTCAATTTACTGATAATTGTACCGGAACTGTTGTTACTCCTGCTCCAAGTGAGACTACATCTACAGTTGTTAATGGTGTTTATACTATTACAAGAACATGGACTGTAACTGACGCTTGTGGAAACACAAGAGAGTTCCAACAGTTGATTAATGTAATCACTAATCCAGTAATAGAGGTAACCGTTACTGACCAGGTATGTAATGATAGTGAAACTATAACTTGGGACTTGAGCACTTATTTACCAACAGGTACTCCTACTGGAGGAAATTGGATAAATGAAAGTAATGTAGGAACATTTAATGGATCTATATTCAATGCTTATCAAGTTCCAGAAGCAAATTATATATTCAGCTATAATTATACTAATGAAAATTCTTGTCCTCAAAAAGTAAATGTAATTGTACCTGTTGAATTATGTGCTGTTGCAGGTTGTGATACAGTAATTATTCACAATGCATTCACTCCTAATAATGATGGTATAAACGAATGGTTCCAAATTGATAATATTGGTCAAGACTGTCATTTGCCAAATACCGTTGAAATCTATAACCGTTGGGGAGTTTTAGTATATGAAACTAAAAACTACGACAACAGTACTAGAAAATTTGAAGGTGTTTCTGAAGGAAGAACGACAATAAATAAATCTGACGATTTACCAACGGGAACCTATTTTTATATCATCCAATGGACTGATGGCACCCAAAAGATAAACAAAGACGGATATTTATACCTTACTAGATAAAAAACCCTACTAATTCCTGAGGGTTGAAAAGCCTTCAGGATTAAAAAATAGAAAATATGAGAACAAAAATTTTAATTTTCGCTTTGATGTTAACGTGTTACGCTTCTTTTGCTCAGCAAGATGCACAGTATACCCAATACATGTATAACACTATAAATATCAATCCAGCTTATGCAGGATCAAGAGGAGTTATGAGTATTTTTGGATTGCATCGTACCCAATGGGTAGGATTAGATGGTGCTCCTACCACTAACGCTTTCTCCATTAATACGCCTATCAACAACAGTAATCTAGGAGTTGGTTTTTCTTTAGTAAATGATAGAATTGGTCCAACAAGTGACAATACTATTTCGGCCGATATATCATACTCTATTCGTATGAATGAAGATTACAAACTGTCTTTTGGAATTAAAGCTTCGGGGAATATATTTAATCTAGACACAGATAAATTGGATCCTGCAGATGCCACTGATCCAAATCTTCAAAACTTCAACAATGAGTTCTCTCCAAATTTTGGAGCTGGTGTTTATCTTCATTCTAATAAATTTTATTTAGGGCTTTCGGTGCCAAACTTCTTGCAAGATTCTAAATACAACGATAATGCAGTAGCTGTATTTCAAGAAAGAATGAACTTTTACGCTATTGGAGGTTATGTATTTGATATAACTCCTTCTATAAAATTCAAACCTGCTTTCTTAACTAAAATGGTAACAGGTGCCCCACTTCAAGTGGATGCTTCAGCTAATTTCCTTTTCTTTGATAAATTAATGATTGGTGGTGCTTATCGTTGGGATGCTGCAGTTAGTGCATTGGCTGGATTTCAAATAACCGATGGATTATTTATTGGTTATAGTTATGATATGGAAACAACAAATTTGAGAAGATATAACTCGGGTTCTCATGAGGTATTCTTGAGATTTGAGTTGTTCAACAAAGTAAGCAAAATGGTATCCCCTAGATTCTTCTAATAACACAACATCATGAAAAATAAAATTACATATTTAGTACTATTAGCTATCACTTGTGTGAATGGTTATTCGCAGGTTACTACTAACAAAGGAGAAATAAAAGGTAATAAAGAGTATGCAAAATACGCTTATATAGATGCTATTAAAACATACGAGCGAATCTATGAAAAAGGATATAAATCGCCTGATATGTTGCTCAAAATTGGTAACGCTTATTATTTCAATGCCGAATTAGAAAAAGCTAATAAATGGTATGCAGAGCTTTATGGAACAAGTCCAGAACAAGATCCTGAATTCTATTATCGTTTTGCACAAACTTTAAAAGCTGTAAAAGATAACGACAAAGCCTCCGCTATGTTAGCCAAGTTTTCCGAAAAAAGTGGTAATGACAGCAGAGCAAAATTACTTTCTCAAAAAAGAGATTATTTAGCTGAAATTAAAAGCAACTCAGGTCGCTACAAAATAGAAAATGCAGGTATAAATACGAAGTATTCTGACTATGGCACAGCATTTATGGGAACTAAAGTGGTATTCTCATCTGCCCGTGATACTGGAAATTTCTCTAAAAGAATTCACACTTGGACAGGACAATATTTTACCAATTTTTACGATTCACCTATAGCCGAAGATGGTTCTCTTGGAGCTGTTGGAAAATTTGGTAAAAAAATAAATACAAAATTTCACGAAGACACACCCGCGTTTACCAAAGACGGAAAAACGGTTTACTTCACACGTAATAACTACCTTGACCAAAGAGGTTATGATGCTGGTAAAGTAACACTTTTAAAAATTTACAAAGCTACTTTAGATAAAGAAGGACAATGGAATAATATTACACCACTTCCATTCAATAGTGATAGTTATCAAACGGCTCACCCTGCTCTATCTCCAGATGAAAAAACATTATACTTTGCCTCTGATATGCCTGGAACTCATGGCCAATCAGACATCTACAGAGTAAAAATAAATGAAGATGGAAGTTTTGGTAATATTGAAAATTTAGGAGATTCGATTAACACTGCAGGTAGAGAAACCTACCCTTTTGTATCTGATGATAACGAATTGTACTTCGCTTCAGACGGCCAGCCTGGAATTGGTGGAATGGATATTTTTATCACAAGATTACCAAAAGATGGTAGCCTTAATTTTAAAGATGTACTAAACGTTGGTGAAGAAGCAAATAGTCCAAAAGATGATTTTGCCTTTATCATTAACTTTAAAACTAAAAAAGGATTTTTAAGTTCTAACAGAGATGGCGGACAAGGAAGTGATGATATTTATAAATTTGTAGAAACTAGACCGATTTGGTGTGATCAAATTCTATATGGTGTGATAACTGACGAAGACTCAAAAGCAATTATTCCAAATACTAAATTGATTCTTTTTGATGAAAAATTCAAACAACTTAAAGAAACAACATCTGACGCACAAGGTAAATATGAATTTACCGAAGTTATTTGTGGAACAAAATATTTTGTAAGAGCTTCTCATGAAGAATATAATACTAAGGAAATACCAGTAATTATTGGAAAAGAAACTGGTAAAACAGAACTAAACATTGAACTTAATACATCTACTTGTAAAGTTAAAATTGGTGATGATTTAGCGGATTGTTTCAAAATTAATATCATCTATTTTGATTTAGACAAATGGAATATTAGACCTGATGCTGCGGTTGATTTAGCAAAATTATTGGATGTATTGAAGCAAAATCCATCAATGAAAATCAATATTCGTTCTCATACTGATAGCAGAGCTTCGTTCTCTTATAACGATAAGTTATCTAAAAGAAGAGCAAAATCTACTAAAGATTGGTTAATCAAAAACGGAATTGCCTCAGATCGTTTAACATCTGAAGGTTTAGGTGAAAACGAATTGGTAAACAATTGTTCAGATGGTGTAAAATGTACAGAAGCAGAACACCAACTTAACAGACGTTCCGAATTTATAATTACAGCGCTATAATACAAAACCCTTACAATCATACTTTAAAAAGCATCCTGAAACGGATGCTTTTTTTTATCTTTGAGATATGGAAATAACAAAACTTTTCAAAGATTTTTTTGAAAGCGAAAAAGCAGGTGGATTTACATTAATTGCATGTACAGTATTCTCATTATTTTTAGCAAATTCTATTTGGAGTGATAGCTACTTAAATATTTGGCACCACCAACTAGGAAATCATTCACTTGAACATTGGATAAATGATGGCTTGATGACCATTTTCTTTTTGCTGATAGGTTTAGAATTAGAGCGCGAAATTTATGCCGGAGAACTTTCCAATATCAAAAATGCATTGCTTCCAATCTCAGGAGCACTTGGCGGAATGCTTATTCCCGCTGCTTTATTTTTACTTTTAAATTTTGGTACAGCAACCCAATCCGGAGCAGGAATTCCGATGGCAACCGATATTGCTTTTGCACTGGGAATATTATCGCTATTGGGAAACAAAGTGCCAACTTCATTGAAAATATTCTTAACCGCTTTGGCAGTGATTGATGATTTAGGTGCGATTTTGATAATTGCCATATTCTATACAGGCGATTTAAATTGGATGAATCTAACCATCGCTTTATCTATTTTTTCAGTATTGTTAGTCCTTAACAGAATGAAAGTCCACAACCTTATTCCTTATCTAATTGGCGGCGTTTTTATGTGGTTTTTTATGCTGAATTCGGGAGTCCATGCTACAATTACTGGAGTTTTATTGGCGTTTGCAATTCCGTTTAGTACAGGAAGTGATAAATCGCCATCCATAATTTTACAGCATTTTTTACACAAACCTGTAGCCTATTTTATTCTTCCGATTTTTGCATTGGCCAACACCGCAATTATAATAAATTCCGATTGGCACTTTGCTTTGACTCAAAATTATACACTGGGAATTGCTTTTGGATTAATCATTGGGAAACCAATTGGAATTTCGCTTTTCAGTTACTTGGCAGTGAAATTAAAAATTTGTTCGCTTCCGGAAGACATCAATTGGAAAGCCATAATCGGAGTTGGATTTTTAGGTGGAATCGGATTTACCATGTCAATTTTTATAACACTTCTTGCCTTTTCAGATAATGAACACATTGATAATTCTAAAATCATGATTTTAGTTTCGTCATTAATTGCCGGTATTTTAGGCCTATTATTTTTAAAGTCTGTTTTAAAGAAGAATCTCAATGAAACTAATTCGTAATTCATTAATACCAATTCCTTCTTTTAAAATAATAAATCATGCCCAACAACAAAAAAAGCATACATCCCAATATAATAAAATAGCCATATTTCCAATGCAATTCAGGCATGTTATCAAAGTTCATTCCGTATACACCAACGATAAAAGTCAACGGCATAAAGAAAACGGAAACCACGGTCAAGGTTTTCATTACTTCATTCATCTTGTGGTTTTGGGTAGAAAAATAAAAATTGGAAGCGCTATCAAGTGTAATCATATCATATTCAATTTGCTCTAAAAGCTCCAAACTTTTTTGATGCAAACGGTCAAAAAAACTGTAATTATCATGCTCGATGGCATTAAAGACATTATCATCCTTCATACTTTTTATAGAATACAAAGAATCGCGCAACGGAATTATAGAACGTTTTAAGAAATTATAATTATCCCGATGTTTTTCTATTTGTTCTAAGATTTTTGGATTGGTGCTTGTCTTTGATAAATTAATTAAATCCTCTACTCTATCTTCTTCATTTTCAATAGTTATATAGAAATTTTCCATTACAGCATCAAGCAATAAATACAAAAGGTAATCTGCTTTTTTGTCTCTTACAATTCCGGAATGGGTTCGCATACGTTCCCGAATATGTGCAAAAAAATCGCTTCTTTTTTCCTGAAATGAAACTAACATTCCATTCTTCAAAAGAAAACTAATCTGCTCAACATTAATATTATCACTATTTTCAATTGGCAATAGTGACTTTATGTTAAAAAACAAAACATCGTGATATTCATCTAACTTGGTTCGTTTGGTTGTATTCAGAATATCGCCAAGCATAAAATTATCTACATTTAAATACTCACCAATCGATTTGATAATATCAATATCATTCAATCCGTGAATATTGAGCCAATTAACTTTTGAATTGTCAAAACACTTATGCAATTGGGCTGTTCTAAATTCGGCATACTCTGTCAAATCATTGGTGTCATAAACAAACAACTGCATTTCTGTTTTTATCAACTTATGACTGCCAGTATATTCTAAAATAGTGGGCTGAACTTTTCTTCCTTTTTTGTATTTAATTTTTCTCACGAATTCTAAATTTGTTTAAATTTAATACTATTTCTTTTTTTAGAACTATTTTTACCAAAAATCATTTTATGCAAACATTAATCATCAACATAAAAGAACTGCTACAAGTTAGAGAAACTTCTATAGTTAAAGTTTCTGGAAGCGAAATGGCTATTTTACCAACTATTAAAAATGCTTTTTTATTGATAGAAAATGATTTAATTGCCGCTTTTGGTTCAATGGATAACTGTCCGAAAATAAACGCTGACAAAACGATTGATGCTACAGGAAAAATGATTTTACCAACTTGGTGTGACAGCCACACCCATATTGTTTACGTTGGCAATCGCGAACAAGAATTTGTAGACAGAATTAATGGTTTAACTTATGAAGAAATTGCCAATCGAGGGGGTGGTATTTTAAATTCGGCCAAAAAACTAAACCAAGCTTCAGAAGATGAAATTTACAACCAATCTAAAAAAAGACTGGAAGAAGTTATTCGACAAGGAACCGGTGCTGTCGAAATTAAATCGGGTTACGGTTTGACTGTTGATGGCGAACTGAAAATGCTTCGAGTGATTAAAAAATTAGCTGCTAATTATCCTATAACAATCAAAGCAACATTCCTTGGCGCTCATGCTTTCCCTTTAGCCTATAAAGAAAATCACAGTGGTTATATCGATTTATTAATCAATGAAATTCTGCCAAAAATTGCCAAAGAAAACTTAGCGGATTATATTGATGTCTTTTGTGAAACGGGTTATTTTTCGGTAGCAGAAACCGAACGAATTATGGAATCCGGAAAGCAATATGGATTGCGATCCAAAATACACGTCAATCAATTTACTGCTATAAACGGAATTGCCGCTTGCGTTAAACACAATGCCCTTTCGGTTGACCATTTAGAGATTGTAACTGATGACGATATTGAAATACTTAAAAACACAGAAACCATGCCAGTAGCCTTGCCAAGTTGTTCCTATTTTATAAGTATTCCATACACACCGGCAAGAAAAATGATTGCTGCCGGTTTACCTATCGCATTAGCTTCCGATTTTAATCCGGGAACATCGCCTTCCGGAAATATGAATTTTGTAGTAGCAACGGCTTGTATCAAAATGAAAATGACACCCGAAGAAGCTATCAATGCTGCCACAATAAATGGTGCATATGCTATGGGAATTTCGGATACGCATGGAAGTATTACTGTGGGTAAAAAAGCCAATCTAATTATCACAAAACCATTAAATTCATTCTACGAATTACCTTATTCTTTTGGTACTGATTTAATTGATCAAGTGTTGCTAAACGGAAAGTTAATTTCATAAAAAAAGCCCTGACAAACAGGACTTCTTTCTTTTATAACAATTAATAAGATGATTATTATCGTAAGCTAAAGCTACTTTTTGAAACCAATTCTCCTTTGTCGAATACATTCACAAAATAAGTTCCTTTGGCAAAATCTTTTCCTGGCAATTGTTCCGAAACTTCAACTGTTTTGTTTTCATATTTTACTGTTGTAGTAAAACTATAAGTTAACGAGGTTTCCCCAAATGAAATCGTAGCTTTATCTCCCAAAACATTATTTTTAGAATCAATTACCTGAACGTAATAGGTTTTATCACCTGATTTGGCAATTTTATTTTCTGCAACAGTAAAGTTAATTTTAAGCATATCAGTTCTGCTTGCTTTGTCAGTAACTATTTGTTTTCCTGAACTTCTTACTTTGTATGAGGCTGTTTTCAAATTGGTAATCGATAGTTTAGAACCCAATTCAACTTTTTTTGCTAAATCTTCATTTTGACCAACCAAAACCTGATTGTATTTTTTGTTGTCCTCCAGTACTACTTTAGTGCTATCTAAATTTGTGGTTAAGGTTTGATTTTGCTTTTTCAACACCTCAACTTCCTGCATCAAATTCTGCATTTTTTGCTCCAATGCTTTATATTGAGTTCTATATTTCAGTAATGAAGCGTTGTCACCTTTTGACGCTTTTAATTGTGCCATTAGTTTTACAACTTTATCTCTTTCTGCAATCAACTCATCCGACATAGAAGTATTTTCAGCAATTGCAGCATCGTAAGTTGTTTTTAGATCTGCCAAATCCTTCAACACTGATTCTTTTTCAGATTTAACTGTTGTGACGGTTGTTTGTAACGTCTTTGCATCTGACGTTAATTTAAAAATGTAGATTAAACTTCCTATCAATAAAACTGCTAATATTCCAATAATAGCTTTTAGTTTCGAGTGATTGTCTTGATTTTCCATGTACTTATTTTATTTTATTTTTAAATAATACTATTTGATATAGTAACGAAAGATAAGCATTTTTATTATATTTTTGGTGAAATATTTTATTAAGATGGAGAATATAATTCCGTTTTCGATTACTGATTTAGCAAAAGTTACCAATCACCGTAGCGGTGAAGTAAAGTTTGGTGAAAAAATGTTAACTATTGCCAAAGGTGAAAATTGTCATGACTATTTGAAAAACTGCGAAGCGAAATATGTTCTTTTCGGAATTCCAGAAGACGTTGGTATTCGCGCTAATTTTGGTCGCCCTGGTGCAAATTCAGCATGGGAAAGTGCCATTGCGAGTATTGCGAACATTCAACATAATCGTTTTTGTAAAGGAAGTCAAATATTGGTTTTAGGAACATTAGATGTGGCTGAAGAAATGGAAGCTGCTAAAGATTTGAATTTTCACAATACAGTAGACCGTAAAAAATTAAGCTCTCTCGTTGAAAAAATTGATAAAGAAGTTGTGCATATTGTTAGTTGCATTATTAAATATGGAAAAACTCCTATAATTATCGGTGGAGGACACAACAATGCTTACGGAAATATAAAAGGAACGGCGCTTGGATTGGGAAAACCAATAAACGCAATCAATTTTGATGCTCATTCCGATTTCAGGATTCTGGAAGGCAGACACAGTGGCAATGGCTTTTCATATGCATATGAAGATGGTTTTTTGAAGAAATATTTCATTTTCGGTTTACACGAAAATTACACTTCGAAAAATGTATTAGATAATTTAAAGAAAATTGAAGACCGTGTTGCTTTTAATACATACGACGAAATTAAAGTTAGACAACAGAAAAACTTTCAGCACGAACTAATAACTGCGAGTGAATTTATAAAAAATGATGCTTATGGCATTGAAATCGATTTGGATGCTTTGCCAAATATTGCCAGTAGTGCCATGACTATGAGTGGTTTTTCAGTAGAAGAATTACGTCAGTTTGTTTACTTTTTTGGTAAAAACAAAAACGCAGCTTACCTACATATATGCGAAGGCGCACCCGATTTAGGTGAAGAAAAAAACAATCATCTTATCGGAAAACTGATTGGCTATTTGGTAACTGATTTTATTAAATCGAGAAAGGAATTGATTTAATTGTGAATGGTAAATTTTGAATGGTGAATGTTAGCAAAATCTAATTCATAATTCACAACTCACAATTCACAATTATAAACCCTATCTTTGCGCAGACTTACTACTTAACGGTAAGTATATTTTATGTTATTCGAAGATTTATCATTATCCAAAAGTATTCAAAGAGCTGTTTTTGAAGAAGGATACACTAGCCCAACGCCTATTCAGGAAAAGTCTATACCATTTATTTTAGCAGGAAAAGATTTAGTAGGTTGTGCTCAAACCGGTACCGGAAAAACGGCAGCTTTTGCTATTCCAATTATACACAATTTGCATCGCATGATTGGGTCGTCTAAAAAAACAAAAGAAATTCGTTGTTTAGTAGTTACTCCAACTCGAGAATTAGCCGTTCAAATTGGTGAAAGTTTTGACACTTATGGAAAATATACCAACATTCGTCAACTAACGATTTTTGGTGGCGTTTCACAAGTACCACAAGTAGACCAATTAAAAAAAGGTGTCGACGTATTAATTGCCACACCTGGAAGATTATTGGATTTACACAAACAAGGTTTTGTCGATTTTGACAGCTTGCATTATTTGGTTTTAGACGAATCTGATTTGATGCTCGACATGGGTTTTATTAACGATGTCAGAAAGATTGTCAAACTGGTTCCAACCAACAGACAAACTTTACTGTTTTCGGCAACGATGCCAATGGCAATTCGAGAATTAGCAGATACTTTTTTAAACAAACCCGAATATGTTTCGGTAACTCCGGTTTCATCGACAGCAGAAATTATTGAGCAGCAAATCTATTTTGTAGACAAGACAGACAAACGTGCTTTGTTATATCATTTGATACGCAATGAAAACCTTAGCAACGTATTGGTTTTCGTTCGAACCAAACACGGAGCAGACAATGTGGTTAAAGCACTGAAAAAACACGGAGTTAATTCCGAAGCTATTCATGGCGACAAATCACAAACGGCGAGACAACGTGTTCTAGATCATTTCAAAAACAAGGAAATCTCTGTTTTGGTTGCTACAGATATTGCTGCGCGAGGCATTGATATTGAAAGTTTACCATATGTAATCAATTTTGATTTGCCCAATATACCTGAAACTTACGTTCACCGAATAGGTAGAACCGGTCGTGCTGGAAATGGTGGAATATCGATTTCTTTTTGCAGCAAAGACGAAGAACCTTACTGGAAGGACATTCAAAAACTGATAAAGGTAAATGTAAAAACCATTAAAGATCATCCATTTCCATGGAAAGATGAAGTTCCGAATCCGGATGCAAAACCTGATTTGAGAAACAAAAAGAAACCCGAAGGAAAAGAAAATAATTCAAGAAAATCGGAAGCTTCTAAAAAAAATAAAAAACGCTGGTATTAACCGGCCTTTTCTCTGTTTTTAACTTGATTGTGAATGACCTGAAATAATTTTGAAGGTTCAAAAGGTTTTACCATAATATCATTCATTCCGGCAGAAATAGCTTGTTCCGCTACTTCTTGTTTGTCAAAAGCTGTCAAGGCAATTATAGGAATAATGATTCCCTTTTCCCTGATTTTTCGAGTAGTATCAAAACCGTTAATTAATGGCATATTGATATCCATTAATATTAAATCAAACGATTCTCTATCTAAAGCAACTAAAGCAGCATAACCGTCATCTACAATAGTGCAACTCATATTGCTACTCTGAATAATTTTTTTGGTTACAACCTGATTAATTTTATTGTCTTCAACAACCAAAATATTATATAAATGGCTTGTAGATAAATCGACCTCTATATTATTAATAATTTCTTTTGATTTGTCTTCATCAAATTCAAATCCAATGGTGAATGAAAAAGTTGTGCCGACATTTTCTTCGCTTTCTAAATGAATTTCGCTGTCGAATAATTTTATCAAACTTGATACTATAGACAATCCTAAACCAGTTCCTTGATAATCTTCTTCTTTCCGCTCAATCTGAACAAATTTTTCAAAGATTTTTCCATGATCTTCTTTAGCAATTCCGATTCCGGTATCTTTAACTTTAAATTCTATAAAATAGGTTTTATCTTCTACTTTTTTCAAATCGGCAATGACCGCAACTTCACCATTTTTGGTAAACTTTAAAGCATTACTAATTAGGTTCATAATAATTTGTGACAAACGAAGTTTATCGCCTATTAAAAATTCAGGAATGGCTGTATCGATTTCAACTGTTAGTAAGTCGTTATTTTTATCGGCTATATATTCTACTGAATTTTTGATTAAAGTAATTTCATCAGTCAAGTTAAAAATAAGGCTTTCCAACACGATCCGTTTCTCTTCTATTTTATTGATTTGAAGAATATCATTTACCAAAGAAAGCAAGTATTTAGCGGAAAATTTTAAAGATTTTAAATGTGGACTATTGCCTAATTCTTTGTGTTCATCTAAAATAATATTGGTAATTCCGATAACGCCATACAAAGGCGTTCTTAATTCGTGAGTAATTGTGGAAACGAACTGAGATTTGAGTTGTGATGCTTCTTCTGCTGCTTCTTTTGCCAAAACAAGTTCTTCATTGGCTTGCTTTAATTCGATATTAGCCTGTTCTCTTAGCTTTATGTTTTTATATAAAGTTAATAACAGTAATAATAAAATTATCAGGATTACTATAAATAGAATAACAATTAGCTTGGATTCTTTTATGTTTTGTTGATTTTTTTGGTTTACTTGTTCAATTCGTTCTAATTGATTTTTATATTCATCTAATTCAATTTGAACAGCTGCTTTTTGCAAAGTATCAAGTTTGTCTTCTGAATAGAGAACTTTGCTAAGTGAATCTAATTTTATTTTGTACTCCTTTGCTTTTTCATGTTCTTCATAATGATCGTAATGGTGAACCAAATTTTCATAAATACTAATTAAGTAGGAGTCTAATTGAATCTCATTTGCTAATTTTTGTGCTTTAGCATAATGTTTTTCGGCTTCAGCTTTTTTATTGTGATTTGTTGCATAAACACCAAGTAGAGAAGACATTCGCATTCTCATTTCTTGGTCACCATTCTTCATTACATTTTCCTGAATGTCTTTTAAATATAGATTACCTTCATTATATTTATCAATTGCAAAGTAAGCACTGACAATATTCATTTTTGTATTATTGATGTCGGTAGAGTCTTTTATTTTTTCGGCAAAGTATAATGCCTTTTTATAATAATTGATTCCTTTCGGAACATCAATTTGGTTGTAATAATAAACACTTCCTAAATTTCCATATATCCAATTAAAGAGTTTATCGTTATTGGTGCTTTTGGCATAGAAAAGTGCTTTGTTATAAAATTCAATTGCTTTTTTAGAATCGGAACATTCATTGTAAATAACACCCAGCGTATTGTAGGATTGAGCAATATATAAATTGTCATTAATACCAAAAGATGTAATCAAAGCTTGCTTTGAAGATTCTAATGCTTTGTCATATTTTGACTCATTAAAATCGGAAACAGCTTGATTTAACAATTTTTCTATTTCAGCTTTTTCCTTTTTATAATTCTGTGCTACCAAATTGGTAAAGCAAAAAAGTATTAAAACAAGTAAACTAATGAATTTAGCTCTAATCATATAGAAAGTTCAATGTTCAAATATAAAGTTTTTATTCAAAAAAAAATCCCGATTGCTCAGGATTTTAAAGTTGTTTGATTAATTTCTAATCAATTTTCTATACTTAATTCGTTTTGGAGTAAGATCGACACCTAAACGTTTCTTTTTATTTTCTTCATATTCAGAAAATCCGCCTTCAAAATAGTACACTTCAGAGTTTCCTTCAAACGCCAAAATGTGTGTACAAATTCTATCCAAAAACCATCTGTCGTGACTAATCACCACAGCACATCCGGCAAAGTTCTCCAATCCTTCTTCCAAAGCACGAAGAGTATTAATATCTAAATCATTCGTTGGCTCATCGAGTAATAATACGTTACCTTCTTCTTTCAAAGTCATTGCTAAATGCAAGCGGTTACGTTCACCACCTGATAGTGCTGCCACTTTTTTATTTTGATCGCTTCCGCCAAAATTAAAACGAGATAAATACGCTCTCGAGTTAACTTGTCTTCCGCCCATCATGATTAATTCCTGTCCGTCACAGAAATTTTCCCATATCGATTTATTTGGATCAATGTTAGAATGTGATTGGTCAACATAAGCAATTTTAACCGTGTCACCAACGCTAAATTGCCCGGAATCTGTTTTTTCTTCACCCATGATCATTCGGAATATAGTTGATTTACCAGCTCCATTTGGTCCAATAATCCCAACAATTCCTGCTTGTGGTAGGGTAAAGTTTAGATTATCATATAATAATTTATCTCCAAATGCCTTGGCTACATTCTTAGCTTCAATTACGTTAGTTCCCAAACGTGGACCATTTGGAATGTAGATTTCTAATTTTTCGTCTAGTTCTTTTTGGTCTTCGTTTAAGAGTTTATCGTAGTTCTGTAAACGCGCTTTTTGCTTTGTCTGACGTCCTTTTGCACCTTGTCGAACCCAATCCAACTCACGTTCTAAAGTCTTTCTACGTTTGGAAGCTACTTTTTCTTCCTGCTCCATTCTTTTAGATTTTTGATCAAGCCAAGAAGAATAATTTCCTTTCCACGGAATACCTTCTCCTCTATCCAATTCCAATATCCATCCTGCAACATTATCCAAGAAATACCTATCGTGTGTTACCGCAATTACTGTTCCTGAATATTGAGCTAAATGTTGTTCTAACCAAAGTACACTTTCAGCATCTAAGTGGTTGGTAGGCTCGTCTAGTAACAATACGTCTGGATTTTGCAATAACAAACGGCAAAGTGCTACTCTTCGTTTTTCTCCACCAGATAAAACACTGATTGGCATATCTCCTTCGGGAGTACGAAGTGCATCCATAGCTACTTCTAATTTATTATCTATTTCCCATGCTCCACAAGCGTCAATTCTGTCTTGTAATTGTGCTTGCCGATCCATGAGTTTATCCATTTTATCAGCATCTTCATAGACTTCAGGCAAACCAAACATATCGTTTATTTGATTGAACTCGTCTAAAAGTGCCATTGTATCAGCTACTCCTTCTTTTACAATTTCCAAAACCGTTTTGGTTTCATCTAGTTTTGGTTCTTGTTCAAGGTAACCTACGGTATAACCAGGTTGAAAAACCACATCACCTTGGTAGTTTTTATCTACACCAGCGATAATCTTCAAAAGAGAAGATTTACCAGAACCATTCAATCCAAGTATACCAATTTTTGCTCCATAAAAGAAACTTAAATAAATATTTTTTAATACTTGCTTATCGCTTCCTTGATACGATTTACTCAATCGTTGCATTGAGAATATTACTTTCTTATCGTCTGACATTTATTAAAATTATTTTAAATTATAAATTTTGAATTCTGAAATTATATTTTGCCCTTAAGATGAAAATCATTTAAAATTTAAAATTCATCATTTAGAATAAATCTATAATCGTCCTTTTAATGAACTGAATACCCATGCATTTGCTAAAAAGCCTACTCCAGTTGAACCAAATCCCCAGCCGGCAGTTTCGTCATAACGAAATGCACCTAGTGCTATAAGTATTAATCCCATGATAATCATTATTAAAGTTGCCCATCCGAGGACAGTATTTTTATTCATTGCCATGTTATGTGGTTTTTAATTTTGGAGAGCAAATTTAAGTAAAATATGTGAGTTTTGAAAGGGATTAGAGAAAAGGTAAAAGGGATAAGAAAAAGAAGTGAAAGCTTTTTATTTAAACGAAAACGATTCAAACTAATCACTTATCCCTCTTTCCTAGTTACTTTTATAAACAACTCCTTCTTTCATTACAAAAACTACATTGTTAACCGTAGTAATATCTTGAGTCGGATCATCGTTTGTGGCGATGATGTCGGCAATATACCCAGCTTCTATAGAACCAATTTGTTTGTCAGAATCAAGAAGCTTGGCATTAGTAATTGTTGCAGCTTGTAATGCTTTTATGAAAGGAACTCCTGCTTCGGACATATAAATGAATTCCTTTGCATTTTCACCATGTGGAAATACACCTGCATCCGTACCAAAACCAAAAGGCACTCCTTTTTTAAATGCACTTGAAAACATAGTCTGCAATCTGGGCCCAATAGACAACGCTTTCGGAACTACAATTGCTGGGTAATAATTAGCAATTTTAGCTTTCTCGGCAACAAACTTTCCTGCAGTTAATGTTGGCATTAAATAACAATTGTATTTAATCATCATATCCATTGTAGTATCACTCATTTCGGTACCGTGTTCAATAGTTTTCACACCAGCTTTAATGGCTCGTTGCATACCTTCATCACCATGAGCATGTGCTGCTACTTTCATTCCGTAATCTTTAGCTGTAGCAACTATGGCATCCATTTCTTCCTGAGTGAATTGCGGGTTAGTCCCACTTTTAGCAACGCTCAATACGCCGCCTGTAGCTGTTATTTTTATCCAATCGGCGCCATTTTTGTATCGTTGACGAACAGCTTGTTTAGCATCTTCAATACTATTAACAACACCTTCATTTGGACCAGGATTTCCCATAAGGCCTTTACGGTAACCATTTGTAGGGTCGGCATGACCACCTGTAGAAGCTAATGCTTTTTCAGCCGTGAAGATTCGGGGGCCAATAATTTTACCAGCATTTATTGCATTTCTAAGAGATACATTTACACCTGTCCCTCCTAAATCTCTGACGGTTGTAAAGCCCGCCATAAGAGTATGCGTAGCAAAAACTTCAGCGTTAAAAGCAATATCAGCATCATTCAAGATAAATTCTTCGATGTAATGCGTTGGGCTACTTTCTTCCTCCAGATGCACATGCATATCAATCCAACCTGGCATTACGGTTTTAGTTTTGAGATCTATCACTTTGTTGGTTGATTTAGTTGGGTTGACAAATCCATCTTCAATGTTTTTTATAGTTTTACCAGAAACGATTATGGTTTTATGGGTTACTACTTTACCATTTTTGGTATCAATAAGTTTACCGCATTGAATATAGGTTTCTTGGGCATTAATTTGAAATGCTATGAAGAAAATAGTGAATAAAAATATTTTTTTCATGTTTGATTTATTTTTATAAGGATAAAATTTAATTAAAGATACTCACTAGCATTTCCTTAAGTAAATCGCCTTGGGACAAAGCATTCGCACCAACACCTTTACTTTTCAAATCAATAGTTCGTAACGTACCGACGATAGCACTTACTTTTTTCATTGGATAATTGTGCGCAGCCGAAATATAATCATTTACGAAATATGGACTTACTCTTAGAATTTTAGCAACATTATTAGGAGATTTATCTTTTAATCCGTGATATTGTAATAGTGCCGAAAAGAAACTAAATACCAATCCATTAGTCATAACGATTGGATGTTCCTTTTGGTTTTGGGAAAAATAATTGGCAATTTGATAGGCCTTAAATTGGTTTTTATCTCCAATAGCTTTTCGAAATTCAAACACATTAAAGTCTTTGCTAAAACCAATGTTCTCTTCTATATGATTAGGTGTAATGGTACTCCCTTTAGGAAGAATAATTTCCAACTTAGTTAACTCGTTTGCAATTCGGCTCAAATCATTTCCAAGAAACTCAACCAGCATAGCCATTGCTTTGGGTTCAATGCCATATCCGCGACCTTGCAAAACACGTTTAATCCACTCGCCTACTTTGTTGTCGTACATCTTTTTGCTTTCATAAACCAAACCATGTTTTTCGAGTGTTTTGGTTACTTTTTTGCGTTTGTCCAAAGTTTTGTATTTGTATGCAAAAACTAAAACCGTTGTAGGCTGTGGATTTTCGGCATATTTTTCTAACTGGTCAATTGTTCTTGACAATTCTTGAGCTTCTTTAACAATAACCACTTGACGATCAGCCATCATTGGATAACGCTTTGCATTTGCCACAATATCATCAATAGTAGTATCACGACCATAAAGCACCATTTGATTAAACCCTTTTTCATCTTCTGTCAAAAGATTATCTTCCAAATATTCGGTGATTCTATCAATATAATAAGGCTCCTCACCCATCAGAAAATAGATTGGTTTAATGTTGCCGGCTTTAATGTCGTTAATTATTTTTACTACCTCTTCCAAAATAAGTTTATGCGGTTATTTGGTTATTCGTTTATTTGATAATAGATTTGCTTATGCAAAACCTTAACTTTCCTTCCTATAACTTTCGCTTCAAAAATAGTGAAAATAAAGTGTCTATTTTTGATGAAATTAGGAAAAAGTTTATCATTCTCACACCTGAAGAATGGGTTCGTCAAAATACCATTCAATTCTTAATACAAGAGAATAATTATCCAAAATCTTATATCAATATTGAGAAACTTATTAAGATAAATGATATAACTAAACGTTATGATATAGTTGTTTTTCAGCCTGATGGTTCATTATTTTTACTAATAGAATGCAAAGCTCCCGAAGTAAAAATCACGCAAGAAACTTTTGACCAAATTGCAAGGTATAATTTGACACTTAAAGCACGACATCTGATGGTAACCAATGGACTAAATCATTACTTTTGTCAAATGGACTTTGAGAATGAGCAGTATGTTTTTCTAAAAGAATTACCCGTTTTTAAGAAATAGAAAAAAGAAGAAAGAGCCAAGAAGCAAGAAAAAAATTGAATAATTGAAAAAAATCGCCGTTGTTATATTGAACTGGAATGGAGCCAAACTACTAGAAGAGTTTTTGCCTTCTATTATTACATATTCTGATGAAGCAAAAATATATTTGGTTGATAATGCTTCTACAGATAACTCGATATCAGTTATTAAAGAAAAATTTCCATCTGTCACAATTATTAAGAATGAGGGAAATTATGGTTTTGCAAACGGATATAATTTGGCACTGCAACAAGTAGAAGAAGACTATTATGCTCTTGTAAATTCTGATATTGAAGTAACTAAAAATTGGCTTGTTCCCATTTTATCCATCTTTGATTCTGAATCAAAGATTGGAATTCTTCAACCCAAGATTTTAGATTATAAAAATAAAGAATCCTTTGAATATGCTGGTGCAGCTGGTGGCTTCATTGATCAGTTTGGATATCCGTATTGTCGTGGACGTATTTTTAATACCATCGAAAAAGACTACGGTCAATACAATAATGAAATAGAAATTTTTTGGGCTAGTGGTGCTTGCTTCTTTATCCGTAAAGAAGTATACCGAAAACTAAATGGTTTTGATGGGGATTTCTTTGCCCATCAGGAAGAGATTGATTTATGTTGGCGCGCTTTTAATTTGGGCTATAAAGCTAAATACACTTCAAAATCGGTGGTTTATCATATTGGTGGTGCCACCTTGAACGAAAGCAATCCGAAGAAGACTTTCCTAAATTTCAGAAACTCATTGCTGATGCTTACAAAAAATTTACCCAAAAACAAGTTGGTTCCTATTCTTTTTGTGCGTCTCCTACTTGATGGTATAGCTGGAATTCAATTTATTTTTAAAGGAAAATTTATTCATTGTTGGGCTATAATCAAAGCGCATTTTCATTTTTATCATCTGATAAACAAAACGTTAAAAAAACGAAAAGGAACCCAATCCGAGAATTACTATCACTCCAAAAGCATTGTCTATAGCTACTTTCTGAAAAACGGCACTATATTTGAAAAGTGATTTTAACAAGAGTTTATAATTCGATTTCACTCTTCTAATCTAAAATAATACGTACTTTTGTTAAAATTTTAATTACCCTATCCTATGAAAAAAGTAATTTTCGCAATTTCAATTGTTGCCCTTACCCTAACTTCTTGTGGAACAAAGAAAAAAATTGCTGCTCTAGAAGCACAAAACAAAGAATGTCAAGACTTATTGAATTCTACCACTGTTAAATTAAACTTATGTCTATCTGAAAAAGAGGCACTTTCTAAGCAGAACGATTACTTAAAACAAAACAACTCTGACTTAATTAACAGTACAAAAGAAATAACCATGTTAAGCACAAAAGGTGCGCAAAACCTTGAAAAATCATTAGAGAGTTTAAAAGAAAAAGACTTAAAAATTTCTCGTTTACAAGATGCTTTAACTAAAAAAGACAGCGTTACCTTAGCTCTGGTTACGAGTTTAAAAAGCTCGGTTGGAATTTCTGACCCAGACATTGAAATTAACGTAGAAAAAGGTGTTGTTTTCATCTCTATTGCTGATAAATTATTGTTCAAAAGCGGAAGTTATGTAGTAAGTGACAGAGCTAAAGAAGTATTAAGCAAAGTAGCAAAAGTAATCAACAGCCGTCCTACATTTGAATGTATGGTTGAAGGTCATACTGATAATGTTCCGTTCACTGGAAATGCTGTTTTATTAGACAATTGGGATTTGAGTGTAAAACGTTCAACTGCTATTGTTAGAGTTTTGACAAAAGATTTAGGAGTTAAACCATCTCAATTAATTGCTGCCGGAAGAAGCGAATTTATTCCTTTAGTAGATAACAATTCGGCTGATAACAGAGCTAAAAACAGAAGAACCCGTATCGTAGTTTTACCTAAAATTGATGAATTCTACGAAATGATTGAAAAAGAAATGAAGAATCAGAAGAAATAGTTTCTGAAAGAAAAGAAACAAGAAGCAAGAGCAAAAACTCTTATCTAAATAAAAAACGTCCTAAGTAATTGGGACGTTTTTCTTTTATCTTGCTTCTATCTTCTATTTTCTTTCTAAAAAATATCCGGATCACCTTTTCCTTCTCGGATAACAACCGGTTCGTAACCCGATAAATCGATAATCGTAGAACCAACATTATCTCCGTAACCACCATCAATGACTAAGTCGACCAAGTGCTGCCATTTTTCAAAAATCAATTCAAGATCGGTTGAATATTCTAATACTTCATCATCATCGTGGATAGAAGTAGATACTATTGGGTTGCCTAACATTTTAACAATTTCAAGTGCAATATTATTATTGGGCACACGAATGCCCACGGTTTTCTTTTTCCGGAATTCTTTTGGCAAATCATTTCCTCCTGGCAAAATGAATGTATAAGGTCCTGGCAAGCTTCTTTTTAAAATCTTAAACGTAGCTGTATCTATTTGACGAACGTAATCAGAAAGATTGCTTAAATCGCTACATACAAAAGAGAAATTGGCTTTCTCTAGTTTAATTCCTTTAATTTTAGCTATGCGTTCCAAAGCTTTAGAATTGGTTATATCACAACCCAACCCATAAACGGTATCGGTGGGATAAATTACCAAACCACCACTTTTTAAAACATCAACTACTTTTTTTATAGCAGCTTCGTTAGGTTTGTCTTCGTATATTTTTATGAATTCGGCCATAAATTAGAAAATAGATGAAAGAGAAAAGATAAAAGACTTGTCTCTTTATAGTTATTTATTCTTGCTTCTTATCTTATTCCGCTAAACTCCATTCAATTCGGTTACACCTGGGATCTTGCTTCTTTCTTCTTATCCAATCACATCCAATTTAGCAAATCGAAGTAAAAGCTTCTTAATTCCTCCCACTTCAAATTTTATTTCTGCTTTTTTATCAGCACCGACACCTTCTAAACTAACCACCTCACCTTTTCCAAATCGTTCGTGAATGACTATATTTCCAATAGTTAATTTGCTATCAAACAAATTAGTGTTGTTGCTTGGTGCATTCCCAATAGGTTTCAATTTACGAATATTCGCGGATGAAACAGGTTCATCGGCATATTTTTTTGGTGGCGTTCCTGCTGTTGGTTTGGCTAATCGTAATTTGGATTTATCAATATCGCCAAAAATATCTAAATCAATTGTTGGTTTGTAACGATAACCCGTATCCATCGGATTCATATATTCTAAATACTCATCTTTTATTTCTTCAATAAAACGGGAAGGTTCACTATCGACTAATTTTCCCCAACGATAACGCGATTGAGCATAGGTTAAATACGCCTGATGTTCGGCGCGTGTTAAGGCAACATAAAACAATCTTCGCTCTTCTTCCAATTCGCTTCTGGTATTCAAACTCATTGCACTCGGAAACAAATCTTCTTCCATCCCAACTACAAATACATAGGGAAATTCCAATCCTTTTGCCAAGTGAATTGTCATCAAAGCCACTCTGTCGTCATCGCCTGTATCTCGATCTAAATCGGTTGCTAATGCAACATCTTCAAGGAATTCAGATAAAGCGCCACGTGCACCATCAATCTCTCTTTGTCCTTCGATGAAATCTTTTATACCACCCATTAGGGTTTCTATATTTTCAATTCGGGCAATTCCTTCGGGTGTTCCGTCTTTTTTTAGTTCTTGTATTAATCCTGTTTTTTTGGCAACATGTTCTGTTAATACAAAAGCATCCTGCTGTTCGTTGATGACTTGAAAACTCTTAATCATCATCACAAAATCTTCCAACTTTTGTTTGGTTCCCGAGTTTAATTTCAAATCAATCTTATCGATGTTTTCCATTACTTCAAAAATGGAGCGTTTGTAATGATTGGCAGCAACCGTAAGTTTTTCAACAGTTGTATCTCCAATGCCACGTGCCGGATAATTGATTACACGTACTAATGCTTCTTCATCTTTTGGATTGATAACAAGACGCAAATAACAAAGTACATCTTTGATTTCTTTTCTTTGATAGAAAGACAATCCTCCATAAATTCGATACGGAATATCGCGCTTTCGCAACGCGTCTTCCATAGCGCGTGATTGTGCGTTGGTTCGATACAAAATCGCAAACTGACCGTTCAGCATTTGGTTACGCATCTTTTGCTCAAAGATTTCAGCAGCAACGAATCGACCTTCTTCACCGTCGGTAATGCTTCGATGCACTTTTACTTTTGGACCAAAATCATTGGCTGTCCAGACTATTTTTTCAAGTTTGGTTTTATTCTTATCGATGATGGAATTAGCAGCCTCTACAATATTTTTAGTAGAACGATAATTCTGTTCTAAACGATAGGTTTTTACATTTTCATAATCCTTTTGGAAGTTAAGAATGTTATTGATATTGGCTCCACGGAAGGCATAGATACTTTGGGCATCATCACCAACAACACAAATATTCTGAAATCTGTCGCTCAACGCTCGCACAATCAAATACTGAGAGTGATTTGTATCTTGGTACTCATCAACCAAAATATATCGGAATCGGTCTTGGTATTTTGCCAACACATCTGGATAACGGTTTAAAAGCTCGTTGGTTTTTAATAGCAAATCATCAAAATCCATAGCTCCGGCTTTGAAACATCTATCTACATAATTGGCGTAGATTTCACCTAAACGTGGCTTCTTGCTCATGGCATCCTGCTCCTGCAATTCGGGATTATTTAGGTAAGCTTTTACCGTAATTAAAGAATTTTTATACGATGATATTCTGCCTAAAACTTGTTTCGGTTTATAAATATCTTTATCCAGTTGCATTTCTTTGATGATAGCTGAAATCAAACGAACACTATCTTGTGTATCATAAATGGTAAAGTTTGATGGATATCCCAGTTTGTCAGCTTCGCTTCTCAGAATTCGAGCAAATACCGAGTGAAACGTTCCCATCCATAGATTTTTGGCTTCGTTGGTTCCAACAATATCGGCAATACGTTTTTTCATTTCGCGAGCAGCTTTGTTGGTAAACGTCAATGCCAAAATATTAAACGCATCCACACCCAAACTCATCAAATAGGAAATACGAACCGTCAGCACACGCGTTTTCCCAGAACCTGCGCCTGCGATAATAATCATTGGGCCATCTTTCTGAAAAACGGGTTGTTGTTGGGCTTCGTTAAGTTGGGAAATGTATTGTTGCATTTTAAAAAAAGTCGCTAAGTATCAGAGTTGCAAAGTTTCAAAATCTTAAAAACTTTGAGAACAAATTTAATGTACTAAAGCGAAAAAGCAATATACTTTTACGGGTATTTCTTTATATTTGTCAACAAAATTTAGCTAATTACAACTATGAACTCCGATAAAATTTTAGAATTACTGATGTATGCTGTTCCTTCCCTAATAACTGGTGGTGTAGCCTACTATTTGTTTGATAATTATTTCAAAGACCAACAAAATACGAGACGTTGGTTATTGCAAAGAGAGAATCAAAAACATTCGTTACCATTGCGTTTACAGGCATATGAAAGATTAGCTTTGTTTTTAGAGCGAATCAATCCTGCAAAGTTGTTAATTAGAGTGGCACCTTTGAGTGACAATAAAGTAGATTATCAAAACCTTTTGATTCATCATATTGAGCAGGAATACGAGCACAACATCACGCAACAGGTTTATATTACCAACGAGCTTTGGACGATGCTTTTGACTGCTAAAAACACCATCATTCAAAATATTCGAAAAACCACTTTAGATGAAACCGTTACCACTGCTGACCAATTAAGGGAAAAGATATTAAGTAATCTATTGGACGGACAATCTGCAACTACGGTAGCACTTAGTTATTTAAAAAATGAAGTTGCTGAAGTTTTAGGATAACAAAAAGCCCCGATTCGGGGCTTTTTGTTTCATTCTCATTTGGTATTAATTATCCCTAATGACATGGGCAACTCCAGTTAAAGTATGACTTTGGTTGTTAGCGTCTTGATATGTTCCGTTAAAAGTCATATCAATATATCCACCAACTGGACCAAACTGATTGAGAATAAACTGTATTGTATTAACCGTACCTGGACCAATATATCCAACTCCTGAACCTTCGATTTGAAAAGTTGGTGTAAAATATGTTCCAGGAATTGAAGTATTTCCCCATATATATAATCCACCAAAAGTATTTGGACCGCCAGAAGCATTGATGTATATACTAACAGGAGCTCCAGCTTGAGTTCCTCCGCTTGCATTTTGAAGTAAAAATATTGTTGGGTTGGTATCAATTTGATATGAAATAAATTCATCTACAGCATTACAAGCTTGAAGGTTTCCAATATTTGTAATTGGTGTGGTGAAACTGTAAGATATCGAATCTGATTGTTGCAGGTTATCCACATCAAAACCTTTTAGTGTAAATTGTGTGTCATCAGGACAATAAATTTCATTAAAATTAAAAGCTCCATTTGTAACTGGTGATAATGAAACATTTCCATATCGGTTTAAAAATACATAACCATTTGTAACTGGAGTATTATCACATTTAACCAAGTTTCCAACTACTGTTGAAGTTAATGTGGTTGTTGAATTATTAATGACAATATTAGGTAAAGTTGTATTGACAGCAAACGGACCAATACTTGTAGTATAAACTAAATTAAAAGCTCCACAAGTGTAGTAAGACGCATATACATTTAAAGTTAAAGTTTGATTTGAAGGAATTAATCCAGACACTTGACCATTTTCATTTGTAAACCCCATCACTGGCCAAGAATTTCCGTTACCAATTAATCCAACGCCAACATTAGAAATTGGACTTCCGTTGGCATTAACCACAGTAACAGTTAAGGTAACTGTTGGAAATTGAACATCACAATTCCACCATGAAAAATGACTTACTTCCCCAACATATTTGTTGCCTACTTTTGTGGCCACACCATCTTCTTTCCAATAGCCTTTTTCTTCGTCAAAATGCCAAAGCGGGATAGAACTTGGTGCAGTTGCTATTTGGCTATCGTCAATACGAATAGTAATTTCTGCTGTTTGTCCTTCTTTTATATTTAATTTTTGTCCAGCACTTCCTCTTAGCTCTACATTTAACATTCCGAATGTTTCTAAAACCGCTTCTTGATTGGTGGCAGTTTGTGCATATAACATACCGGGCATTAGCTTGTCAATATTTTCATCACTTGGTGTTAAATGAAACATTGAAACTTGAACTGATCCATTATAATCATTACCATTCTCATCTTGAAATCCGCCTTGAAATTTTACTTTTGTTCCCGAATAAATTGATACTTCACTTACTACTCCTGATTGAATAGTTTCTAGTGGCGCATTAGGCCGCAACATTATCTTGACATTATTTTTACCTGATGTTGGAACCATAGCACGAGAACCGTCTATAAATCCTACTTTCTTGGCAGTGATATAAGCAAACTTTTGATATACATTGGCATTTTTGATTATAAAAACACCGTTAACATCGGTCTGAGCCGTAGAAGTTCCGATTTTGATTTCAGCATTCTGAATTGGATTATTATCTATATCGACAATTTGTCCAATAAAATCTCTTGCAACTGCACTTCCGAAGTTTTGTGCAAAAGAATCATCGTTTTGATTAGCATTGTTATCATTTGATTCACAACTTAAAAAAGTAACTAGCGTAAATAACAAACATAAAAGTGAATAGATTCTTTTCATAATGTTTAGGTTTTAATTAATACGAAGATAGCCAAAAAGAGAAAAGGTTGCGTTTGTTAATTCAAACACAACCTTTTAAGGAGAAAACTAGTATTTTAAATAAGTATAGTTTATTTAAATCTTGAAATTCCATCTTTTAGCCAAGCTAAATAGTCATCTATGTTTGGTGTATAACTTATTGGAGCATTCAGTTTTTCTTCTTTTAAATCGATTAAAACATAGAAAGGTTGTGTGTTCGTTTTGTAATTGATGATTATAAATTCTGTCCATTTATCGCCAACCGTAATTATATCATTGCCAGTTTCTTTTGAAACTGTTTGCTCACTTTTTGGCAATTCTCTTTTATCGTCAACATACAACGAAATTAAAACCACTTCATTTTTCAATACGTTTAAAACTTTTTCGTCCGACCAAACATTGTTTTCCATTTTACGGCAATTAACACAAGCATAGCCTGTAAAATCAAGCATAACAGGTTTGTTTATAGTTTTGGCGTAAGCCAATCCTTTTTCATAGTCTGTAAAAACCGTTAATCCGTGTGGCCCAATTTCTGCGCCATCTGGTATTCCTTTTACAGAAGCTGCACTATTTCCGAAAAATCCCACAGGACTTTCACTATAAGTTTGAGGTGGCGGAAAAGCACTAATTAATTTTAAAGGAGCACCAAATAAACCTGGAATCATATAAATGGTAAATGCCAAAACAAGCAATCCTAATGATAATCTTCCAACAGAAATATGAGTCAATGGACTATCGTGTGGAGTCGTTATTTTTCCTAATAAATACAATGCCCAAGCGCCGAAAATAGCAATCCATATCGCTAGAAAAACTTCTCTTTCAAGTAAATGCAATTGCAATACCAAATCGGCATTGGATAAAAATTTAAATGCTAAGGCTAATTCTAAAAAGCCCAAAGAAACCTTTACGGTATTTAACCAGCCACCCGATTTTGGTAGAGAGTGCATCCAACTTGGGAACATGGCAAACAACATAAATGGTAATGCCAAAGCGGTTGAAAAACCTAGCATACCAACTATTGGGGCAATACCACCTTTAGAAGCTGATTCGACTAAAAGTGTTCCGACAATTGGTCCGGTGCAAGAAAATGAAACAATAGATAAAGCCAAAGCCATAAATAAAATCCCGATGATTCCGCCTCTATCAGCTTGTCTATCTACTTTATTCGCCCAGGAATTCGGCAACATAATTTCAAAAGCGCCAAGGAAAGAAACTGCAAAAACGATTAAAAGCAAAAAGAAAAACAGATTAAACCAAGGATTGGTAGACAAAGCATTCAGCGCATCGGCACCAAATATTCCTGTGATAGCTAATCCCAAAACAACATAAATTGCAATGATTGAAATTCCGTAAAGAATAGCATTTCGTTTTCCAAGTGCCGGATTTTTACTTTGCTTGGTAAAAAAACTTACCGTCATTGGAATCATAGGAAAAACACAAGGTGTTAGTAAAGCTGCAAAACCACCAAGAAAAGCGAGGAAGAAAATAGTCCACAATCCTCTTTGCTCTTCTTTCTTCGGAGCTTCAACAACTGTTTGTATTTCTGGTTTGGCTGTTTCACTAACCGAAAATTGTGAAGAACTTGTGGAATCAGTTTCAGAAATATTGGCTGATGTTTGTATAGGAACCTGTCCTGTATTTGGCAAATCAAATTTAAAGCTAGCATTATCATTGATACACGCCTGTTTACAAACTTGGTAATCAATTTTAGCTTTTATAGAAGTAAGTTTTGCATTTAGTATTTTTACTTTTTGGGTAAAGGTGACTTTCTTTTCAAAGTAATATTCGTCTACTTCAAAAATCTCATTGTACTGTTTTTTATATGTACTTTCCTTAACTTTTCCAAGCAATTCATAGTTGCCTTTTGACTCTTTAAATTCAAATTCTGCCGGCAATGGCCCATCAGCTGGAGTGAATTGCGAATACACATGCCAACCTTCGTCAATCTTACCTTCCATCACCAAATTGAATTCGGAATCTGAAAGCTTCTCAACTTTGGTTGACCATTTTACTGGTTTTACAATTTGTGCATTTACATTGGCTAAAGCCAAAAAACTAAAAAGAAAAAAAAGTAGTTTCTTCATTAGACTTTATAATTTATTTTTAAAATTTTTGTCGTCGATTTGGTAACTTTAAATTGTTCGTCTAATCTTTTTCCAATAACCCAAACAATTTGATTTTCAGAACATAAAAGCCAAGTACTTGATTTGTCCAGTAAAGAAAATTTTTCGTCTTTAAAAAACTTACTGAGCTTCTTTCTTCCATTCATTCCACTTGGATAAAACCAATCTCCTTCTTGCCATTTTCTAATTACTAAAGGAAATTGAAGCTTATCTTCATCGACAAATATAGTGTTAGTTGTCTGAACCGAAATGTCATCTACGTTACAAAACGCCATTTTTAAGGGAAATTTAACTTCTTTTTGGTCTTTTGCAATTGTAAAATGGATGGGTTCAATTTCATTTTGTTTTGGAAATAAAATTAATTCATTTCTGTCTTTCAATAAAACATGGGTTTCTGAAAACACTTGTTTTCCTGATTGTGCTGTGGCCAAATCATTAATGGAATCCCAATCTCTAAAACCAAAAGGTTCAAACCATTGATACAAATAAGCTTGATAATTGGGTAATTGCATCAACTCTAATAAATTGATTCTCTTTTGAAAATTGATGTCGGTGACAACTTTTCGATATACAATTCGAGATGCATCATCCACCAAAGTTTGTGCTTGTTGCAGATTAGAAATTGTTTTTTGGAAAGAATCCAATAAACTCGGATTAAGTTCTTTAAGCATCGGAATCACATCGTGACGCAATTTGTTCCGTAAATATTTATCCGACGCATTACTACTGTCTTCCCGCCATTCAACTTTGTTTTCTTTGGCGAAAGCTTCAATTTCGATTCTGGAAAATGGCAATAAAGGACGAACAATAGTTCCGTTTTGTTGCGGAACACCGGTCAAACCATCTAATCCTGAACCACGTGTAAAATTGATTAAAAACGTTTCCAAACTGTCATCCAAATGATGTGCAGTCAGTATGTAATCGTAATCATTATTGATTAAAAGCGAGTTAAACCAATCGTAACGAAGTTTTCGGGCAACAACCTGAATGGATAACTTTTCTTTTTCTGCAAATTTTTTGGTATCAAAATGATTTACAAATAATAGTATATCCAACTTTTCACATTGGGATTTTACAAATTTTTCATCCTCATCACTTTCGGCACCACGCAGTTGAAAATTGCAATGCGCGACTCTAATATCTAAGTTTAATTGATGACACAAATAGAATAAAACCATACTGTCAATTCCTCCACTAACGGCAAGCAACAATCTCTTTTCTTTGAGCAAAGAAAGGTTGGCATTAATATGATTTTGGAATTTTTGTTGCATTTTCAAAAACTATTATTTGATAAGTATAACTTCAATTACTCCATTTTTCCCTTTTTCACCATATTTAGCTTCAGCATTTCTGTCTTTTAAAACACTCACCGATTTAATTTTATCTGGATTCAAATCCAGAAATTCTTTTTCAGAAGTGTGTTTTCCATCCACAACATAAAGTGGTTTATTTTTCTCTTCTATTGCGTCAAAATAACACTCAAATAGTACATCAATTGATTGAATTATTTGTTGCTCATAAACAATCTGATTACCTGATTCCTGTGGTTTATTTCTCTTGTAAATTTTCAAAATGAAATCACTACCTTCATCTTTTAACATCTCAAAATAATCATTGCATTTATTGGGTGTAAAAGTGATTTGTGAACTATACATCTTTATAGCATTTGAAACAGACAAATTCTTTATTTCTACAAATTTTCCATCGGGTAAATACCCTTTAAAATCATTGGTTAAATGTATTTTTGAAATTAAATTTTCGCCGGTTTTAGGCTCATAAAATTGTACTCCAGGGAATAATTTACTTTTATATCCAAATTTAATTTCAGGAAGCCCATCCTCAGTATAATTATCACCACAAAAATTCTTTTGTTCAATTGCTTCACGCTTTATTTCAGGATCCATTTTTTGTAAATCCTCTAATGATAATGGACAAAAATTTATTTTAGAAAGATTTACTAAATTCTCTTGTGAGAATAAATTACAAGAAACAACAAGTAGCAGAATAATTAAATATTTCCTCATTTTAATCTAATTAATGATTAATGGTAAAAGTAAAGATATTTATAATATTATTTAAAAAGGATTTCAATGTAGCTATTTATTGAGAAAGTACCTCAAACATCGCCTTAGCTTTCAGCAGACATTCATCATATTCCTTCTCGGGATTAGATTGCGAAGTAATGGCGCTCCCAACCGAAAACGAAACATAATTTTCTTTGGCATTGTATAAAATACTTCGGATAACGACATTAAAATCGAAATCATTAGTTGGAGTAAAGTAACCAACTGCTCCGCTATACAAACCCCGTTTTGATTCTTCGAGTTCTTCGATAATTTTCATGGCTGAAATCTTTGGTGCTCCGGTCATGCTTCCCATTGGAAAAGTAGTACGGAGAATTTCTACAGGCGAAGTGGTGTTTTCTACTGTCGAAACAACTGTCGAAATCATTTGATGCACTTGCTCGAAAGTATAAATACCACATAATTCTTCAACTTCTACAGTACCTTTTATGGCGGTATGTGATAAATCATTACGAACCAAATCAACAATCATGATGTTTTCAGAACGTTCTTTTGGGTTTGTTTCCAATTCGGTTTTTGAATTTTCGTCTAAAACTAAATCCGAAAAACGTTTGGCGGTTCCTTTTATAGGTTGCGAAATGACTTTGTTTCCTTCTTTTCTGAGATAGCGTTCCGGAGAAGCGCAAAGCAAATACTGTCCCTTATTTTTGAAGAATATTGCAAATGGAGGTTTGGAAATGGCGTTTAGTTTCTGATAGATTTCTATTGGTTCAATTGTGGCATTTTCGGCATAAAATTCCATGCAAAAATTCGCTTCATATATATCTCCACGATGAATGTGTTCGAGCATTTGGTTTACTTTGGCGATATAGCTTTCTTTTGAAATGCGTTGTTGAATTGATAATTGATAATTGATAATTGACAATTGACAATTATTCTCTATACCGATTAAATCAGATTCTATTTCATCATCACACAATCGTAAATACTGAATTTCTAATTGATTTCCTTTTAAGAGAAATAGCTTTTTTGGTTGAAAGAAAAATAAATCGGGAAAATGCAAACCATCAAAGTTATTGGAATGCAATTCTTCTACATCATTTTTTAGATCATACGACAAATAGCCAAACAACCAATCTTTAATTTGTTGCTGGTATTGTTTTAAATCTTCAAAACAGTTATGGTAATCAGTTTTTATCGACGTAAAAGCATCTACAGCCAAGACGCAATCATAGCTGGATTGTTTTTGATGATAATTATTTGAATCCAAAAAAATAACTTCCGCAAACTGTTGTGACCAATGCAATAATTGGTTTTTGAATTGTTCAGGATTGTCAATTTTTTTATCAACTATAGTTCTCAATGATATGGTTTTTTTGGCACTCAAAATTACAATAAAATAATTGGTCGGTGGAATGGAAGAAGCCTAAAATTTTGGCATGCTTTTTAGTAGGAACAAAATAACATTTAACAAGAAATTCATTTTAAAACTATTGATAGAAAACGACACTCACTTTTCGAAATTGAAATTGTAACTATTAATAACTATTTAAAATGAATGTAAAATGAAAAACAGAACAAAAATTGGTTTGGCATTACTCCTATTAGGATTTGCCTTTGCATGTAAACAAGCCGATGCGCTTGACAATGCTACTGAAGCTGCGGCTGACAGCACTGCGGTTGAAAAAACAATCTCTTCTAATGCAGCCGTTGAAAAAAATGAAAGTAATCGTAAGTTTGTACGAACTGCCGATTTAAAATTCAAAGTAAAAAATGTTGCCAAATCAACTTACGCTATCGAAAATATAGTGTCAAAAAATGGCGGCTTTGTAACCTTTACCGATTTGAAAAGCAACATCAACGAAAAATCGGAAACCAAAATCAGCCAAGACAGTACACTCGAAACTACGCGGTTTACAGTCGATAATACTATAACCCTTCGTGTCCCAAACACCCAACTAGATACCGTTTTAAAATCGATGGTAAAAGAAGTTGCTTTTCTTGATAACCGATTGATAAAAGCCGATGATGTCGCCTTGCAACTATTATCTAATAAAATGGCACAAAAAAGATTGGCTTCTCACCAAAAAAGATTGGAAAAAGGCATTGATTCCAAAGGCAAAAAACTTAATCACATCACTAATGCAGAAGATAAAGTATTAGGTAGAGCAACCGAAAGCGATGAAACCATGCTTCAGAATCTAAGTTTAGAAGATAAAGTAAATTATAGTACGGTGACTTTGTATTTATATCAAAGAGAAAGCGTTTTACAGGAAATTGTTGCCAATGAAAAAAACATCAATGCCTACAGACCACATATTGGTATACAAATTTGGGATAGTTTGAAAACGGGTTGGTTTATGTTTGAAGCTATTGTTGCATTTGTTTTACAACTTTGGTCATTGTTATTAATTGCTGTTTTAGGCTTTTTTGCTTATAGAAAATTTGTAAAGAAATAATAGTTAGTTAACTATTGGAAATAATTATAAAACGGTTTTTACACCATAAAAAAATGCCTCTCGAAAATGAGAGGCATTTTTATTTAATTCAAAATGTTTGATTAGGCTAAATCAAATCGATCAAGATTCATTACTTTGTTCCAAGCTGAAACAAAGTCTTTCACGAATTTATCTTTAGCATCTTCACAAGCATATACCTCAGCAAGTGCACGTAGTTCCGAGTTTGAACCAAAGATTAAATCTGCGCGTGTACCAATCCATTTTACTGAACCTGTTTTGCGATCTCTACCTTCAAATACATTTTGAGCATCAGAAGTTGCTCTCCATGTAGTGCTTAGATTAAGCAGATTCACAAAGAAATCATTAGTAAGTGTTTCAGGACGACTTGTGAATACCCCGTGTCTTGAACCATCATAATTGGTATTTAATACACGCATACCTCCAATAAGCACTGTCATTTCTGGTGCTGTTAATGTTAGTAATTGTGCCTTGTCTAAAAGCATTTCTTCTGCTGTTGCTAAATGATTAGGTTTTACATAATTTCTAAAACCATCAGCTTGTGGCTCAAGCGCCGCAAACGAATTAACGTCAGTTTGCTCTTGAGATGCATCAGTTCGACCAGGAGAGAAAGGAACATTTACTGTTTGACCAGCATTTTTTGCTGCATGTTCAACAGCTACACATCCACCTAAAACGATTAAATCAGCCATAGAAACCGGTTTGTCAAAATCTTTTTGAATTGCTTCAAGTGTATCCAAAACTTTGTACAACTGAGCCGGATTATTTACTTCCCAATCTTTTTGTGGTGCCAAACGAATACGTCCGCCATTTGCTCCACCTCTTTTATCAGAACCACGGAATGTTGAAGCTGAAGCCCAGGCAGTTGAAACCAATTGAGAAACGGTTAATCCTGAAGCAAGTATTTTAGTTTTAAGTGAAGTAATATCATTTTCATCAATTAATTTGTGTGAAACAGCAGGAACAGGATCCTGCCAAATCAACTCTTCTGCCGGAACTTCCGAACCAAGATACAGATTACGAGGTCCCATATCTCTATGCGTTAATTTGAACCAGGCTCTGGCAAAAGCATCTGCAAACTCAGCTGGATTTTCATGAAAGTGTTTAGATATTGGAGCATATATAGGATCCATTTTTAATGCCATATCAGCAGTAGTCATCATTAGGGCTTGAGTATTAGAAGGGTTTCCTGCTGCTGGTGCTTTTCGAGCATTAGATGCTGCTGTTGGTGTCCATTGATTGGCTCCGGCTGGACTTTTTGTTAATTCCCATTCGTATCCTAAAAGTACTTCAAAATAGTCGTTATCCCATTTTGTTGGATTTGGTGTCCAGGCACCTTCAATACCACTTGTAATGGTGTCATCTCCATGACCGCTGCCAAAAGTATTTTTCCAACCTTGACTTTGTTCTTCAATACTGGCACCCGCTGGTTCTCTACCAACATATTTGCCAGGATCTGCTGCACCATGCGCTTTACCAAAAGTGTGTCCACCAGCAACCAGTGCTACAGTTTCATAGTCATTCATTGCCATACGACCAAATGTTTCTCGAACATCTATAGCTGATTTAAGTGGATCAGGGTTTCCGTTTGGTCCTTCTGGGTTTACATAAATTAATCCCATTTGTACAGCTCCAAGTGGATTTTCCAATTCACGATTACCGGTATAGCGTTTATCTCCTAACCATTCTGTTTCAGAGCCCCAGTAAATATCTTGTTCTGGTTCCCATACATCTTCTCTTCCACCGCCAAAACCAAAGGTTTCAAATCCCATCGACTCTAAAGCGCAATTCCCAGCAAGTATCATCAAATCTGCCCAAGAAAGTTGTTTTCCGTATTTTTGTTTGATAGGCCAAAGTAGCAAACGTGCTTTATCTAAGTTACCATTATCCGGCCAACTGTTAAGCGGTGCAAAACGTTGTGTTCCTGAACCTGCTCCACCACGACCATCCTGAATTCTGTATGTTCCAGCACTATGCCATGCCATTCTAATAAAGAACGGACCATAATGTCCATAATCAGCTGGCCACCAATCTTGCGAATCGGTCATAAGATCATAGAGCTCTTGCTTAACTTGCTTTAGGTCTAATTTTTTAAACTCTTCAGTATAGTTAAAATCTTCACCCATTGGATTAGACTTTGCAGAATTTTGATGCAAAATGTTTAAATTCAACATATTTGGCCACCAATCGCTATTAGCAGTGCCTCTTCCTGCGCTTTGTTTTAGGGTTCCGCTTGTAAACGGACATTTGCCCTGAGAATCATTATTGCCCATATTGTATTATTTATATTGGTATAAAATTATATTTTTTAAAATTCAAATCTAATGATAACTGTCATCTTTTGTGATAGCTTTTAATTATATATTACTATTTATAAATTGCCAAAACTTATATTGAAGTTAATATACCCTTATGTTTCTTTTTATTAGAATTCCGAATGTCCATTGGATATTATCTTGCTTTCGCACGATACAGTTCGATCTAAAAGGTCTTGAGTCTCCTCATACAATCAAATCTTTTATATATTTGTTTTAACTAAACCAAAAGTATATCCATGTTATTATCCAAACTATTCCGAAAAAAATCAACCTCAATTATTGTAAAACAAGGTGGTGATGGTGAACATACTGGCCTAAATAAAGTTTTAAATGTTAGAGATTTAACCTTTTTTGGTATTGCAGCCATCATTGGTGGTGGTACATTTAGTGCCATTGGGAATGCATGTTTTTCGGGTGGACCAGGCGTTGTATTTCTCTATGTGATTTGCGCTATTGCTTGTGGTTTTACTGCTTTATGCTATGCCGAATTTGCCTCTCGAGTGCCCGTTTCCGGAAGTGCTTATACCTATGCCTATGTTTCTTTTGGCGAATTGTTTGCCTGGATTATTGGATGGGCATTGATTATGGAATATTCGATTGGGAATATTTATATCGCTTTTTCGTGGAGTGGTTATTTTACCAATTTACTCGAAAGTTTTCATCTGCACTTGCCCGAGTGGTTGACCATCAATTATAAATCGGCTCAAGATGCTTTATTGGCTAATAAAGCTGGCGAAGGATTAACAGCATGGCAAACGGCTCCAACTCTTGGTGGTTTGCGTATAATTTTTGACTTGCCAGCAGTAGTAATTAATTTACTTATTACCTATTTGGTTTATCGTGGGACTAAAGAATCCAAGAACTTTAGTAATGTCATGGTTTATATCAAGCTAATCATCATTGCTTTGGTTATTGTTGTAGGCGCATTTTACATAGATATTGACAATTGGACACCATTTATGCCTAATGGATTTAGTGGTGTAATGGGTGGCGTTTCTGCTGTGTTCTTTGCTTACATAGGTTTTGATGCTGTGTCTACATTAGCAGAAGAAAGCAAAAATCCGCAGCGCGATTTACCTCGTGGGATGATTTATTCTTTAGTAATTTGTACTGTAGTCTATATCATTTTAGCATTGGTTATCACAGGAATGGTATCTTATAAACTCCTAGGTGTTAGCGATCCTTTAGCAGAAATATTTGCGCTTAAAGGTGTTAAATGGATGCTGTTTATTGTTTCTATTGCTGCGGTTGTGGCAATGACAAGTGTATTGTTGGTTTTTCAAATGGGACAACCTCGAATTTGGATGACGATGAGTCGTGATGGTTTGATGCCAAAGAAATTCTCCGAAATACATCCTAAATACAAAACACCAAGTTTTGCAACAATAGTTACTGGTTTAGTGGTGGGAATTCCGATATTCTTTACCGATGAAAACTTCGTATTAGACTTTACCAGCATCGGAACATTATTCGCTTTTGTTTTGGTTTGTGGTGGCGTTTTATTATTATCTCCACAAAGCGAAGCCGAATTAGCCGAACGTGCTACTAAAGGAAAATTTAGAATTCCGTATGTTAATTCTAAATATATATTCCCATTGATTTGTATAGGAGCAATTGGAATTATTCAATATTATATTCCAAATTATTTTATTGAAACTTTTGATTTTTCGGTAGATAAAATAGCTACCAACCTGCCTTTAATTGTGTTCTTAATTCTTTGTATCGTAATGGCAGTTATTGCATTTATGAAAAACTTATCTTTAATTCCTTTATTAGGATTAATTTCTTGTTGCTACCTTTTAACTGGTATGGCAGTTTCAAACTGGAAATGGTTTGGCATTTGGTTGGTTATTGGGCTCGTCGTTTACTTCATGTATGGTTATAAAAATAGTAATTTAAATAAAAAGTAAGCAACAAAAAATCCGTTAAACAAAATTGTGATTTTTTTGTTTTCATAAAACAAAAAATCCGTTAAACAAAATTGTGATTTTTTTGTTTTCATAAAACAAAAAATCCGTTAAAGAGAACTCTCTAACGGATTTCTACACAATCTAACTTTTTTACGATTAACCCACTTTTGTTTTAAACAGCTCAGTTTACTGTTTAAGTTATTTTAATTTATTGGTTTTCTACCAACTGCAAAAGGAAAAAATTTCTTCTTAACGGTAACTGTAAAGCACAATAAGAATTGCATATTTAGGAATAGCTTTTACTGTTAAAGTTTCTCCCTTTAGAACATTTTCTTCATTGTTTATACAAAACAATTTCTTCTAATATTCTATATCAAATTTAGAAAATTATAATGGCATTTTTGCTGATTTTCAAAATTTTAACATTAAAAAAGTTGCACTTTTTTATTCTTGTATTCATATCCTTATGAATTAAAAATAAAGCTAAAATTTCTCTTATAATTTCAATTTTTTTATGAGTTAATGTTTAATAAAAGTCAAATAAAAACTGTAGTTTTGTGACGCAAAAAATAAAATACAAACCATAAATATATACTTATGAGTTCATTTGACGTTGTCATTATAGGTTCTGGTCCTGGCGGATATGTTTCGGCAATTCGTTGTGCCCAACTAGGTTTCAAAACCGCAATCATCGAAAAATATTCCACTCTTGGCGGAACTTGCCTTAATGTAGGCTGTATTCCATCGAAAGCCTTATTAGCTTCTTCTCATCATTACGAAGAATTACAACATTTTGCCGACCACGGAATTGAAGTTTCTGGTAAGGTGAAAGTCAATTTAGAAAAAATGATTGCCCGTAAACAGGCGGTTGTTGATCAAACTTCGGGTGGTGTAAAATTCTTAATGGATAAAAACAAAATTACTGTTTTTGAGGGGTTGGGATCTTTTATTGATGCTACTCACGTTGCTATTGCAAAAAATGATGGGACAACCGAAACCATTGAAGGCAAAAACATCATTATTGCAACTGGTTCAAAACCGTCTTCTCTTCCTTTTATCAAATTGGATAAAGAAAGAATCATCACTTCTACCGAAGCTTTGAAATTGCCAGAAGTTCCTAAACATTTAATCATCATTGGTGGTGGCGTTATCGGAATTGAATTAGGACAAGTATATTTACGATTAGGTGCACAAGTATCTGTTGTTGAATTTTTGGACAGAATTATTCCAGGTATGGATGCAGGCTTGTCTAAAGAATTGACCAAAGTATTGAAAAAACAAGGCATGAAATTCTATACTTCACACAAAGTGAAATCAGTAGATAGAAAAGGTAAAAACGTAAGTGTTCAAGCCGATGATGCCAAAGGAAATACGGTAACTTTTGATGGCGATTACTGCTTAGTTGCTGTTGGCCGTCGACCTTATACTGACGGATTGAACGCTGATAAAGCAGGAGTAAAAGTAACCGAACGAGGGATGATTGAAGTCAATGACCATTTACAAACTAATGTTCCTAACATTTATGCCATTGGTGATGTTGTTCGTGGTGCTATGCTGGCTCACAAAGCCGAGGAAGAAGGAACTATGGTTGCCGAAATCATAGCTGGACAAAAACCACATATTGATTATAATTTAATTCCGGGTGTAGTTTATACTTGGCCAGAAGTTGCCGCTGTTGGTAAAACAGAAGAGCAACTAAAAGAAGCTGGCGTTGCCTATAAAGCAGGAAGTTTTCCTTTCAAAGCCTTAGGAAGAGCTCGTGCCGGAGGTGATTTAGATGGATTTGTAAAAATCCTAGCCGATGCAAAAACTGATGAAGTGTTAGGCGTTCACATGATTGGTGCCCGTTGCGCCGATTTGATTGCCGAAGCCGTAACAGCAATGGAGTTCAGGGCATCTGCCGAAGATATCTCGAGAATGAGTCATGCGCATCCAACTTTTGCGGAAGCAATAAAAGAAGCAGCATTAGCAGCAACAGATAATAGAGCATTACATATATAAATATTTTAATTATAACCTTTTTCAATGAAGATAAAACTATTGGTATTTTTTCTTTTTATTACAATCGCTACTACATTTTCTCAAACAATATGTACTAATGGTTTTGCTGGAATATATCCTTGTGATAAAGTGGATTTGATGTCTCAACTTTCATTTCCTCAAATTGGTGGAAACAATAATACCGAAGGAAGTAGTTGCTGGGGTTGGACTGATCCTCTAAACGGAAAAGAGTATGCCATCATGGGTTGTACCACTCATACTGCTTTTGTCGATATTACTATTCCTTCTGCACCTGTTTACTTAGGAAAATTAAATTCTCATAATAATACTACCAGTTTTTGGCGTGAGATGAAAGTTTATAACAATTACGCCTACATTGTTAGTGAAGCAAATGGACATGGATTGCAAATTTTTGATTTAACCCGATTACGAAATGTAACAACTCCTCAAATTTTTACTGCCGATGCTCGCTATAGCGGTTTTGGAAATTGCCACACCATTACTATTAATGAAGCTACTGGTTTTGCGTATTGTAATGGAACCAGCTTTTTTCAAGGTGGTGCCAATGTCTTAAATCTTCAAAATCCATTAAATCCAGTTTTTGTTCTAGGGTATCCCAATGAAGGTTACACTCATGATTCTCAAACAGTAACATATAATGGTCCAGACCCAGATCATCAAGGAAAAGAAATTTTTGTTGGTGCAAACGAATCAAAAGTGGTTATCCTCGACGTGACTAATAAATCAAATCCAATACTAATTTCAAGTTTTTTATACAGTAATACAGGCTATACACATCAAGGATGGTTTACTCCAAATCAAAAATACTGGATTTTAGGTGATGAATTAGATGAACTTGATTTTGGATTTAATTCAAGGTCAATCATCATAGATATGACTAATTTGGATAATCCAGTTTTAAAAGGGGAATATCTCGGAACAACGGCTGCAGTAGACCATAATGGATATTGTAAAGGGAATGATTTTTATTTGGCCAATTATACTGCTGGTTTAAGAATATTAAATACCTCAAATATCAATACTTCAAGCACCATGAATGAAATTGGTTTCTTTGATACACATCCAGAAAACAATAACGCACAATTTGAAGGAGCTTGGAGTACCTACCCCTATTTTCCTAGCGGAAGTATCATCATTAGTGATATCAATAGAGGATTGTTTGTTTTAAGAAAGAATGCTTCCCTTAGAAACGAGGAATTATTAAGTTCTAATTATACTATATATCCAAATCCGGCAAAAAGCTTTTTTCAAATTGATTCTGATATAATTATAGATAATATAATCATTTATGACGCACTTGGCAAAACCATAAAAACATTCCAATCATCTGATAGCTACGATATTTCTGGTCTTGAAAAAGGATTGTATTTTGTTAGAGTAAATAATGATTTTACAAAAAAAATACTGATAGAGTAATGAAAAGACTAAGCTGTATATTTATTTTATTTTTTTTTATCGGTTGTACTGATAACAATAGTGTGGATGAAAAAAATACTTTTAAAGCAGCATTAGTATGGAGCAAAACCTATGGTGGCAGCTTAGAAGAAAATACTAATAGCGCGGTTGCCACTTCAGATGGCGGAATGTTAATCTTAGGTCATACTGCTAGTAATGATGGAGATATTTTAAAGACACATTCTTTAACCGATATTTTATTAACCAAACTTGATGTTGACGGAAACTTGATTTGGACAAAAACCATTGGTGGTTCTCTCAATGATTTCGGAATGAGCATTATTGCTACTAATGATGGAAATTATGCAATAGCAGGCTATAGCGCCAGTAATGATGGGGATGTTCCCGGAAATGTGGGACAACATGATTTTTTCATTTCAAAAATCACTGGGCAAGGAAACATTATTTGGAGTAAAAATTATGGTTTCTCTGGTCATGACCACGGACATAAAATTATTCAAACTAAAGACGGCGGTTTTTTTATTGCAGGTTTTGCCGAATATTCCGGAATTGAAGGAAGTGGTGGAACACAAGATAACGGAGCAGGTCATGAAATAGGTCATAAAAATGTACTTCACGGGTCAGGCGAATATTTAGGTGTAAAATTGGATAGTAATGGAGAATTTTTATGGTATCGTTATTTTGGCGGAACTCAAAATGACAGAGTGAATGATATCGTTGAGGCTGAAGATGGTGATATTATAATGGTTGGTTATTCCGAAAGTTCTGATTTTGATATTGTGCACAACAAAGGAAGCTATGACTATTGGGTTGTAAGCTTGCATTCGAATGGCGATTTGCATTGGAAAGAAAATTATGGTGGTAGCGGAATAGATCAAGCGTATGGCATAACAAAAACAGACAATAATTCGTATCTAATAGTTGGTCGTTCTAACAGCAGTGATGGCGATGTTAAAAATCCAAAAGGAAACTTTGATGGTTGGGTAATTCACATCAATGATCACGGACATTTGATATGGGAAAAATCATTCGGTAGTGACTCTTTTGATGTTGCCTCAACAATTAAAAAAATAGCAAACGGGAATTTTGTGGTTGTAGGGAATTCTAGAGGAACATTTGATGAAAAACCTAATAATGGACAAAATGATTTTTGGCTTTTTGAAATTGATAATAAGGCAAATACAAAACTCTATTGGCAAAAGACCTTTGGAGGAACGAATATTGATGTAGCGACCGATTTTTTTGAAACCTCAAAAAGAGAACTTATCATCGTTGGTGAGTCGCAAAGCAATTCACTTGATGTGCCTTCTAACAAAGGTGGAAATGATGTGTGGGCGATAAAATTGGAATAATTATTTAATTAAAACACTTTTTTCTTAACCAAAAGGCGACATTAACCAAAATAATCAACGCAGGAACTTCAACTAAAGGCCCAATAACCCCTGCAAACGCTTGTCCACTATTGATTCCGAAAACGCCGATCGAAACTGCAATGGCTAACTCAAAATTGTTTCCCGACGCTGTAAACGATAAAGCTACTGCATCACGATAATTTGCTCCGATTTTCTTTGCAACAAAAAAC
>Ga0315902_10001161_pt1 | contig 42877 bp, 43 predicted proteins | sample LakEriMetagenome_9_FD_203523 | JGI IMG/M metagenome (GOLD analysis project Ga0315902, IMG submission 203523) | Freshwater fungal communities from buoy surface, Lake Erie, Ohio, United States - Buoy 12 MA117 | ecosystem: Environmental > Aquatic > Freshwater > Lake > Lake biofilm | place: USA...
GTTTTCGTCAAAGTGCGCGGCGTGACCGACGTCGAGTCCGGGTATTGCAATGGCCAGACCCTCTCACCCACCTACGAACAGGTGTGCACCGGGCGCACCGGGCACAACGAAGTCGTCAAACTCGAGTACGACCCCCAGCAGATCACGGCCCGCGACTTGCTCGAAATTTTCTTTGTCATCCACGACCCGACCACGCTCAACCGCCAGGGCAACGATGTGGGCACGCAGTACCGCAGCGGCATTTACTTCACCAAGCCCGAGCAGGCCGAGGAGGCGCGTGCGTTGATCGCCGAGTTACAAGCCGCCAAGGCCATGGGTCAGCCCATCGTGACCGAGGTCTTGCCTGTGGCCAACTACAGTGCCGCCGAGGACTACCACCAGGATTTTTTTGAGCGCAACCCCTACCAAGGCTATTGCATGGCCGTGGCCGCGCCCAAGGTCGCCAAGTTCAAGCAAACATTCGCGCGTTGGGTGAAGCCTTGACGCTTGCCGCTTTGACTTCTTCCATGCACAGCGCATTCATCCAGAAACAGTGAGGAAACACATGCGTCACATCGCTTTATTCATCATGGCCTTGAGTTTGAGCGGCGCTGCATGGGCGCAGCACGATGCCAAACAAATTCAGGAAGACATTGCGCGTCACCGCGCCATGGCAGAGGCCCATGAAGCCGCAGCGCGATGCCTGGAGTCCGGCAAAAAACCAGCGCTGTGCACCAAGGAATTGCAAACCGCCTGCAGAGGCTTGGCGCTGGGCAAATACTGCGGCATGAAGCACGTGCACTGAAGGGCAAGAGCCCTGCGCGACGACCGGTCGCTCAAGGCGCCAAGCGTTCGCGCAGCCAGCCCGAGGCGGCAGGGGTGTAACGCAAACGGTCGTGCAGACGGCTTTTGCGGCCTTGCCAGAACTGCCACTGGTCCGGCACCAGGCGGTAGCCGCCCCAATGCGGCGGGCGTGGGGGGCTGAGCAAGAATTGCGCCGCGTATTTGGCGGCATTGGTCACCAGCACGGTGCGGCCTTCGATCACCTGGCTCTGCGGCGAAGCCCAGGCGCCAATGCGTGAGTCTAGTGGGCGGCTGTGGAAGTAGGCGTCGCTTTCTTCGGCGCTGACCTTTTCGACCCGGCCTTCAATGCGCACCACGCGCTCCAGCTCAACCCAATGAAACTGCAGGGCGGCAAAGGGGTTGCCCGCCAATTCCTGGCCTTTTTGGCTGTCGTAGTTGGTGTACCAGACGATGCCGCGCTCATCGAGGCCTTTGATCAGCACCACCCTTGTGCTGGGGCGCAGGTTGCTGGCCACGGTGGCCAGTGTCATGGCATTGGGTTCGGGCACTTCGGCGGCGATGGCTTCTTGGAGCCATTGCTCAAATTGCCGGAGTGGGTCAGGGTGAGAAGCGGTTTCATTGAGCTCGGCTTTTTCGTAGCTCTTGCGCAGGTCGGCGATGTTCATGGCCGCAAGTATAGGCAGGTGCCCTGTGTGCTGGCCCTTCAGCAAGGTTTGTACTTGGGGCAGGTGAGGACTTGATGGCCCGGCAAGCGGGGTGGCTTCTCAGTCCGCATGGCGCAACACCTCGGCCAAAGCCCGGTCTTCGATGCCGTGTGCCCTCAGGCTGTTGTAGGTTTGCCGAGCGTAGTCGAGTGTGGTGCCAAAGCGCCCCCGCGCATGCTTGAAGATTTGCCGGTAAGTTTCGGGTGAGAGCTGACCGGTGAAGCTGGGGCTGCTGCTGGGCAAGGTGAAGGCCAGGGCCTTGACGGGGCCTTTGGACGTGGCGCAGGTCAGCCAGCTGGGGGTGTACACGTCCATCGGCATTTCCCTCGCCCACAAACGGGTCAGCACTTCGTCCGTGTGTTCGGCCGCGATGCGGTAAACCACCCCACGGCAGCTGCCACCGCGCACCAGGGCGAAAACCAGACCGGGGCATTCCGGGCTGCCCCGGTTCAGGCGGCTCCACATCTTCAGGGCCCGGTGCCAACCCCAGACCTGGCTGAGGTGCTGCTCTTGCGCTTCAAATTCTGGGCGCCACAACAAAGAGGCATAGCCAAACACCCACAAATCGTGACCTGCTGCGCATTGCGCTCTGAAACGGTCAAGCAATCCGCGCTGGAAGACGGGTGGTTGTTCAGCTGCTGGCGCATCCGTGGCATCAGCAGGGCTCTGGTCGGTCATCTGCAAGCATGTCCCTTTACAATAAGGCCACCATTTTCGGAGAAAACAAACATGTCAAACAATCAAGATGAGAATCAACCCGTGGTCTTGGCCATTTTGGTCGGCGTGATCGTGCTGGTCATTGGACTGGCCGTCGGGATAGGCATCGCCAAAAGCAAAAAAGCAGCGCCTGCTGCCCCCGCCGCCGTGACAGCACCTGCAGCACCCGCTCCAGCAGCGGCGGCAGATGTGGCAGCGCCAGCGACAGCGGCTGCACCCGCTGCGGCGGATGCACCCGCGGCCAACACGGCTGCACCAGCGGCCAAGTGAAGCACTTTGCGCCTTGGGATGAACCCGCCTCGGCGGGTTTTTTTACGCCTTCAACGCCCCAAAGTGCTTGTACCCCTTTGGTAAATGGCCATTGCCCCTCGAAGCTGGAACACGGTTACCATCGCACATGTAATTTAGTTACGATGCACCGCCTGGAGGCCAGACATGACACTTCACCCCACCGTGGCCGCGGTCACGGCCCGCATCACCGAGCGCAGTCGCCCGACACGTCAGGTCTATTTGCAACAGCTCGACGCTGCGGCCAACCAAGACCCCGGCACACAACGCATGGGTTGCGCCAACGTGGCCCACGCCTTTGCGGCCATGCCCAAGGGCGACAAAGACCGGGCCACCGCTCTCGACAAAATTCAAGTGGTGGCCCCGCGCGCACCCAACATCGGCATCGTCAATGCCTACAACGACCTGCTCTCGGCCCACGCCCCGCTGCAGCATTACCCGGACCTGATCAAAGAGGAGGCCCGCAAGCTGGGTGCCACGGCCCAGGTGGCCGGGGGCGTGCCCGCCATGTGCGATGGCGTCACGCAAGGCATGCCCGGCATGGAGCTGAGCTTGTTCAGCCGCGACGTGATCGCCATGGCCACGGCCGTCTCGCTGAGCCACGATGTGTTTGACGCTGCGCTGATGTTGGGCGTGTGCGACAAGATCGTGCCGGGCCTGTTGATCGGCGCCTTGCACTTTGGCCACTTGCCCACGGTGTTTGTGCCCGCAGGCCCGATGACCAGCGGCTTGTCCAACAGCGAAAAATCCAAGGTGCGCGAGAAAGCGGCCCAAGGCTTGGTGGGGCGCGCTGAATTGCTCGAAGCCGAATCGGCCGCGTACCACGGTCAAGGCACCTGCACTTTTTACGGCACCGCCAACAGCAACCAGATGCTGCTCGAAGCCATGGGCCTGCATGTGCCAGGCACGGCCTTCATCAACCCGGGCGAGGGCGTACGCACCGAGCTGACCCGCGAAGCGGTCCGTACGGTGCTGGCACTGGTCAAGGGGCAACACTTCACCCCGATAGGCCGGCTCGTGGACGAGTGCAGCATCGTCAATGCCCTGGTGGCTTTGCTGGCAACAGGTGGCTCGACCAACCACCTGATCCATTGGGTCGCCGTGGCCCGTGCCGCAGGCATCGTGATCGATTGGGATGACTTCTCGGCCCTGTCGGACGTGGTGCCGCTGCTCAGCCGCGTGTACCCCAATGGCAGCGCCGACGTGAACCAGTTTCAGGCTGCGGGCGGTCCGGGTTATGTCATCCGCGAGTTGCTGGATGCCGGGCTGATGCACGCCGATGTGCTCACGGTGCGCCCCGGTGGTCTGCGTGAATTCACCCGCGTGCCTTCGCTGCAAAACAGTCAACTGGTTTGGACCGACACCGGGGCCAGCCAGGACGACACCGTGGTGCGGCCTGCGTCCAGTCCGTTCAGTGCAACGGGTGGCCTGAAACTGCTGCAAGGGCCATTGGGCCGCAGCGTGATCAAGATCTCCGCAGTGCCCGAAGCCTTGCATGTGATTCAAGCCCCGGCGCGCGTGTTCAATTCGCAAGACGAATTGCAAGCCGCATTCAAGGCGGGAGAACTGCACCGCGATGTCGTTTGCGTGGTGCGCTGGCAAGGCCCGCAAGCCAACGGCATGCCCGAGTTGCACAAACTCACCCCGCCGCTGGCGGTGCTGCAGGGCCAGGGCTTCAAGGTGGCGCTGGTCACCGACGGCCGCATGAGCGGGGCCTCGGGCAAAGTGCCTGCGGCCATCCATGTTTCGCCCGAAGCCGCAGCCGGTGGCCCGCTGGCCAAGGTGCAAGACGGCGATGTGATCCGCCTCGACGGCGTCGCGGGCACCTTGCAGGTGCTGGTGAGCGAGGCCGAATGGGCCGCCCGGCCACTGGCCGAAATGCCCGCCGAACTGCGCGCTGCCAACAGCGTGGGCATGGGCCGAGAACTGTTTGCCAACATGCGTCGCCACGCCCTGAAAGCCGAAGAAGGAGCCTGCACATGGCTGTGAGTTCAAACGCCCCTTTGACCGCCCTGCAGGTGATGCAGGACGCTCCGGTGATCCCGGTGATCGTGCTCCACGATGTGGCCCATGCCGTGCCGATGGCGCGTGCGCTGGTGGCGGGCGGCATCCGCATGCTCGAGGTCACCCTGCGCACCCCACAAGCATTGGTCTGCATGGCAGCGATTGCCCAAGAAGTGCCCGCTGCCGTGGTGGGCGCGGGCACCGTGCGCAGCGCCGCCGATGTGGCCGCAGCGGCCCAAGCCGGTGCCCGTTTTGCCGTCAGCCCTGGCTACACCCGGGCGGTGGGCCAGGCCTGCCGTGACCACGGTTTGTCGCTGCTGCCTGGCGTGGCCACCGGCAGCGAAATCATGATGGCCCAAGAAGACGGTTACACCGAACTCAAGTTTTTCCCCGCCATGCAGGCCGGCGGCCCCGCCATGCTCAAGGCCTGGGCCGGTCCGTTCTTTGATGTGCAGTTTTGCCCCACGGGCGGGGTCACACCGGGCAATGCCGCAGAGTTTTTGAGCCTGCCCAATGTGGCCTGCGTGGGCGGCTCTTGGCTGGTGCCCGCCGACGCGCTGGCGCAGGGCGACTGGGCGCGCATCGAAGCGCTGGCGCGCGAGGCCAGCCAGTGGCCACGTTGAAGCCAGCAGGCGCAGGCACTGTGCTCAGCGCACTGCCCAGCCCCCCGACATCGGGAACACTTGCCCCACAAAGCAGCTGGCCGCGTCGCTGCACAGGTAGGCCACAAAGCTGGCGTCCTCTTCGGCCTTGACCAGGCGGCCCAGCGGCACCTCGCGTTTCAAACGTTCCTGAAAACGCGGGTTGGCTTGCACTTCGGGCGGGAAGTAGGTGGGGTTGTCGACAAAGTTCTGCGCCACCGCATTGAGCTGGATGTTCTCGGGCGCCAGCTCCACGCCTGCGGCTTGCACATAGGCCAGTTGAGCGCCACGAGCGGCGCTGTAGCTGGCGGCCCGCTTCATGCCGCGCAGGGCCGAGGCACTGCCCATCACCACGATCTTGCCGCCGCCTCGGGCCTTCATGCCGGGCACCACCGCCCGCACCAGGCGGGGCAGTGGGTCGACCATGACTTCAAACACCTGTCGCCATTCGGCCTCGTTGATGTGCGTGACGGGTGTGGACGGCGCAGGCAGCGCCAGGTTGATGACGAGGGCGTCGAGCGGCCCTGCCGCATCGATCAGGGCCTGTGCGTCTTGTGGGGCGGTGAGCAAGCGTTCGTCTGCGATCACCTCGGCGCCACATTGCGCCAACATGGCGCACAGGGCCGGGCCCATGAAGTCTTGGGCCTGGGTCACCAGGATGCGTTGGCCAGACAAGTTGATCATGTGGGGGCTCCTAGAAAATGAACGCAGCAAGAAGGAATAGCGCAGCCAGCACGAGGGTGGACGCGGGGCTCAGCGGTTCGCGTATTCTGGCCGCTGGATCAGCTCGACCTTGTAGCCATCGGGGTCGGTCACGAATGCGATCACGGTGGTGCCGCCTTTGACCGGGCCGGCTTCTCGCGTGACGTTGCCGCCATGGGCGCGGATTTTTTCGCAGGCCGCATAGGCATCGGGCACGCCCAGGGCGATGTGGCCGTAGGCCGTGCCCATCTCGTAGCTTTCAACGCCCCAGTTGTAGGTCAACTCCAATTCAGCGTGGTCGGGGTTGTTGCCGTAGCCCACAAAAGCGAGCGAGTATTTGTACTCGGGGTTTTCCGAGGTGCGCAGCAGTTTCATGCCCAGCACCTGGGTATAGAAGTCAATCGAGCGCTGCAGGTTGCCCACGCGCAGCATGGTGTGAAGAAGTCTCATGGTTTGTTTCCTGTGGGTGAAGGCATTTCAAAAACAAGGCAGGCCGTGCTGGCATGGGCGTAAAGCGTGCCGTCGGGCCCGACCAACTGAGCCTCTGCAGTGGCCAGCTGTCGGCCGCAGTGCAGCACCTTGGCCACGGCCCTTACACGCTGCACTTTGGGGGTGATGGCCTTGACCAGTTTCACGCTCAAATCGGCCGTGGTGTAGCCGCGCCCTGGTGGCATCAGGGTGTGCACGGCGCATCCCAGGGCCGAGTCGAGCACGCTGGCAAACCAGCCACCGTGCACCGTGCCCAGCGGGTTCAGATGCTGCACACCGGGTGTGCCCTGAAAAATGGCCAGCCCAGGCCCGACCTCGATCATCATGAAGTCCAGCGTCTTGGCCATGTGCGCGTGAGGCAGTTCGCCCGCCAGCAGGCCTTGCATGACCTCCAAGCCGGTTTTGCCAGCCACCTGCTCGGGGCGGGCCACACCGGGGCCGACCCCGGCATCCATGCGCATGCGCACGGCCTTTTCTTGGGCCAGCCAGGCTTCCAGGGTGTGGTGGTGGGTGTCGGTTGTGCTGCTCATCGCATCGGTTTCTTTCAGACGGGCACGGTGTAGTTGAGCGCCATGCGCCCACCGTCGACGGTGACGATTTCACCGGTGATGTAGCTGGCCGCATCGCTGGCCAAAAAGGCCACCACCTTGGCCACTTCGTCGGGCTCGCCCAGCCTTTTCATGGGCGTGCGCATCATGATTTTTTTCTCGGCCGCTTCGCTGGTCAGCACGGCTTGGCGGGCCAGCTCGGTGGCAATCGTGCCCGGGGCCACCGCATTGACACGGATGCCAAAATCGGCCAGGGCCAGCGACATGGCGCGGGTGAGCTGGTTGATGCCGCCTTTGCTCACGTTGTAGCTGGCGATATTGGGGATGGCCAGCACCGCGTTGACCGAGCTCATGTTGACAATCGACCCGCCCCCGGTGCTTTTCATGGCGCGGGCTGCGGCCTGGCCCATCAGGAACGAGCCCTTGATGTTCACGTTGATAACCGCATCAAAGTCTTCTTCGGTCACGTCCAGAAAGTCTGCCGCCCGGAAGATGCCCGCGTTGTTGACCAGCACGTCGATGCGGCCAAAGGCCTGCAGCACATGGTCGATCAGGGCGTCCACATCGGCCTTGCGCGACACGTCGCAGGCCATGAAACCGGCGCTGTGGCCGGCGTTGCGCAATTCGGCCGCCACGGCGGCGCCGCGCTCGCTGTTCACGTCAGACAAGATGACATGGGCGCCTTCAGCCGCAAAGCGGCGCGCGCAGGCTTCGCCAATGCCGTTGGCGGCACCGGTGACGATGACGACACGGCCTTGCAGACCGAAAGAAAGCACAGGGTTGAGGGTCATGGGGAGGGTCTCCTGCTCAGATGGGGGGCATTCCAGCCAAGATGCTGCCACAAGCCTGCCAGCTTGGCAGCCCAAGGGTGTCCCCTGGGGGGCAAGACGCGAAACCAATGGCTTTGCAGGCCAGCGCCTTCATCGGCCGAACATCTCAAGTAACATCTTCGCAGTCGAATTCGCCCACTTTCGGGTTTACAAGGAGAGAGCAATGTTCAGTCATGTGATGCTGGGTGTGAATGACCTGGAAGTTTCCAAAAAGTTTTATGACGCCTTGTTGGGCACATTGGGTTATGGCCCTGGGGTGGCCAACAAGAACCGTTACTTCTACCGCAGCCCCACGGGCACCTTTGCCATCACCACGCCCATCAACGGTGAACCCGCTTCCCACGGCAATGGCAGCACCATTGGCTTCACCGTGAAGTCGGCCGAGCAGGGGGATGCTTTCCATGCGGCGGGCGTGGCCAACGGCGGAACCACTTGCGAAGACCCCCCCGGCTTTCGCGAAGGCCCCGCCGGCAAGTTGTACCTGGCCTACCTGCGCGACCCGGACGGCAACAAACTCTGCGCCTTGTACCGTCCCGCCTGATCGCGGGGTTTGTTGAAAAAGGATCGCTTGTGTCCCCAGCTGCCCACTCGCACGCCGTGCACGTCTCGCGCACCGTCGAACGCCTGGTCATCGGCCAGGCCACCTCGGACGGCGCGGGGGTCAAACTCAGCCGCATCCTCACGCAAGATTTGCAGCACCGGCTCGACCCGTTTTTGATGCTGGACGCCTTTGGCAGCGACCAACCGGACGACTACATCGCTGGTTTCCCGGACCACCCGCACCGGGGCTTTGAAACCGTGACCTACATGATCGCCGGGCGCATGCTGCACCGCGACAGCGCGGGCAACGAAGGCTTGCTGCAAAACGGCGGGTTGCAATGGATGACCGCAGGCCAGGGCGTGATCCACTCCGAAATCCCGCAGCAGGCCGATGGCGTGATGGAGGGTTTTCAGCTGTGGCTCAATTTGCACAGCAGCGAAAAAATGCAAGCGCCTTGGTACCGCGACTTTCAGAACGCGCAGCTGCCGCAGTTTCAGACGCCCGAAGGCGTGGCCGTCACGGTGATCGCAGGCAGCAGCCATGGCGTGCAGGGCGCGGTGAGCCGCGAGATCACGCAGCCCATTTATCTGGACGTGCACATGCCGCAGGGCGCACGTTTTGAGCAAACATTGCCCGCAGGCCACAACGCCTTCATCTATGTCTACCGTGGGGAAGTCCGCATCGGTGGCCAGGCCGTGCCCCTGCAGCGCATGGCCATTTTGAAAAACACGGCCCAGGCCGATGGCGTGGTGATCGAGGCCAGTGCCAACGCCAAACTCATTTTGGTGGCGGGCCAACCGCTCAAAGAACCCATCGTGCAGTACGGCCCGTTTGTGATGAACAGCAAGGAAGAGATCTACCAGGCGCTGGCGGACTTCAGGGAGGGGCGGCTGGTTGAGCGGGCTTGATGCCTTCAGTCCCTGAAAGCGTTGACAAAGTTTTGCGCGGCCAAACGCACTTGCTCGGCACTGCGCCCCGGCGCGTACAAGGCCGATCCCAAACCAAATCCTGAAGCGCCTGCCCTGCGGTATGCCGCCATGTTGTCGGGTGTGATGCCGCCCACCGGCATCAAGGCAGCGTCTTTCGGCAGCACGGCGCGCAGGGCTTTGACGGTGACAGGCGAGACCATCTCGGCCGGGAACAGCTTGAGGCCGTGTGCGCCCGCGTCGAGCGCGGCAAAGGCTTCGGTGGGGGTGGCCACACCGGGCAACACCACCATGTTCAGGGCCAAGGCCTGCGCGACCACGGCCGGGTTGAAGTTGGGGGCCACGACCAGGCGGCCACCTGCCGCGTGAACGTCCTGGACTTGCTGCGCGTTCAGCACCGTGCCTGCGCCGATGAGGGTGTGGGGGAAAAGCCGGGTGAGTGTGGCAATGCTGTGCAAGGGCTCGGGCGAGTTCAGCGGCACTTCGATGATGGCAAAGCCCTTGTCCACCAGCGCCTGACCGATGGCCGGGGCTTCAGCGGGCGTGAGGCCACGCAAGATGGCGATCAAGGGCAGTTGCCCCATGGCTTGCGCCAGGGTTTGAGCGGGGTTCGTGGTCAGTGTCATGGTGGGGTGTGGGTGAATTTTTCAGGGGATGTGCCACGCCCATCGCCCACGGGGTGGGCTCCTGCAGGGGGGTGATTTTCGAAGCTCAGCATGTCGATGCCAGGGCGTGCAGGCCCGCCCAAGTGGCTTCGGCGCCATGGCTTTGGCAGGCCAGGCCCAGGTGTTGCAGGGCCAGGCTGTAGCGCTGGGTGAGGGTGTCGCTGCCGATCAGGATCACGGGGGCCGAATCGGCTCCGAGGGCTTGGGTGCGCAGCTCCTCACCGATCAGCAGGCCCGACAAGTAACTGGGCAATTGGGCCGCGCTGAGGCGGTCAAACAAGCCCAAGGTGCGCACGGCAAACAAGCGGTGCAGCACGCTGCCCGCTTGCTGGCTTTGGTCCACGCCTTGCAAAAATGTCGCTGCGTCGAAGGTTCCGCTCAAATCCAGCGTCTTGCCCAGAATCGAGTGTTGGCTCATCAAGGCATACACCTCGCCGGTCATGAAGGTCTGGAAATGCACCACGCGGCCGCTGTCAACGTGCGCCCATTTGCTGTGCGTGCCCGGCAGCACCAGGGTGGCGCTGTCGCGCCCCGACAGTTGCAGTGCGCCAAAGATTTGCACTTCTTCGCCGCGCATCACGTCGGGGGCTTGCCTGTCGCCCTGGCCTGTGCAGCTCAAGCCCGGCACCAAGGCGATGCGATCGGCTTGCAGCCACAGCAGGTGCTGGCCCAGCTCGGCAAAGCCTGCGGGGCAGGGACAGTAGGGCGCTTCTTGCCAACCCTGGCGGCTGCCGGCCATGCCCGAGATCAGGCACAGCGCACCTTCTGCTTGCATCCAGTCGCCAAAGAGTTCGTGGAAGACGGCTTCAAATTGGCCAGGTGGCACGGTGAGGATGCCGCGTGGAAATGCGCGTGATGCCAGCACCTGGCCGCTGGCACCGAGCCGTGCGCCGCGCAGCGAGGAGGTGCCCCAGTCGATGGCGATCAAAGGTCTGGTGCTGGTCATGGGGCGGTGTCTTTCGATGGGGTTTTCAACACCTTCAGAACGGCGTCGGGTTTGGGCAAGGGACAGACCGCGCCGAAGCCTTGCACCGACAAGGACGCGGCCGCATTGGCATAGGCGGTGGCGTCCCACAGGCTGTCACCCGCCGACAAACGCGCCAACAGGTTCCCTGCAAAGCAGTCGCCTGCGCCCGTGGCGTCGATGGCTTGAACCGCGTGGCCCGGCAGGCTGCGTTGTGTTTGGCCGTCGCTGGCCACTGCGCCCTCAGCGCCCAGCTTCAGCACCACCTGGGCTGCGCCTTGCGCATGGCTCCATTGGATGATGTCTTGCGCTTGCCTCAGGCCCGTGAGCGCGGTCATGTCCTCCAGACTGGGCAAAAACACATCGCAGCAACTCACCGCATGGCGGATGCAGGCTTGTGCACGCGCCAGTGGCCACAAGGACAGGCGCAAATTCGAGTCGAGCGCCACCCGTGTGCCTGATTGGCGGGCATGCGCCATGGCGGCAAACGCCGTGTCGCAAGCCGAAGCCGAAATCGCCAAAGAGATGCCCGACAGGTGCAGCCATTGGCTGCTGGCGATGGCGTCTTGCCAGTGCGCCAGGTCTTGCACTTGCATGCGGCTGGCGGCCGATCCGGCGCGGGCGTAACTGAAGTGGTGGCCTTGTGCGTCGTGGCTCACAAAGTACAGGCCGGTGGGCGCTTGGGTGTCGCGCAGCACGGTGTGGGTGTCCACGTTCTCGCGCTGCCACAAGTCCATGAGTCGCTCGCCCCAGCGGTCAGTGCCCAAGCGGCTCAGGTAAGCCACGCGTGCGCCTGCCCGCGCTGCGGCAATGGCGGCGTTGCTGGTGTCGCCCCCAAAGCCTTGCAGGTACATGGGCGCTTCGTTGGCCCCTGGTCCTGGGGTTTGGTTGAACTCGACCATGGCTTCGCCCAAGGCCACGATGTCGAGGGTTTTGGAGGGGTGGCTCATGTGACATCAACCGCTCATGGCGCCGAGCAAGGTGGGAGAATCGGCAAGCACAAGTCCACGCGGTGAAGAAAGCAAAGCGACATGGAACATGATTTTGTACTGAATGCAGCCTGCAAAGGTTTTCCCTTGGTGGCCGAGCCCTGCGCGGTGTCGCAATTGGGCGCACGCGGATGGCATTTGCTGGACGATGCGCTGGCTTACCCGGTGGCGGTGTTGCGCCGCCCGGCGCTCACCCACAACCTGGCCTGGATGCAAGACTTTGTGCAGCGCAAAGGCGTGGCCCTGGCTCCGCACGGCAAGACCACCTTGTCGCCCGAACTGTTTCGCATGCAACTGCATGCCGGGGCCTGGGGCCTGACCTTTGCCAACGTGCACCAATTGCGCGTGGGTCTGGCAGCGGGGGTGCAGCGCGCCATCATCGCCAACCAGCTGGTGTCCGATGCCGATCTGGATGGCCTCGATTTCTTGTTGCGGCAGCACCCGCAAGTGCGCGTCTGGTTTCTGGTCGATTCGCTGGCGCAGTTGCAGACCTTGGTCGACTGGGGTGCACGGCGCGGCCAACCGCGTTGCTGGGACGTGTTGCTGGAGCTGGGTATCGCGGGCTACCGCACCGGCTGCCGAAGCCATGAACAAGCCTTGCTGCTGGCGCAGGCCATGGCCGAGTCGGGCGTGGTGCGCCTGGGCGGGGTGGAGTGTTACGAGGGTGGGCTGGGCCGCTGCGACAGCGCGCACGACATGGAAGCCGTGAGCGCCCTGGTGCGCAGCGTGCAGGCGCTGGTGCAGCAAATCGATGCGCAGAACCTGTGGGGCGGTGATGAGGTCTTGTTGTCGGCTGGTGGCTCTGCGGTGTTCGATCTGGTGATCCCGATGCTCAAAACCCAGGTCAAAAGTCGCCCGGTGCAAGGTGTTTTGCGCTCGGGTTGTTATGTCACGCACGACCACTGGAATTACGCCCGTTACCTGAAACTGGTCGAGGCGCGCGAGGGTTTGAGCGAATCGCTGCAGCCTGCGCTGGAGATCTGGACCCAGGTTCAGTCCGTGCCCGAGCCTGGACTGGCCATTTTGACGGCGGGTCGGCGTGACCTGTCCTTTGACCAGTGCATGCCCATGCCGGTGCGCTGGGCAGCGCGTGGGCACAGCGGCGAGGGGGCCATGCAGGCCACGCCCGAGTCCTGGAAAGTCAAGGCGCTGAGCGACCAGCATGCGCACATGGTGTTTGATGCCGAGGGTGTTTGGCCAAAGGTGGGCGACCGGGTCGCCTTGGGCATCTCGCACCCTTGCACCACCTTCGACAAGTGGCGCTGGATGGCCATCATCGAAGACGATGGCCGCATCAGTGGGGCGATCAGCACACATTTTTAAGGGGCGAAACCGCATGAAAAAGAAAAGGCCGCCACGCAGCATGAGCGTGGCGGCCTTTTTTCAAAGCTCACTTCAAACCGTTCAAGGCCTCGGCCGGGTAGCCCGGGCGGGACTTGCAGTCCTCGATGTACTGCTCAATGATCGCCTCGTAGCTGGCATCGGCCTTGAGGCCCAGCGCGTGCGCACGCTCGAAGGTGCAGCCCTTGGCCCAGTTGTCCACGATGCCTGCGATGCGTTCGTCCTTCTGGAAGGTCACGCGGGCGCGCACAGCGGGACCCGCCACCTTTTCCAAAGCGGCCAGCATCTCGCTGACCTTCACATTCAAGCCCGGCAGGTTCAGTGCCATGCGGCCGCCAAAGGCTTCGCGGCTGGCCTCGAACACGGTGATCAAGCCATGCACGGTGTTGCCGGGCGAAGAGATGGGGTGCGACACGCTGGCATCCACCGGGCAGGTGGTGGGCGTGCCCGCCAAAGGCTCGCGGATGATGCCGCTGAAAAACGAAGACGCTGCGCCATTGGGTTTGCCGGGGCGCACGGCCACCGTCATCAGGCGGGCAGCGCGGCCGTCGATGTAGCCCTTGCGGGTGTAGTCGGCCACCATGTACTCGATCATCAGCTTGTGTGTGCCATACGAAGTTTGCGGCGTGGGCAAGGTGGTGTCGGCCACCAGGGCAGGCATGGGGTTGGCGGCGTCCGGGCCGAACACGGCCACCGAGCTGGCGAACACCAGGCGTGACACTTTGCCCGAGGCGCGGATGCTGTCGAGCAGCAAGCGCGAGCTGTCCACGTTGGAGCGCAAGCCCAGGTCAAAGTCGAGTTCGCACTCGCCCGAGACGGCCGATGCCAAATGGAACACACCATCAAAGCCGCTCTTGAACAAGTCGCCTTGTTCCAGCATGGGGCCTGCATGGCCCTGGACGCGGGGGTCGGCCAGCAGGTCGGCAGGTGCTGGAAACAGGTCGGCGATGACCAATTGCTTCACGGTCTGGCCGTTGAGCTGGCCACGTTTCAAAATCTCGCGGGCCAAACGTGCGCCCAAAAAGCCGGCACCGCCGGTGATCAAAATACGCATGGCTTTCCTTGTTCAGTGGTTGTCTTTGGGCACGGCGGAGCCACGTTGGCCGACCAGGAAGTCCATGTCGGCGCCTTCGTCGGCTTGCAGCACATGGTCGATGTAGAGTTTCCAGTAGCCTGAGTGCATGGCCGGTTCAGGTTTGGTCCATGCGGCCAGGCGCTGGGCCAGTTCTTCCTCGCTGATCAGCAGTTGCAAGGTGCGCTCAGGAACGTTGAGCGAGATCATGTCACCGTTTTTCACCACGGCCAGCGGCCCACCGGCGGCGGCTTCGGGGCTGGTGTGCAGCACCACGGTGCCGTAGGCCGTGCCGCTCATGCGGGCGTCCGAGATGCGGACCATGTCGGTGATGCCTTTGCGCAGCACCTTGGGGGGCAGCGGCATATTGCCCACCTCGGCCATGCCGGGGTAGCCCTTGGGGCCGCAATTCTTCAAGACCAAAATGCAGGTTTCATCGACATCCAGGCTTTCGTCGTCGATGCGTTTGTGGAAGTCGTCGCTGTCTTCAAACACCACGGCGCGGCCCGTGTGCACCATCAGTGCGGGGGTGGCTGCGCTGGGCTTGATGACCGCACCGCGAGGCGCCAGGTTGCCGCGCAGGATGGCGATGCCGGCTTTTTCCTTGAAAGGCGCGTCCAGTGTCTTGATGACTTTGGGGTTGTAGTTCACGGCCGCTGCATTGTTCTCGCGCACGGTCTTGCCGCTGACGGTGATGATGTTGTTGTGCAGCAGGCTTTCGATTTCTTTCATCACAACCGGCAAACCGCCCGCGTAGCAAAAGTCTTCCATCAGGTGTTCGCCTGAGGGCTGCATGTTCAGGATGCAGGACATCTCACTGCCCAGACGCTCAAAGTCGTCCAGGGTGAGCTTCAGGCCCAAACGACCGGCGATGGCGATCAGGTGAATGACGGCGTTGGTCGAGCCGCCAATGGCCGCCAGCGTGCGGATGGCGTTTTCAAAAGCTTCGCGGGTCAGCACTTTGCTGATGGTCTGGTCGGTGTGCACCATCTCCACGATGCGACGGCCCGAGTCACGCGCCAGAACATTGCGGCGGCCATCGACGGCAGGGAAAGTGGCATTGCCCGGCAGACCAATGCCCAAGGCCTCGACCATGCAGGCCATGGTGCTGGCGGTGCCCATGGTCATGCAGTGACCATGGCTGCGGTGCATGCAACTTTCGGCATCGAAGAAATCGGCCAGTTTGAGGGTGCCTGCGCGCACTTGCTCGCTCATGCTCCACACGCCTGTGCCGGAGCCCAACTCTTGACCGCGCCACTTGCCGTTAAGCATGGGGCCACCGCTGATGCCGATGGTGGGCAGACCGACGCTGGACGCGCCCATCAGCAAGGATGGCGTGGTTTTGTCACAACCCATGAGCAGCACTACGCCATCGATCGGGTTGCCTCGGATGCTTTCTTCCACGTCCATCGAAGCCAAATTGCGGTACAGCATGGCGGTGGGGCGCAGCAGGGTTTCGCCCAGCGACATCACGGGGAATTCCAGCGGAAAACCACCGGCCTCGTAAACCCCAATCTTGACCTGCTCGGCCAAGGCGCGGAAGTGCGAATTGCAGGGGGTCAGTTCGCTGAAGGTGTTGCAAATGCCAATGACGGGACGGCCATCGAACTGGTCGTGCGGGATACCCTTGCCTTTGACCCAGCTGCGGTAGGCGAAGCCGTCGCGGTCTTGTCGGCCAAACCATTGTTGGCTGCGCAGTTCTTCGGGTTTTTTACGGGGGGTATCGCTCATGGGGTGCTTCCGTTGCTAAGGCGGTTGAAGGTGCGAAAAATCCTATCGTATGACGATAGAAAAACAAGGGGTGTTTGTAAAGCCAGAGACATCCGGGCAAACCCTAGACGCCAATATGACGGTGCCTAGGGTTTACCAGAGTCTGTCTCGGGCCTTCAATCATCATATGATAGGTGCTCGAACGCAGCCCCCATGACGAACAATTTCCACAAAAATTCTCTTGATTTATTGGGTCAGGCCATTTTGTCTGGCCGCTATGCGGTGGGCGCGAGCCTGCCACCCGAGCCATCTTTGTGTGAAGAATTGGGCGTGAGTCGCACCGTGGTGCGCGAGGCCATCAAGTCTTTGGTGGCCAAAGGCTTGCTGGTCACCGGGCCCAAGGTGGGCACAAGGGTCATGCCCGATGCGCACTGGAACTGGTTTGACCCCGATGTGGTGGCTTGGCAGTCGGCCTGCGGTTTGACGCCCGATTTTTTGAAAGACTTGCAAGAGTTGCGCCGCGTGGTCGAGCCTGCAGCTGTCCGTTTGGCTGCCGAGCGGGCCACGCCCGAAGACATTGCCTACATCGAAGCCGCTTACGCGGGCATGAAACAAGCGGTGGAGCAAGGCGGTGATTACGTCACGCACGACCTGCGTTTTCACCAAGGTTTGCTGCAGGCCTCGCACAACCGCATGCTGGTGCAAATGAGCAAGGCGCTCAATGCTTTGCTGCGCACCAGTTTCGAAATTTCCACCCGCATTGAGGATGGCACCAAGACATCCTTGCCTTTGCATCGGGCCGTGCTCAACGCTGTGATTGCCCGCAACCCGGCCAAGGCCGAGCGGGCCGTCATGGTCCTGATCGAAGGGGCCCGGCAAGACATCGAACAGGTGTTGTCTTCGCGGAAAAAGTTACCGGTGGTCTTCGGTCAGGCCACACCCATCAAATCGCACACCCGGCCTCCAAGAAAAGCCGCCAAGGCTCTGACCTGAAGCGGGAGACCCACATGCAAAAAACCATAGACGCTTTTTTCAAATTGCTGGAGTTCCTGGTGGTGGTCTGCTTGGTCGCCATGGTCATCATGGTGTTTGGCAATGTGGTGTTGCGCTATGGTTTCAATTCGGGCATCTCGGTGTCGGACGAGATGTCGCGCTACTGTTTCATCTGGTTGACCTACATTGGGGCCATGGTGGCCATGCGCGAGAAAGGCCACCTGGGCGTGGACACACTGGTGCGGCGCTTGCCCCTGGGGGGCAAGAAGATGTGCTTTTTTCTGAGCGAAATCATGATGCTCGGTTGCAATGCCCTGTTTTTCTGGGGCACCTGGAAAATGCACGACTTGCAGGTCACCAACGTCTCGGTGGTGGTGGGCATTTCCATGATCTGGATCTACGGCATTGGCTACATCACAGCCGCCGTCATGGGCGCCATGAATGTGCACAAACTGGTCCTCTTGTTGACGGGCCGTCTGGCCGAGTCGGATCTGGTGATGGTGGTCGAGTCGGAGGATCAAGTGGCGCTGACAGAAACCACACCTGAAGTGCGGGGGCGCACATGACCGTCGCAGTTTTTATTTTCAGCTTGCTGGGCGCCATGGCCCTGGGGATGCCCATTGCCTACGCCTTGTTGGTGTGTGGCTTGAGCTTGATGGCTTACATGGCCAGCAACGGCATGATCAATGCCTTCGACAGCCAAATCCTCGCGCAACGCTTTGTGGACGGGGCCGACAATTTCCCTTTGCTGGCGGTGCCCTTCTTCCTGTTGGCGGGCGAGTTCATGAACGCGGGAGGACTGAGCCGCCGCATTGTGAACTTGGCCATGGCCTGGGTGGGTCATTTCAGGGGCGGTCTGGGGTATGTGGCCGTGATGGCGGCGGTGATCATGGCGTCTTTGTCAGGCTCGGCGGTGGCCGACACGGCGGCGCTGGCGGCCTTGTTGATTCCGATGATGAAACGCGCCGGTTACAACGTCGGCCGCTCTGCCGGATTGATCGCCTCGGGCGGCATCATTGCGCCGGTGATTCCCCCTTCCATTGGGTTCATCATCTTTGGCGTGGCTGCCAACGTGTCCATCACCAAACTTTTTTTGGCCGGCATTGTCCCGGGCCTGCTGATGGGTGTGGCCATAGGTCTGACGTGGTGGTGGGTGGCCAAGCGCGAAAACGTCCAACCCGCACCGCGCATGCCCATGGGCGAAAGAATCAAAGCGACCCGCGAAGGCATTTTGGCCCTTGGTTTGCCGATCTTCATCATCGGTGGCATGAAGTTTGGGGTGTTCACCCCGACCGAGGCAGCGGTGGTGGCGGCGGTCTACAGCTTTGTGGTGGGCGCGTTCATTTACCGTGAACTGCAATGGTCCAAGCTCTACAGCCTGATACTGACGGCGGGCAAGACCACCTCGGTCATCATGTTTTTGGTGGCAGCGGCCATGGTCAGCGCCTGGCTCATCACCGTGGCCAACATTCCCGCAGAGGTGGCCAAGATGATGGAGCCCCTCATGGACAACAAAATTTTGTTGATGGTGGTGTTGATGCTTTTGGTCATTGTGGTCGGCACGGCGCTGGACTTCACCCCCACGGTGCTGATCCTCACGCCCGTGCTGATGCCCTTGGTCAAGCAAGCGGGCATCGACCCAGTTTACTTTGGCGTCTTGTTCATCATGAACAATGCCATTGGCTTGATCACGCCGCCTGTGGGCACCGTGCTCAATGTGGTCTGTGGTGTGGCCAAAATCAACATGGACACGGCGTTCAGGGGCGTGCTGCCTTTCCTGTTGGCGCAATTGGGCGTCTTGGCCTTGTTAATTGCTTTTCCGGCCATCGTCATCGAACCGATGAAGTGGATGTTGCGTTGATTTTTTAACCCTGTGTTTTTTATAAAGGAGACAACCATGTTGAAACGCAGAAATTTGGTCACCCTGATTGCGGGTACCTTCCTGGTGGCATCGAGCGCCATGGCGCAGTTTGCCGAGCGCAACATCAAGTTCACCAACGGTGTGAACGAAGACCACCCGGTGGGCGTGGGCGTGAAGAAGATGCAGGAAGTGCTGGCAGCCAAAACCGGCGGCAAGATGAAAATCACGGCGTTCTGGGGTGGCTCGGCTGGCGGTGACTTGCCCGCCACCCAGGCCTTGCGTGCGGGCACCCAAGAGATGGTGTGCACCTCCAGCTCGCCCTTGGTGGGCATTGTCAAAGAGTTGGGCGTGTTTGACCTGCCATTCCTGTTTGCCAACGAAAAAGAAGCCGATGCGGTGCTCGATGGTCCTGCAGGCCGGTATTTCAATGCTCGCCTGGAAGCGGCTGGCCTGGTGAACCTGGCGTATTGGGAAAACGGTTTCCGCAACCTCACCAACAGCAAGCGCCCCGTCACCAAGCTGGAAGATTTTGAGGGTGTCAAAGTTCGCGTGATGCAGAACAACATCTTCCTGGACACCTTCCGGACGCTGGGCACCAATGCCGTGCCCATGGCTTTTGGCGAGGTGTTCACCGCACTGGAAACCAAGACCATTGACGGGCAGGAAAACCCCTTCGTGACGATCGAGACCTCCAAGTTCAACGAAGTGCAGCGGTTCTTGAGCGTCACGCGCCATGCCTACACGCCTTTCCTGATCCTCTACAGCAAGAAGCTGTGGGATCAATTGAACCCCCAAGAGCAAGCCGTGTTGCGTGAAGCCGCCCTGGAGGGCCAAAAGGTTCAGCGCGCTGCCAACCGTGCTCTGAACGAAAGATCCCTGGCTTCGCTCAAAACCAAGGGCATGCAGGTCAACGAAGTCAGCGCTGCCGAGCAAAACCGCATCCGCGCACGTGTGGCTTCGGTGTATGACAAGCACAAGGACTCGATTGGTCCTGACGCCATCAAGGTGGTGCAAGACGAGCTGCGCAAGGCGCGCGGCGGTTGATCTTCAACCGCTTGTCCTAGGCGCTGTTGCAATGCGCTGACCCCAGAGCTCCACAGCCAGAAGCTGTGGGGCTTTTTTAACGTCTCGATGGGTGTTCTCATGAAAATCACGCAACTCGAAACCATCCGCTTGGGCGAGTTCCCCAACATCATCTGGGTGCGCCTGCACACCGACGAGGGCTTGGTGGGGCTGGGCGAAACCTTCATGGGCGCGCAAGCGGTCGAGGCCTATTTGCACGAATGGGTGGCCCCCAAACTGGTGGGCCAAGACCCGCTGGCCATCGAGTCGCGCCAGCGCGACATCAGCGGTTATTTGGGCTGGCGTGGGTCTGGTGTGGAGACGCGTGGCAATTCGGCGGTGGACATCGCGTTGTGGGACATCTTTGGCAAAGCCGCGGGCATGCCGGTGTACACGGCCCTTGGCGGCAAGAGCCGTGACGAGATCCGCGTGTACAACACCTGCGCGGGTTACCAGTACATCCGCAGCAACGTGAACCAGACCAGCAGCAATTGGGGCTTGGGGCAGGGCGCAGGGCCTTATGAAGACCTGCAAGGCTTTTTGCACCGCGCCGACGAGGTGGCCGAGTCGCTTTTGAGCGAAGGCATCACCGGCATGAAGATTTGGCCTTTTGATGTGGCCGCAGAAAAGTCGCACGGCCAGTACATCAGTCCGCAAGACCTGGACACCGCGCTGGAGCCCTTCCGCAAGATCCGCAAGGCGGTGGGCGACAAGATGGACATCATGGTGGAGTTCCACAGCCTGTGGCGCTTGCCCATGGCGCAAAAGATTTCACGCGCCTTGCAAGAGTTCGACACCTTCTGGCACGAAGATGCGATCCGCATGGACAGCCTCGATTTGCTCAAGCAGTACGCGGTGGACTGCAAAGCCCTGATTTGTGCCAGCGAAACGCTCAGCTACAAATGGGGCTTCAAGGATTATTTGCAAACCGGGGTGGCGGGTGTGGCCATGCTCGATTTGAGCTGGTGCGGCGGCCTGACCGAAGCCCGCAAGATCGCTGCCATGGCCGATGCCTGGCAATTGCCGGTGGCACCCCACGACTGCACCGGACCTGTGGTGTGGGCCGCGTCCACCCACCTGTCACTGCACGCGCCCAATGCGCTCATCCAGGAGAGCGTCCGGGCTTTTTACAGTGGTTGGTACAAGGAACTGGTGACCGAGTTGCCGCAGGTGAAAAACGGCATGATCAGCCTGAACGACAAACCGGGTTTGGGGCTGGAGTTGCTGCCCGACTTGCACAAGCGGACCGATGCGGTGGTGCGCATCAGCCGATAAAAAAAGGGGCCGACAAGGCCCCTGCGTGCGGGAAGAGGCTCTCGATCAGCCCCGACCCACATACGGCATGTTGGTGGCCATGACGGTGGTGAACAGGATGTTGGCCGACAAGGGCAAACGCGCCATGGTCAGGAAGGTTTCAACCACAGCCGACATGTCCATGCGCGGCTCGGCCTTGATGGTCAGGTCGGCCTGGTGCACGCCCGAGGCCATTTTGATGGTCATGTCCGAGGCCACGTTGCCGATGTCGATCTGGCCCACCGCGATGCTGTAGGGGCGGCCGTCCAGCGAGGCGGCGCGGGTCAGGCCCGAGATGGCGTGCTTGGTGGCGGTGTAGGCAATCGATCCGGGACGCGGCACATGGGCCGAAATGGAGCCGTTGTTGATGATGCGGCCGCCTTGCGGGCTTTGCTCTTGCATCAGTTTGAAGGCATGCGACAAGGTGTAGAACGCGCCGTTCAGGTTGATGTCCACAGCGCGGCGCCACTCGTCGCCCGACAGGTCGCCGGGCAAGGTATAGGGCAGGGAGATGCCAGCGTTGTTGAACACCAAATCGAGGCGGCCAAAGCGGGCGCGAATCTGGTCGAACAAGGCTTTGACTTCGGGCTCTTTGGACAAATCGGTCGGGATGGCGTGGGCATGGCCAGCGTTGGGGCCGGCTTCGGCCACGGCAGCGGCCAGTGCGTCGGCACGGCGCCCGACCAGGACCACTTGCCAGCCTTCTTTGAGCAGGGCCAGAGCGCAAGCTTTGCCGATGCCGGAACTGGCACCCGTGACGAGGGCGATTTGAGACATGGTGAGAACTTTCTAGAGAGGGCTGGAAAAACCTGTGATTGTCAGGCGTTTTGAAAAGAAATCTGTACCTTGAGCGACTGGCTCTTGTCGGCGGCCAGTTCAAAGGCTTCGATGGCGCGGTCCAGGGGCAAGACGCTGGTGATCACGGGTTTGCCATTGACCAAGCCTTCGTTCAAAAAGCGCACGGCGGTGGCAAATTCGGCATGGAATCGGAAGGTGCCACGCAGGTCGACTTCTTTGGCCACGATCTGCGTCATGGGCAGACTCATGTCCGCCCCCATGCCCACGGCGATCAGCACGCCGCGTGGCACGATGGTGTCCAGGCCCAAGCGCAGCGCGGCTTCGCTGCCTGAGGCTTCAAACACCACCTCAAATTGACCCTTGTCGACCTTGTAGGCATCGAGCGCTTGGGCTTGGGTTTTGAGGTTGATGGTTTCGTCCGCGCCCATCTCTTTGGCGCATTTCAGGGGCAAGTCGGCGATGTCGGCGGCCACGATGCGGGCGGCACCCGCACGGCGCAAAGCACCGATGAGCAGCGAGCCGATCGGGCCGCAACCCGTGACCAAGACTTGCTTGCCCAGCACGCTGCCTGCGCGTTGGATGGCGTGCAGGCCCACCGACAAAGGCTCGGCCAAAGCGGCTTCAGACAGACTCAGGTGGTCGGCGATCGGGTGGGCTTGGTAGCCCTCGATGATGAGTTGCTCACTGAAGCCGCCCTGGATATGGGGGAAGGGCATGGCACTGCCGTAAAAACGCATGTTTAGGCAGTGGTTGTGCTGGCCCGCCTGGCAAAAGCGGCAATGGCCGCAGGGGCGCGAAGGCGAGATGGCGATGCGTTGGCCTTGGGGCACACCGCTCACACCTGCGCCGACACCCTCGACCACGCCGGAGATCTCGTGACCCAGCGCAATGGGTTGCTGGATGCGCACCGTGCCAAAACCGCCGTGCTGGTAGTAGTGCAGGTCCGAACCGCAAATGCCGCCATAGGCCACATTCACGCGCAGCTGGTGCTCACCCAGGGCAGGGAGTTCGGTGTGTTCGATGCGCAGGTCTTGGGCCGAGTGGCAAACAACGGTTTTCATGGCTCAGTTTGGGGGGTTGAAGGGGTCGGGTGTTGGTGGTGTGATTGCGCCGCCGTCCATGCCCAGCGCACCAAGTCGTCAATCGCCTCGGTGATCGGCAGCTCGATCACATCGCATTCATCGGCCTGCGGTCGCTCCAGGGTGCGAAATTGACTCTCGAGCAAGTCCAAGGGCATGTAGTGGCCCTCACGCTGGCGCATGCGTTGGGCAATCAGCTCAAAGTCGCCGTTCAGGAAGATGAAAAACACCTCACCCGCTTGCGCCCGAATGCGGTCACGGTAGACGCGCTTGAGGGCCGAACAAGCGACCACGCGGCCTTGGGGGTGGGCTTGGGCCAAATGGGCCCCGATGCGGTCCAGCCAGGGCCAGCGGTCGCTGTCTTGCAAAGGGATGCCGGCGCGCATTTTTTCGACACTCTGGGGCAGGTGCAGGTCGTCGCCATCGACCATCTCCAGGCCCACACGTTCCGCCAAAGCTTGGGCCAAGGTGGTCTTGCCGCAACCCGCGACGCCCATCACGATCAAGCGCAAAGACGGGGTGTTCATGCCGACTTGTCGATCACATTTTCAGGAGGGGCATGCATTCGGGCACGGGCGTGCGCAAGGGCTGACCGGAAATGCCTGCCTGCATGTTGGCAAAGGCCAGATCGGCCATGGCCTGTCGTGTTTCGGTGGTGGCGCTGGCCATGTGCGGCGTGAGCACCACATTGCTCAGACGCCACAGGGCTTCGGGCACCTGGGGCTCATGGGCAAACACGTCCAATCCTGCGCCGGCGATGGTGCCTTGTTGCAAAGCCTCGATCAGCGCGGACTCATCGACCACGCTGCCGCGCGCCACGTTGATCAAAAACCCTCGGGGCCCCAGTGCTTGCAGGACTTGGGCGTTGATCAAATGCCGGGTGCCGGTGCCGCCGGGGGTGATGGCCACCAAAAAATCCACATGGGCGGCCAGCTCCAGGGTGCTGGGGAAAAAGGTGAAACCCGAGTCGGGCTTTTCGCTGCGGGCGGTGTAGGCGATCGACATGCCAAAAGCCTTGGCGCGCTGTGCAATGGCCTTGCCGATGCGGCCCAGCCCCACGATGCCCATGCGCGCGCCCGAGACTTTGCGTGCCAGTGCGATGGGCCCGGCGGGCCAGCGACCTGCGCGCACAAACTGGTCTGCCTGCGGAATGGCCCGCCCCACCGACAGCACCAGGCCCATGGCCAGATCGGCCACATCGTCGGTCAGCACGTCGGGGGTGTGGGTCACTGGAATGCCGAACTCGATGGCGGCACCCACGTCGACACCGTCGTAACCCACGCCGAACACCGACACCACTTTGGCTTGAGGTAACTGCGCCAGCAAGCTGCGTGGCACGCTGGCTTCGCCCGTGCCCGCCACGCCCACGATGCGGGGCGCCAAAGCGGCAAAGGCGGCAGGGTCCTCGGTGTGTGTGCGGTCATGCACGGTGTACAGCGTTTGCAGGGCTTGCAGATAAAAAGGGTGCAGTTTGGCGACTGCCAACACATCGGGTTTGGTGCTCATCGATGGGCCTGATGGGTGAGTGACTGAGGCAGGGCCAACGCAGGCCCCGGGTGTGATCATCACACCATTGTGGCCCCATTTTTCCTCTGATTAACCCTTGCGCGGTGTTGGCTCGGCGACAATGCCCAACTCTTTATTCCAATGCCATTGGCCCAAGACCCCATGACCCAGCTGAAAAAAGTCATTTTGTTCACCGACACCGATGGCCGCGCCCGTTTTCGCGAGGAATGGGTGCCCTTGACGGAAGGGACACCCCAAAGCCAGTTGTCGGCCCCGATGGCGGCCAGCGCCTGCCAGTTGCGCCAAAGCCCGGTGGGTTTTCGCAGCAGCTTTCATTGCACGGGCCATCCCCAATGGCTGTTTGTGCTGGGCGGTCAGATGGAGATTTTTTTGCAGGACGGCAGCTCGCGCGTTTTTGGACCTGGTGAGTTTTTCTACTCGGCCGACACCTTGCCCGAAGGGGCCACGTTTGACCCTGCCGTGCATGGTCACTGGAGCCGCCAACTGGGGCCTGACCCCCTGGTGACCTTGTTTGTGCGCGATTGAGAGGGCCTCAGCCCCCAAAAAAGAGCCCGCTTCTGCGGGCTCTTGTCTTTCAGGGGGTCACGGTGCGTCAGCGACCGAAGCCACGGCCACCGCCGCCATTGCCGCCCCGTTTCCCGCCGCCGTAGCCACCGCCACCGCCACCGCCTCCACCACCATGGCGGCGGCCTCCGCTGGCCAGGCTGTCGATGCTGGTGCGCGTCGGGTCAGGTTGGCCGCTGGTGCGCACGGGCTTGCGGTTGGGTAAATCCAGACGCGCAAACTGCGTGGTCTTCAAGGGGTCAATGTGGCGTGGCAGTTCGTCGCCATCGTGACGGTGACGGTCTGGACCCCCCTGGCCGCCTTGGGCGCCGCGAGCAGGGCCCCGGCCTTCCGGACGTGGGCCGTTGCGGGGGCCCCGACCCTGACCGTCGCCACGGTTGTCAAAACGACGTCCCTGGCCTTCGCCCTGACCTTCAAAGCGGCCTTCACCCTGAGGACCATTGCGGCGCGAGGGGGGGGGGCTGTTGCGGGGTGGACGGGCTTGGCCCTGACCCTCGGCACGCGGCTGGCGTTGACCCTGGCCGCCGCCCGAGGCCTTGTTGTCACGGATGCGTTGCATCATGTCCTGGCGCGCGGCCTTGGCGGCTGCGGCCATCACATCGCGGCTGGGGGGCTTGCCTGCGCCGCCCCACAGGGTCTGGCGACCCATGGCGATGGGCTCGGCCACTTCGCCGGGCTCGGGGCCAAAGCCTTCGAGCATCTGCACCGGAATCTCTTGCTTGGTGAAGCGCTCGATGTCCATCATGAAGCCTTCTTCGTCCAGACACACCAGGCTCACCGCCTCGCCGCTGGCACCTGCGCGACCGGTGCGGCCAATGCGGTGCACATAGTCTTCCGACACGTTCGGGATCTCGTAGTTCACGACGTGTGGCAAGTCTTCGATGTCGATGCCGCGTGCGGCAATGTCGGTGGCGACCAAGGCGCGGATTTCACCGCTCTTGAAGCCCGCCAGGGCTTGAGTTCGGGCGGTCTGGCTTTTGTTGCCGTGCAGGGCCATGGCCTTCACGCCATTTTTGGTCAGGAAATCGGCCACATTGTTCGCGCCAAACTTGGTGCGGGTGAACACCAGCACCTGGCTCCAGTCGTGCTTTTGGATGATGTGCAGCAGCACGTCTTTTTTCTTGCTGCGGCCCACGGGGTGGATCACTTGCGTGATGCGTTGCACCGTGGTGTTGCTGGGCGTGACCTGAATGCTCTGGGGGTTCTTGAGCAGGTTGCCCGCCAGTTCGCGGATCTCGTCGCTGAAAGTGGCCGAGAACAACAAGCTCTGTTTTTCAGAGGGCACCAGGGCCAGCACCTTTTTCACGTCGTGGATGAAGCCCATGTCCAGCATGCGGTCAGCTTCGTCCAGCACCAGCATTTCGATGGTGGACAGGTCCAGAAAGCCTTGGCCTTGCAGGTCGAGCAAGCGACCGGGTGTGGCCACCAAAATGTCCACGCCGCGCTTGACCTTGTTGATTTGCGGGTTCATGCCCACACCGCCGAAGATGACTGTGGAGTCGAGCTTCAGGTATTTGCCGTAGTCGCGCACCGACTCTTCCACCTGGGCAGCCAGTTCGCGGGTGGGGGTAAGCACCAAGGCTCGGATCGCTTTGCCACCAAAGCGGTTTTTGCCGGGCTCACTCAAGCTCAGCTTGTGCAGCATGGGCAGGGTAAAGGCGGCGGTTTTGCCGGTGCCGGTTTGTGCGCCAGCCAACAGGTCCTGGCCTGCCAGGACGGCGGGAATGGCTTGCGCCTGGATGGGGGTGGGGGTTTCGTAGCCGAGCTCGCGCACAGCTTGCATGAGGGCCGGGGCCAGATTCAATTCATCAAAGTTCATTTTTCAGAGCGCCATGTCCGGCGCAGGTACCGGCTCAATCAACTGCTGTTGGCAGTGTCCAGTGAGGGCCGATAAGTCTTAAGGTGGGCATGGAAACCGCAGGCGCTTGTTTTGAGCGTTGCCTGGGACAGGCCCCAGCAGAAGTGCTGATGTTGCGGCAACTGGAGGCTGCAACGGGGCTGATTGTCGCACGAAATGCTGGGCAGGACCTTGACCCCGTTGTCATGGGCTGGCGGGGGCGGCTGTCACCTGTGGCTCATGGGTTCAAACCCCAATGCACAGCAACGGGTCTGCAATTTAGACTGGCAGGCCAGCTTTTCACAACAACACCTTCAGGAGATCGCCATGACTCAGCCCCAAGAACCGCAGCGCCGCATGCTCGTCAAAGCCAGTGCCGTGCTGACCGCAGGCGCACTCTTGGGCTCGGTGCTGGCCAGCCCGGCTTTGGCGCAAGCGAGCAAATGGCCCGCCAAGCCCATCAAAATTGTGGTGGCTTTCCCGCCCGGTGGTCTGACCGATGCCTATGCCCGCAACTACGGTGAATTTCTCAGCAGCCGCTTGGGCGTGCCGGTGGTCATTGAGAACAAGCCCGGTGCAGGGGCCATCATCGGCATTGACGCGGTGGCCAAGTCGCCAGCCGACGGGTACACCTTCGTCATGAGCACTTCGGGCACCTTTTGGCAAAACCGCGTTTTGTATTCGAAGTTGCCCTACAACCTCGACAAAGACCTGACCCCCGTGACCGTGTTTCCTTCGGGTCCTTTGGTGGTGGGCATCAACGACAAGATCCCCGCCAAAAACATGGCCGAGTTTGTGGCCTGGGCCAAAAAGAACCCCACCTCCATGGGCACCTATGCGCCCGGCTCTTATCCCCACATGCTGGCCGACCAGACCAACCGGCAGCAAGGCACCAGCATCCAGTCGGTGCACTACCGGGGTGAAGCGCCCATGTGGCTCGATTTGGCCTCGGGCCAATTGCAGGTGGCTGTGGGCAGCTACCAGGCCTTCAATGCGGTGGCCTCCCGGGGTGTGCGTGCGATTGGCGTCACGGGCAGCTACCGCTCGCCCAAGTTGCCCGATGTGCCGACCCTGACCGAGCAGGGCAACACCGAGAAATTGGTGACACTCGAAGGTGGTTTGCCCTTGGTGGCCCCGGCTGGCACGCCCGAAGCCGTGCTCAAGCGCATGGCCGATGAAGCTGTGGCCTGGTCCAACACCGACAAGGCGGCCAAGCTGCGCGAAACTTTCGCCATCCCCAACAAGCCCAAAAACCTGGCCGAGACGCGCAAAGACTGGGAAACCGAAGTGCCCGTCTGGATCAAGCTGGCGGTGGATTTGGGGATCAAGCTCGACTGAAACATGGCTTCGGGGTAGCCCATTGTTTGTCCGGTGGTCTTGAAGACGCGGTTTAATCACGCTTTATGAACAAGACCCATCAAATGAGTTTTTTCGACGCGCCTGTCGATTCGCCCACCCACCCCGAAGCCATGGCCCAGGCGCTGGCGCAGCACCCCGACTTTCGCGTCTTGCGCCGCTTGGTGCCGCACAGCGATTACGGACCTGTGAGCGGGCAGCCCACCCGGCGCGTGATCGTGCTGGACACCGAGACCACCGGGCTGGACAGCAAGAGCGAAAGCATCATCGAGCTGGCCATGTTGTCGGTGTTGGTGGACACCGCGACCGGTTTGCCAGTGGGTCCGGTCACCCTTTACGAATCGTTTGAAGACCCAGGCAAACCGATTCCGCCGCAGATCACCGAGATCACCGGCATTGACGACAGCATGGTCAAGGGCTTGCGCATCGACGACGCCGCTGTGACGGCGCTGGTGCAGCAGGCCGATTTGATCGTGGCGCACAACGCCGGGTTTGACCGCCCCTTTGTGGAGGCCCGCTTGCCGGTGTTTGCGGGCAAGGCCTGGGGCTGCTCCTTCATGGGCATTGACTGGAAAAAAGAGGGCAGTGGTTCGGCCAAGTTGGAGTTTTTGGCGTCTGAGCGCGGCTGGTTTTACGACGCGCACCGGGCGCAGGTGGACTGCCATGCCTTGTTGCAGGTGTTGGCTTTTCCTTTGGCCGATGGGCAGACGGGTTTGGCACGCCTGTTGGCGGGGGCCGACCAGACGCGCTACAAGCTGCGTGCTACAGGGGCACCGTTTGAATCGAAAGACAAACTCAAAGCCCGCGGTTACCGCTGGGATGGCGAAGGCCGGGTGTGGTGGTGCAGCTTGGGGTCTGACGCCTTGCTGGATGCCGAATGCGCCTGGTTGCGGGCCGAGGTCTATGGCCAGCGCAGCGCCCGGGTGCAGCTCGAGGCCCTGGACAGCAGGGTGCAGTTTTCCAGCCGCTTGGGGCCAATGAGCGAGCGTTCGGTTTGATTTTTGTCGGGCCAGCACGACAAGCTGGGATAATGCCGGGCTGCACACGCCGCGCCTGACCCCATTGGCAGGCCAGCGGCGCAGAGCAGGCGTCTTTGGGGTGCCCAGTCTCTGCCCTTTTTTATTCAGGTTTACACATGGCTCAATACGTATTTTCGATGAACCGGGTTGGCAAGATCGTGCCGCCCAAGCGTCACATCCTCAAAGACATTTCGCTGTCTTTCTTCCCTGGCGCCAAGATCGGCGTGCTGGGCACCAACGGCTCGGGCAAGTCCACTTTGCTCAAGATCATGGCGGGCATCGACAAAGAGATCGAAGGCGAAGCCATCCCGATGGCGGGCTTGAAGATCGGTTACCTGCCGCAAGAGCCGGTGATGGACCCCGAGCAAACCGTGCGCGAGGCGGTGGAAAGCGGCATGGGCGAAGTCAAGGCCGCGCAAGCCCGCCTGGAAGAGGTGTACGCCGCTTACGCCGAAGAAGACGCCGACTTTGACGCGCTCGCGGCGGAGCAGGCCAAGCTCGAAGCCATCATCGCCACGGCAGGGGATGCGTCAGACCACCAGCTGGAAATCGCTGCCGATGCCCTGCGTTTGCCAGCTTGGGACGCCGTCATCGGCAAACTGTCGGGCGGTGAAAAGCGCCGTGTGGCCCTGTGCCGCCTGCTGCTGTCGCGCCCTGACATGTTGTTGCTGGACGAGCCGACCAACCACTTGGACGCTGAAAGCGTGGACTGGCTGGAGCAGTTCTTGTCGCGTTTTTCGGGCACCGTGGTGGCCATCACCCACGACCGATACTTCCTGGACAACGCGGCCGAGTGGATTTTGGAACTCGACCGCGGCTCCGGCATCCCCTACAAAGGCAACTATTCCAGCTGGCTGGAGCAAAAAGAAGCCCGACTGGAGCAGGAGCAGCGCACCGAAGACGCCCGCACCAAGGCCATGAAAAAAGAACTGGAGTGGGCGCGTGCCAACCCCAAGGGCCGTCAAGCCAAGAGCAAGGCCCGTCTGGCCCGCTTTGAAGAGTTGAGCGACCACGAATACCAAAAGCGCAACGAGACCCAGGAGATCTTCATCCCTGTGGCCGAGCGACTGGGCAATGAAGTGTTCGAGTTCAAGAACGTGAGCAAGTCCTTTGGCGACCGTGTGCTGATCGACAACCTGAGCTTTCAGGTGCCTGCAGGCGCCATCGTCGGCATCATCGGCCCCAATGGTGCCGGTAAATCAACCCTCTTCAAGCTGATCGCGGGCAAAGAGCAGCCGGACAGCGGTGAAGTCAAGATCGGTCAGACCGTGCGCATGGCCTTCGTCGACCAAAACCGTGATGACCTGAACAACGACAAGACCGTCTGGGAAGATGTTTCGGGTGGTCTGGACATCCTGAACGTGGGCAAGTTCCAGATGGCCAGCCGCGCATACTGCGGCCGCTTCAACTTCAACGGGGGTGACCAGCAAAAGAAGGTCGGCATGTTGTCAGGCGGTGAGCGTGGTCGATTGCATCTGGCCAAGACCTTGATCGCAGGCGGCAACGTGCTGCTGCTGGACGAGCCCTCGAACGACTTGGACGTGGAAACCTTGCGTGCGTTGGAAGACGCGCTGCTGGAGTTTGCAGGCTCGGTGATGGTGATCAGCCACGACCGCTGGTTCCTGGACCGCATCGCCACCCACATTCTGGCTGCCGAAGGGGATAGCCAGTGGGTGTTCTTTGACGGCAACTACCAGGAATACGAAGCCGACAAGAAAAAGCGCCTGGGCGAAGAGGGTGCCAAGCCCAAACGCGTTCGTTTCAAGGCTTTGAAGTGAGGGGCCTCGGGCCTGCTTAAAAAAAACGGGCCTCAAGGGCCCGTTTTTTTGATGCCTGTTGAACTCAGGCTGTTGTGACCCCGTGCTCCATTTTTCGTCCCGCAATGAGGGCGGTGAAGAACCCGTTGAACCACTGCATGTTCACCGGTTTGGCCATGAAAATGGTGCCTTCGGGCAAGCCCCCTTTGGCCGCAATTTCATCTGGCGACAAGGCAGAAATCACCAAGCATGTCATGCGCTGAAATTGAGCGGATTGTTTCAGCGTTTTGAGCAGTTCAAACCCATCCACACCCGGCATGTTCAAGTCGGCGATCAGCACATCGGGCTGAATGCTGGCCATGTCGATCAAGGCTTCCAGGCCGGAGGACATGGCCGTGCAATCGACGGGCATGTCGCAGCGGTTGCAAAAGTCGCGAATCATGTCGCGGGTCACGGGATCGTCCTCGACCAACAAAACTCGCAGCCGGTTTTCCTTGCTCTCCAGCGGACTGAGCAGCATGTTGTGCTTTTTTTGGTAGTCGCGGATGGAGGGCATGGAGATGCGTCGGTGCCCACCTTGCGTCTTCCAGGCCTGCAGTTCATTCTTTTCCACCAAAGTCTGAATCGTGCCTACGGACAAACCAAGCAACTTGGCTGCGTAGGTGGTGCCACAGTAGTCTTCGGGCGTGTCGGGGGTGTGAGGTGTTTGCATGTGTGTATTTTAGTGACAAAAATGCTAAAAATTCATTTTTGTAGCACTTTATGACGATAAAAACAACATCTTGAAACACTTTGGCGACCTGCGAATGGGTTTCGTGCAGGGGTCTCGCTTGCGACAAACAGACCGGGCTTTGACGTGCATCACACGATTAACATGGTGAAAAAACACAGGAGACCCTTGATGCCCGTTCATGCTGCTGTTTGGCCTGCCCGTTTGCCCGAACGGATCACCGCGCCTGCCACTTCTTTGTGGATGAACTTGGCCATCAGTGCCATGCGATACCCCGACAAGGCCGCACTCGTTTTCATGGGCCGTGTCTGGACCTACCAAGAGTTGATGGCCAGTGCCGAGCGCCTCGCGGGCCAGCTGCGCGGCCTGGGTGTGCAGCCAGGGGACCGGGTGGTGTTGGACATGCAAAACTGCCCGCAGCTGGTCATCGCCCACTTTGCCATTTTGCGCATCGACGCGGTGGTGGTGCCCGTCAACCCCATGAACCGGGCCGAAGAGCTCAAGCACTACATCACCGACCCCGACACGAAAGTGGCGGTGACCACAGCCGATTTGGCGCCCGAGCTGGCGCAGGCCAGCGCGGCTTTGCCGTCCGAGCAGCGCCTGAAACACCTGGTGGTCACCCAGTTCACCGATGTGTTCGACCCAGAGGCCCTGGCCCCCGAAGACATGCCCGAGGCCTGGCGTCCCTGGTTGCTGCCGGTGCGGGCTTTGCCCGAATTGGCCGATGGCCACGTGCACGCCTGGGCCGATCTGATGGCGGCCACCGCGGTGGACCTGCCGCCGCCGCAGGCCAAGACGGATGACTTGGCCGTCTTGCCTTACACCAGCGGCACCACCGGCTTGCCCAAGGGCTGCATGCACACGCACGGCACCATCATGCACAACGCCATGTCCAGCGGCTTGTGGGGCAATGGCACGCCGGCCAATGTGACCTTGTGCGTGGTGCCCATGTTCCACATCACCGGCATGGTCAGCGTCATGCACACCAGCATCTTGTTGGGGGCCAGCCTTGTGCTGATGCCGCGCTGGGACCGCGATGTGGCGGGGCATTTGATCTCCAAGTGGCGCGTCACGCACTGGACCAACATCCCGACCATGGTGATCGACTTGTTGGGCAGTCCGCACATGGACCGTTATGACCTGAGAAGCCTGGTTTACATCGGCGGTGGCGGCGCGGCCATGCCCGAGGCCGTGGCCCAGCGCTTGCTGGACCAGTTCGGCCTGCGTTATGTGGAGGGCTATGGCCTGACCGAAACGGCAGCGCCTTCGCACACCAACCCGCCCGATGCGCCCAAGAAACAGTGTTTGGGCATCCCGTTCATGAACGTAGAGTCGCGCATCGTCGATCCAGACACCCTGCGCGAGTTGCCGCCAGGCGAGTCGGGCGAGATCGTGATCAGCGGCCCGCAGGTGTTCAAGGGTTACTGGAAGCGGCCTGAGGCCACGGCTGCAGCGTTTTTTGAGCGCGATGGCTTCCTGTTTTTCCGTTCAGGTGACATGGGGCGGGTCGATGAGGAGGGTTATTTCTTCATGACCGACCGCTTGAAGCGCATGATCAACGCCAGTGGCTTCAAGGTCTGGCCTGCCGAGGTCGAGGCCCTGATGTTTCGCCACCCGGCCATCCAGGAGGCTTGCATCATCGCCACCCGCGACGCCTACCGAGGCGAGTCGGTCAAGGCGGTGGTGGTTTTGCGGCAAGACCACAAAGGCCAAGTCAGCGAGCAAGACATCATCGACTGGTGCCGTGAAAACATGGCGGTTTACAAGATGCCCCGCGCGGTGACTTTTGTGGATGCCTTGCCCAAAAGCGGCAGCGGCAAAGTCATGTGGCGGGCCCTGCAAGAGGCCGAGATGGCCGCTTTGGGGGCCCCGGCCAAAGCCTGAAGCATCACACAAATCCGCATGAGTTTGAAGCTTTCCATCCTGGACCAATCTGCCGCTGCCTCCGGGCGAGGGCAAGACGTCACCATCCGCCAGACGCTGGCGCTGGCCGAGCAGGCCGAGGCCTGGGGCTACCACCGTTTTTGGGTGAGCGAGCACCACAGCCACCCCAGCATCGTGGGCACTGCGCCCGAGGTCTTGATGGCGGCGATTGCCGCTCGCACGCAACGCATCCGATTGGGCAGCGCGGGTATGATGTTGCCGCATTATTCGGCACTCAAAGTGGCCGAGCAGTTTCGGGTGCTGGACGCCCTGTCCCCCGGCCGCATCGACCTCGGCGTGGGCCGCGCACCAGGCAGCGATGGGCGCACGGCCCAACTGCTCAACCCGGACCGCCACGCTTCCGAGCGCTTTCCCCATCAAGTCATGGAACTGCAGGACTGGGTCAAGGGCCAGAACCTGCCGCCCGGTCATCCGGGGCACAACGTCTATGCCTACCCACAGTCGGACACTTCGCCCGAGGTCTGGATGCTGGGCAGCTCGGACTATGGCGCGCAGCTGGCGGCGCATCTGGGCTTGCCTTATGCGTTTGCCTACTTCATCACCGACGGGCAGGGTGCCGACGAAGCCCTGCAGATTTACCGTGAGACCTTCAGGCCCAGCGCGGGTCTGGCCAAGCCCCATGCCGCCCTGTGCGTGTGGGCGCTGGCAGCAGACACCGACGAAGCAGCGCTGCACCTGTTTGAGAGCCGCGCCCGCTGGAAGATGGACCGCAACCTGGGCCGCATTGGGCCACTGTTGCCGCCCGAAGAAGCGGCGCGCGATTACAGCCCAGCCGAGCAGTTTGCGCTGGAGCGTCTGCGCGAAGGGGCCTTGATCGGCTCCGCCGCAACGGTGGGTACCAAGTTGCGTCAACTGGCTGCGCGGCTGGCTGTGCAGGAGCTGGTGGTCATCACCTGGACGCATGACCCTGCAGCGCAAATGCGTTCTTACGAGTTGCTCGCCCAAGAATTTGGTTTGACGGCAAACTCATGAGCTTTGAATTTTCAATCCAAGGAATTTGACATGTTCACCACCGCAATCGCTGGCAGCCTGCCCAAACCGGCCTGGCTGGCCGAAACCGAAAAACTCTGGCCCCAGTGGACCACCCAGGGCCCCGAGTTGCAGCAAGCCAAAGCGGACGCCACGCTCTTGTGGATCAAGGCGCAAGAAGATGCGGGGCTGGACGTGATCGGCGACGGCGAGCAAGCCCGTCAGCACTTTGTGCACGGTTTTGTGGAGCAGGTCGAGGGCATCGACTTTGTGAACAAAGTCACCATGGGCATCCGCAACAACCGCTACGACGCGCAGGTGCCGCAGGTCATCGCGCCGCTGCGCCTCAAGGGCCGTGTGCACGCCTTTGAAGCCCAACTGGCCCGCGCCCACACGAAGAAAAAGTTGAAATTCACCTTGCCTGGCCCGATGACGATTGTGGACACCGTGGCCGACCGCTTTTACGGCGACAAGGTCAAGATGGCCATGGCCTTTGCCGAGTTGCTCAACCAGGAAGCGCTGGCGCTGCAAGCCGATGGCGTGGACATCATCCAGTTCGACGAGCCCGCGTTCAACGTCTACATGGAAGAAGCCGCCGACTGGGGCGTCAAGGCGCTGGAGGTGGCCGCACGCGGGCTGACCTGCACCACCGCCGTGCACATTTGCTACGGCTACGGCATCGAGGCCAACAACAAGTGGAAAGAGACGCTGGGACACGAGTGGCGTCAGTACGAAAAAGTCTTCCCAGCCTTGGCCAAGAGCAGCATCCAGCAAGTGAGCCTCGAGTGCATGCACTCGCACGTGCCGATGGAGATGATGCAATTGCTCGAAGGCAAAGACGTGATGGTGGGGGTGATCGACGTGGCCAACCCCGCGATTGAGACCGCTGAAGAAATCGCCGATACCATTGGCCGTGCCCTGCAGTACGTGCCCAAGAACCGCTTGATTGCCTGCACCAACTGCGGCCTGGCGCCCATGAGCCGCGCCGTGGCAGAAGCCAAGCTCAAGGCCTTGGCCGAGGGCGCCAAGCTGGCCAGTCAGCGTTACGCCTGAGGTCCGGGGGCCGCACCCCGCGGCACCCTGGCACCGCCTGTTGGTGCTGGGGGGCATGCCCTCTTTCAAGTACGCCGGATCGGGGCCTCTCCATTGAGCTGGGCAAGCGGGGCATTCGAACACCGCTGTTCTGCCAGATCAGCAGGGTTTGGCGCGTTATGCTTTGCATCTTTGCCTGATTTTTCGGACATCTTCATGCCTCAACAAACACTGCAACCCCCTTTGACCGTGCCCGATCAGCTCGGGGTGACTTTGTCTCACCAGGGTTTTGCGGTGCTGAGTGCCTCCAGTGTTTGCGATTTGGCCGGTGTTTCACTTGAGCAACTGCAGTCCTTGGAGCCAAGTTGGCATGATTTGCCGCCGGACCAATACCTCAAGGATGGAGGCCGTTACCGCCGTCGGCGTCATGCCAGTTTCGAGGTCAGCGCCGCAGCACTCAAGCCCATGCCGCACCGCGCCCATTGGCAACCCTTGTCATACAACGCTTTGCATGGCGGCATGCAGCGCTGGTTTGAGCCCATGGCCTCTGAGGTGGTGCAACAAGCGGCATGGTCCACATTGCTGCGTTGGCTGGGCAGCGTGGCATCTGCGGCGCAGGGTGATCAGACCTGGTACACCGAGGCGCACCAGTTCCGCATCGACACCACAGACGGCATTGGTCGCCCCACACCCGAAGGCGCGCACCGCGACGGCGTGAACTGGGTCGCCGTGTTCCTGATCGGTCGCCACGGCATCAAGGGTGGCGAAACCCGCGTGTTTGACATGGACAGCCCGCGTGGCCAGCGCTTCACGCTGAGCGAGCCTTGGTCCTTGCTGTTGCTGGACGACACCCGCGTGATCCACGAAACCACGCCCATTCAGCCCGAGCAAGCAGGTGGCTGGCGCGACACGCTGGTGGTCACTTTGCGCTCGGGTGGCTTTCTGGATGCGCCAGCTGCAAAAAACTGAACCTTGTTTGGGGTGATCCCGGCGCACCGGGATCAGGTCGGATCACATGCGCTCAAAAATCGCGGCAATGCCCTGACCACCGCCGATGCACATGGTCACCAGGGCATATCGGCCATTGATGCGCTGCAGTTCATACAGGGCTTTGACGGTGATGAGTGCGCCGGTGGCGCCGATGGGGTGACCCAGCGAGATGCCTGAGCCGTTGGGGTTGACCTTGGCCGGGTCCAGCCCCAGTTCGCGGGTCACGGCGCAGGCTTGGGCGGCAAAGGCTTCGTTGGCTTCGATCACGTCCAGATCATTCACACTCAGGCCGGTTTTCTTGAGCACGGCTTGCGTGGCCGAGATCGGGCCCACGCCCATGATCTTGGGGTCCAGACCCGTGTGGGCATAGCCCACCAAGCGGGCCATGGGCTTGGCCCCACGGGCCTTGGCGGCGCCAGCTTCCATCAGCACAAGGGCGGCTGCGGCGTCGTTGATGCCCGAGGCGTTGCCCGCGGTCACCGTGCCATTTTCTTTGACGAACACGGGCTTGAGTTTGGCCATGTCTTCGAGCTTGCAACCGGGGCGGAAGTGCTCGTCCGTGGTGTAGGCCACGTCGCCTTTCTTGCTCTTGAGCATGACCGGCATGATTTGGTCTTTGAAGTAGCCCGCAGCGGTGGCGCGTTCGGCGCGGTTGTGGCTTTCCAGCGCCAAGGCGTCCTGCATCTCGCGGGTGATGCCGTACTTGGCGGCCACGTTCTCGGCGGTCACGCCCATGTGGATGTTGTGGAAGGGGTCGTGCAATGCGCCGATCATCATGTCGACCATCTTGGCGTCGCCCATGCGAATGCCCCAGCGGCTGGCCAGGCTGGCATAGGGCGCGCGGCTCATGTTTTCTGCACCGCCGCCAATGGCGATGTCGCAGTCACCCAGCAAGATGGACTGGCTCGCGTTCACGATGGCTTGCAGGCCCGAGCCGCACAGGCGGTTCACGTTGTAGGCAGGGGTGGCTTCGGCGCAGCCACCGTGGATGGCCGCCACGCGCGACAGGTACATGTCTTTGGGCTCGGTGTTGACCACATGGCCGAACACCACATGGCCGACGTCCTTGCCTTCGACGCCGGCGCGTGCCAGCGACTCGCGCACCACTTGCGCGGCCAACTCGGTGGGGGCGATGTCCTTGAGGCTACCGCCAAAGGTACCAATGGCGGTGCGCACACCGCTGACAACAACAACTTCTCGGCTCATAGAGGTCTCCAGTTTAAAAAAATCGCGTTTCAGGCGGGTCGTTCGCCATGGGTTGACGGTGGCTGTGAGTGTCAGACTCGAAAGCTACAAGCGCCTGACATCTTTTGGCCGTCAAGGGGGGGCTGGTCAGGCCGATCAGCCGCGCACATCGCCAACAGGCTGATGCCCGAAGTCGGGGCGGTCCAGATAGGCCAAGACTTGCGCAGCGGCATGGGCAGGTGAGCTTAGCAAGCCTTGCGCTTTGAGACCCAGGAATTTGGCTTGGTCCGGAAAAGCCTCGCCTGCGGCGCCGCGCAACTGCACCTGCATGTCGGTGTCGATCACACCTGGGGCCAAAGAACAGACCTTGGCCCCGTTGGGGTGCAGGGCTTCGTCCAGCGCCATGCAACGGGTGAAATGGTCCATGCCCGCTTTGGCTGCGCAGTATCCGGACTGCGAGGCCATGGGCGAGCGCCCCAGGCCCGATGAAATGTTGAGCACTTTGCGCGGGATGGTCCAGTTGGCTGTGGCCCCCAAAAAGGCAGCGGACAGCTGCAGGGGCGCCTCCAGACCCACGCGCAGGGCCTGGGCCAGATCGGCAGGCTTGGACTGGCTGAGCGGCACGATGGGCGGGATGACCCCGGCATTGTTGATCAGGCTCACGCTGGCCAATTCGGTCGGATTTTGGGTCCGCAGCCAGGCTTTGAGGCGTTCGCTGGCCGCCTGGCCGTCGGCCAAGTCTTGGGTCCATTGGGTCAATGGAGCCCCCGTTGACGAGGCCAGATTGTTCAGGGCTGGGTTGGCGTGGCGGGAGATGCACAGCAGGCTGTGGCCCGCTTGCAGCAGTTGTTCGGCCATGGCCAGGCCCATGCCCCGTGAAGCCCCGGTGAGGATGTAAAGCTGTGTCTTCATGGATGTCATGTTAGCGGTGTTGGAGGGATGGCCCATCAAGACCCCTGGGCCGCCCGGATGCGGTTGACTTGCAGTGGCGTGACTTCACCCGCGCGGTGGCCCCATTGGGTGCGCAGGTGGGTGAGCACAGCGGCGATGTCGCGGTCGTCCAATTCCAGCACGGCGGGCGGCATGCCAAAAGGTCGAGGGTGGCCTGCGGTCGCGGGGCCATAGCCGCCGTACAGCACCAGTTGCACCAGGTTGGTGGGGTCTTTCAAAAGCACAGCGCGGTTGCCAGCCAGAGAGGGGTAGGCCACTTCGCCCGATGCGGTTTTTTGGCCTTGGCCTTGTTCGCCATGGCATTGCACGCATTGGCGTTCGTAGACCTTGGCACCCTGGGTGGCCACAGACAGGCTGATGCGGGCAGCTTGGGGCGCAAGAACCTTCTGGGGCGCGGTTTGGGCACGCGACTGCAGATACACCGCCATGGCTTGCAGGTCTGCCGCACTCAAGTGCTGCAAGCTGTGCTGGACGACTTCGCCCATGGGGCCGTTGGTTTGCGCTGTCTCAGAGGCCCCGTCGCGCAGCAGGCGAACGATTTCGGGCAGTGGTGTGCTGGCCAAACCCGACTCCGCATCGCTGGTCAGGTCGGGGGCATACCAATTGACCACCGGCATGAGGCCCCCCGACAAATCGTGCACGGGGCCACTGGCTCCGAGGGCGTTGCGCGGGCTGTGGCAGGCGGCGCAGTGGCCCAGGCCTTGCACCAGGTAAGCGCCGCGGTTCCACTCGGCGCTTTGTGCTGGCTTGGCCTGGAAAGGGCTGGGCGCAAAGAACATGCTGCGCCACACCGCCAAAGCGGGTTGCGTGCCCACAGGCCAGACCAGGCTGTGGTCGGCTTGGGCCTGCACCACCGGGGGCAGGGTGTTCAGCCAGGCAAAGATCGCATCGCTGTCGGGGCGGGTGATGACGCTGGTGTGGTTGTACGGGAAAGCCGGTGCCAACAAACGACCGTCCTTGGACCGGCCCCGGTGCAAGGCTTGCCAGAAGTCCTGGTCGCTCCAGCGCCCCAGGCCAGTCTCAGGGTCGGGTGTGAGGTTGCTGCTGTACACCCCGCCAAACGGCGTGTCGATGCGGCGCCCCCCTGCCCAAGGGGTGCCCCCGCGTGCGGTGTGGCAGGCCATGCAGTTGCCCGCCAGCGCCAGGTAGCGGCCTTGTTCGATTTGCGCAGGATTCACAGGCGCTGAAGCCAGTGGGGCTGTATCGGCGGCGGGTGCTTCGCGGCCCCACAGCAGGTCACCCCAGTTGTCTGCAACCACCCCCATGGACAAGGCCAGACCCGTGGCCAAAAGCCATTTCAAAGCGCGTACCCCAGGCGATGGGGGCTGAGCGCTGTGGGCGGTGTCGGTGACGCGGTTCATGGGCGGCCTCCGCCGGCGGTGGCCCGGCTCGCTGTATTGGACAGCTCGGGTGCACTGCCGCAGCGCATCGCCTCGGGCAACGCAGGGCCAGTGGGCACCTGGGCCGCTGGCCGGGTGTCGGCGGGCAAGGGTTGGCGTGCCAGCCAGCTGGAGACGGCAATCAGGTCTGCGGCAGGCATGCGCCGGACGATTTCGGCCATGCAGTCGGGGCCATGGGCGCGTCGCTGACCGGTTTGCCAGGCCCCCAGTTGGGCGTTCAGGTAGTCCAGCGGCAGGCCCAGCAGGCCCGGTACATTCGGCTGCACACCGGTCAGGCGCACACCGTGGCATTGTGTGCAGGCAGGCAGGCCGCGTGCGGCGTCACCTTGCGTGACCAGTTGCTGGCCTTTGGCCAGACTTTCCGAGCTGATGGCGTTGCGGGCCGTGGGCGCGGGGTAGGGCAATTGCAGCTTGGCAAAGTACTGTGCCATCTCGCCCAGGTAGTCGTCGGTCAAGGGGTCCACCAAGCGCGTCATCAGCTCGTAATGGCGGCGGCCCTGCGCAAAATTACGCAATTGGTTGTGCAGGTAACCTGCGGGTTTGCCGGCCAGGCGGGGGTAATAGCCGTCAGGTCCGGCGCGACCCTGCTCCCCGTGGCAGGCGGTGCAAGCGCGGGTGCGTTCGGCCATGTCATCGGCCCAGCGGGTGGGGGTTTGGGCTTGGACCCCGCCGAGGCTGAACCCTAAAAAAATCGCCAGCCCCAAGCGGTGCACAGCCCTCAAAACATTCGGTAAATCAACACGCATGCGGTGAAGATAACCGAAGCGGCGACAATGTCGGGTTTGGCACCGAATGCCCGGGTTCTGCGGTGCGCTGTTTTCCCTTTTCATTTTTCAACCATGTCCGATATCCAAGTCCGATTTGCCACCCTCCAAGACGCTCCCGCCGTGGCCGCCTTGCACCTGAACGCCTGCCGCATGGCCTACGCCGGTCAGGTGCCCGACGCCCATTGGGACGCCACGCCCATGCCCAAGCGTGTGTCCTTCTGGAAAGAGGCCATTGAGTTCGGTGAGCCCCAGGTTGTGGTGGCCACTTCGGACCGGGAGATCGTGGGCTTTGTTGGCTTTGACCGCTCGCGCGACCCCAAATCCAAAAACACCACGGGCGAGATTTGGGCCATTTATGCGGCACCCGAACGCATCGGCCAAGGGGTGGGTCTGGCCTTGTGGGATGCAGCCCGTGAAGGTTTGGAGGATGAAGGCTGCACCGAGGTGACGGTGTGGCTGCCTTTGCTGCACGAGCACACCTTGCGTTTTCATGACCTGGCAGGCTTCAAGCGCGAGATGAACACCGCCCGCACCGTGCCCTTGGGCGGCGTGAAGGTGGAAGAGGTTCGCCTCAAGCGCAAATTGGGCTGAGGGGCGCAGCGCTTGTCCCAAGCCACCACCTGGCCGACACTCAAGCCGCAAATCTTGTTGGCCCCAATGGAGGGCTTGCTGGACCACACCTTGCGCGATGTCTTGACGCGCGTGGGCGGGGTGGATGTTTGCGTGTCTGAATTCATCCGGGTCACCAACACGGTGTTGCCGCGACGGGCCTTTGTGCGTGTGGTACCTGAATTGCTGAACCAGAGCCGAACGCCTGCCGGAGTGCCGGTGAAAGTGCAGCTGCTGGGTTCTGACCCGGTTTGCTTGGCGGAGAACGCTGCGGCTCTGGCCGAATTGGCGCCGTATGGCATTGACTTGAACTTTGGCTGCCCCGCCAAAACCGTGAACCAGCACAGGGGCGGTGCGGTCTTGCTCGACGAGCCTGAGTTGGTGGGCCAGATCGTGGCGGCTGTGCGGCGGGCGGTGCCTGCGCACATCCCGGTGTCGGCCAAGATGCGCCTGGGCTACAACGATGACGCCCGCGCAGAAGACTGCGCCTTGGCCATCGAAGCGGGAGGCGCCAGTGAATTGGTGGTGCATGCCCGCACCAAAGCCCACGGTTACCGGCCACCGGCTTACTGGGACCGCATTGCCGATTTGCGCCAGCATGTGCGCTTGCCCATGGTGGCCAATGGTGAAATCTGGACCGTGGCCGATGCCCTGCGCTGCCAGGAAGTGACCGGTTGTGAGCGGCTCATGGTTGGGCGGGGCATGGTCACCGACCCTGGCTTGGCTTTGGCGATTGCCCGTCATCGCGCAACCGGGGAGGCTTTGCTGCCCGGTCAAGGTGTCGCGTGGTCCAGGTTGCAGGCTCTGATGCTCGTCTTTTGGCAGGGTGTGAGCGCACGGGTGGCCACCCGGCACCGTGCAGGGCGCCTGAAGCAATGGCTCAATTACATGCGACGGGTCTATCCGCAGGCGCAGCAGGCTTTTGACACCTTGAGGTTGGTGCATGACGCACACCAAATCGACCAATGGTTGGCCGATCAGCAGCGCCTGCCCACCCCGGTGTAGAACTTGGAAATCGGCTGACCTTGGGTGCTGAGGCCCAGCCGGGTCGTCAAGCGGGGTTTTGTTGGGCCAGGTGCGCCAGCACTTCCTGGCGAAGGGCTTCGAGCTGGGGGGCCAAGAGGCCGTAGGCGACGCTCAACTCGGCCGCTTCGGCGTGTTTGCTCATCTCTTCCACACGCACCACATGCTCGACCAGACTGTCCACGCAAAACACCGGGGTGAAGCCCTTGAGTTG
>Ga0315902_10001162_pt1 | contig 42851 bp, 46 predicted proteins | sample LakEriMetagenome_9_FD_203523 | JGI IMG/M metagenome (GOLD analysis project Ga0315902, IMG submission 203523) | Freshwater fungal communities from buoy surface, Lake Erie, Ohio, United States - Buoy 12 MA117 | ecosystem: Environmental > Aquatic > Freshwater > Lake > Lake biofilm | place: USA...
TGCATTTACCTTCGTTAAAAAACAAGGTTAATAACCGGAGAATATGCAACTTAAAGTATAAAAACACCGCTTTCTTTAGTAATTGGTAAATAAAAAATCGGCTCTAGGGTAATCATATGTTGGGGAAAATCTGCCAAGACTCTGTATTGGCGCAAAAAATGCCGTTTTTACTTTGGCGTAACCATGACCATCGGTGGCATCGGATCAGTCCCATACAAGAATAACCTGCGTCGCTTGACGTTGGTTATCGGCGCGGTGCTGACCTTCTTTGGGCTTTTGCTTCTAGCGGTCGTTGCGTATGCGGGCTGGTCTGCGAACCGCACGGCGATCGAACGTGAGCGCCAATTGGTCGAGAATGCGCTGGATCAATCGGTGAGCCGGGTGCTCAACGAAGAAAAGGCGATCGCCTGGTGGGATGACGCGGTCATTAACGCCCAAAGCCGGCCGCTCGATCTTGAATGGATCGAGACCAACATCGGCGTCTATTTCTATGAGACCTATGGCCACGACGAAATGTACCTTGTCGATGGCGACAATCGTCCGATTTACGCAAACATCGCCGGCGAACTCCAGCGCCATCCCGCCGTGGCGTTTTCGCGTCGCTCGAACGTGCTCGACCAAGTGGTGCAGGGCGCGCGTGGTCACCACGATGCGGCTTTGCGCCTGCGCGACGCCGCCTTTACGGCGGACCAACAGCGCTATTCGTTCCTCCTGGGCGCCGAAGGTGCGAGTTGGTCAGGCCATATTCTGACGGTCGGGGGTCAGCCGGCTGTGGTCAGCGCCATGGCGATCGTGCCCAGCGTGGACGCCGGGGTTTTGGTCGGCGAGCCGCACTTGATGGTGTCGATCGTCCACATGGACGAGGATTTTATGGCGGCGGTCGGCCGCACGCTCCTGATGCCGGACCTCACTTTATCTTCGGGTCCGCTTCAGATGGACAGCGTGATCTCCGAGCCATTCCTGGCCGATGACGGAACGCCGATCGGCTATCTGAATTGGACGCCGCGCCAACCTGGCAATTTCCTTTTGTTCTTCATTCTGCCGCTGGTGGCGATCGGCGTTATCGGCGCGGGCTGGCTGACTTGGACCATGATCGGTCGGCTTAAGCGCGCCTCGACGGACCTCGCCGAGCGTGAGGAACAGTCGCGCCATCAAGCGTTACACGATGCGCTCTCTGGGCTTCCGAACCGCCACCATTTCGTGAACCGGCTGCAAGAGCAATTGGATGCGCTCATCCAGCAGCGCAACAATGGCCGCGTGGTGGTTGCGTATATCGATGTGGACCGTTTCAAAGACATCAACGATACGATGGGCCATCAAGCAGGCGATGCGCTGATTGCGGCTGTGGCCCAGCGCCTCCAAGATTCGATCGCACCCGAGGACTTCCTGTCGCGCTTCGGCGGCGATGAATTCGCTGTCGTATGCCGCGCCAATCGGCCCGAGGCGGCCGACGAATTGGCCCAGCGCCTGCGCACGGCGTTCGAAGAAAACTTCGACGTCTATGGTCAGCACATCCGCATGACGGCCTCGATCGGCCTGTCGATGGCGCCGGATCATGGCGGCTCGCCGGAAGAGCTGATGCGCAACGCCGACATCGCGCTCTATCAAGGTAAGAACAAAGGCCGCGACTGCGCCATGATGTTCTCGGCCGATATGGCCGCTGAAGTTGAACAACGCCGCGAGATCGAGCTTGAGCTGCATGCGGCTCTCGAGGGCAAGTCGCTGCAATTGCATTATCAGCCGCTGGTGTCGTGCGCTGGCGGCCGCGTGACGGGCGTGGAAGCTTTGCTGCGGTGGAAGCACCCCACCAAGGGCGACATCTCGCCGGCGGTGTTCGTGCCGATCGCGGAAGAGGCGGGGCTTATGCCCGCTCTTGGCGCCTTTGTGCTCGAGCGCGCATTCGAGGAAGCCAAGCTGTGGCCGAACCTCGATGTGGCGATCAATTTGTCACCCGTTCAGTTCCGCCATGTTGATCTGCCGGAATTGCTTGCCGAACTGAAGGATCGCTACGACATCGATCCGCGCCGCGTCGTGCTCGAAATCACCGAGGGCGTGCTGATGGAGACGTCGGACCGCAATCGCCAAATCCTCGATTCTGTGCGCGGCATGGGCTTTAAGGTGGCGCTCGACGATTTCGGCACCGGCTATTCGTCGCTGCGCTACCTCTGCGATTTCCGCTTCGACAAAATCAAGATCGACCGTGCTTTCGTCACCGGCATCCATGAGCGCAAGCGCGCCATGACCATCATCCAATCGGTCGTTACGCTTGGCCGCGGCCTTGGCATGGAGATCGTGGCCGAAGGTGTGGAAACCGAGGCCGAAGCGTCGGTGATGCGTTTGGTCGGCGTCACGGAACTGCAGGGCTTCTTCTTCTCACCCGCAGTGCCGGCGGCAGCCGTGGACGATCTTGTGGCGTCGTTGTCCAGCGCCGCCACGCCCCTGCAGCGCGAGGCAAAAGCCACGATAGCCGACATGCGCCTGCAGCGCCGCACCTAAATACGCCGCCTCAATTCAGGCTCATTTCGCTTGGGTGACGACTCCTTATTGGCGTAAGTTTTAGGGCGTCGCCTTTATGTGCGCATTGCGCGAATTCCGGGCGTGCGTCGCGCTATGGACAAAATTCGGCAAAGCCGGCATGCCAACCCAAACGCGCGGTCAACGGGGGCGCCCCCGGCCGTGGCAAAGCGGGGTGATCGGGCAGCGTCCAAGGGCGCGGCTCGACTGGCGGCTTGAGGCGTCGCTGGGCTCCCCGTGGACACTGAAGGGGACGGAGCCGGCATGCGGATCAACAAAGTTCAACTCGCGGGTTTGGCTGTTGCGCTTGCTGGCGTTGCGGCAGGCCCGGCGAAGGCCGAAGACGTCACCATTTCAACGGCGACGACGACGCCGCTTTCAACATCCGATCCCGTGGCGGCGGCGCCAGTTGCTGCGGGTGATATCACCGTCGCGAGCGGCGGCACGATCACGGTCACGGCAGGACAAACAGCAATCACCGTCGATTCCAGCAATGACGTCACGATTGCGAGCGGCGGCCGTTTGGTAGCCGCCGATCAAGACAGCGTCACCGGTATTCTGATCGAGGGTGGCAATTCCGGCCTCATCAAGAACGAAGGTCAGATCAATCTCACGGAAGCGTATGTCGGTGACGACACCGATGATGACGGCGATCTGGATGGTCCCTTCGCGGAGAGCGTGAATCTCCATGGCATGCGCCTCCAGGCGGGCCCTTCGTTCATCGGCGATATCTCAAGTTCAGGCACCATCTCCGTTGAAGGCAATCAGTCCTACGGCATTCGTCTGGACACTTTACTAGACAGTGACGCCACGTTCGATGGCTCTTTGACCAACACTGGTGCGCTCAACATTGTTGGCGACGATTCCTACGGTGTGGCCATTTTGGGCGATGCGACCGGCGGGACGGCGGGCGACGTACACATAGGCGGGACAGTCAATGTCCGCGGTGAGAACAGCACCGGCCTGTTGGTGGACGGTCAGATTGATGGGGCGCTCACCATCAACGGCTCCTGGAACGTGACCGGATATCGCAACGCGGTTCGTCCGCTTGAAGACGATGATTTCGACGCCGACGACATGCTGCAAGGCGGTTCGGCCATCCATATTCGGCACAACGTGGTCGGTGGCGTCACGGTTCAGGGCGTAGGCTTCGAGAACGATCTCGATGACGATGGCGACGGTCTTGAGGGCGAGGCCGACGACAACGCCACCGCTTCGATTACACTCAATGGCGAGGCGCCGGCGTTGTTTGTCGAGGCCGAAGCCGGCGAGACTCTCGTGCTTGGCGTCAACGGCGATGGCTACGGTTTGCAAGTACGCGGCGCGATCGCCACGAACGGCGTGTTCGACGGCATCACCGGTACCGGCATTTCGCTTCAGGGCGATTCTGCGGCCGCGATTGTCACTGTGAACGGGGGCATCGCGCTCGACAGCACTCTGGGCGCCACAGCCTGGAATGCGAACGCGACCGCACTTCACATCGGCGATTGGGTGAATTCGCCCTTAGTGCTTTTGCGCGGCAACACCGTGACGAACGTGCAGACCGAAAACGTTTTCACCGCCTATGGTGTGCGCTTCGACGGCGAGGCGGATGTGCCTGTCGTCGATAACCGCGGCACGATCCGCGCGCGTTTGTTCGGCGAGACCGGCCACGCGGTCGTCTTTCACGACGCGGGCAGCTCGGTGCAAACGCTCTACAATTCGGGCTCCATCATCGCAGAGCATGTCCCAACGGATGATGATCTCACCGACGACGTGCCGCCACCGGATGTGACCGGCGATGAAGTCGCGATCGATTTCAGCGCCTCGACCAACAATCTGTTGATCTGGCAGCGCGACTTGCCGGACGAAACAGATGACGATTCCGAAGACGATCTTGACGATCCGGCAATCCTGATTCAGGGCGACATTCTTCTCGGCGCGGGCAGTGACACGCTTCAACTCGACGCCGGCAGCATCATTGGCGACATTGCGTTCGGCGCGGGCGCTGACGTCTTCAACATCGACAACGGCGCCGTCTTCCGGGGCCGCATCGACAACACGTTCGGGCTCGATATCAACGTCACCGACGGCGCGCTCTATCATGGCGGCGGCGACACCAACATTTCTAGCGCGTTGTTCGACGCAGATTCGATCCTAGGCATCGTGCTTTCGCCAACGGCCGGTGAAACCACGCACCTGATCGCGACAGGTCAAGTTACGTTCGTCGATGGTTCGGTGATCGCGCCGGTTCTGCCGATTGGCTTGCCGGACTCAAGCGATCCGGGCGATTACATCTTCTTGACGGCTGCTGGCGGTCTGGTCGGTGAGGAATTCGTCGTCGGCGCAGTGACGGCCGAAGGCGCGCCGTATCTCTACAACCTTTCGATTGGCGTGGTGTCTGGCGATCCGAATTCGCTTGAAGCGAATTACGACATGAAGACCGCGACTGAACTCGGTCTGACCTCAAATCAAACGGCGGCGTTCGATCCGCTTGTTGAGGCGCTGCGTCTGGATGATGCGGCTGCAGCGGCGTTTGCCAGCCTCTCCACGCAAGCCGACTTCTTCGACGCGTACGACGACCTGATGCCGAGCTATTCGGGCGCGGCGGCGGAAATTGCGACGACGGCGATCCAGCAAATGCAAGGCGCCACGAGCAATCGCTTGGCAGCGACGCGTTTGCAGGGGCTCGATGAGGTGTCGATCTGGGCCCAGGAAATCGGCTACCTCGTCACGCGCACGCCGCCGACAGCAAATGGCCAAGAATTTGACGGCGCGGGCTTCGGCATTGCGGTCGGCATCGACGGCCCGCTTGAGAGCGGCGACTTGTTTGGTCTGTCCGCGTCGTTCGTGACGTCGGAAGTCGAAGAGGCAGGCCGTCCGGAGGGCGAGATCGCTTCGTGGTTTGGCCAATTCAACGCCTATCTCGGCGCCGCGCGCGGCCCGATCGACCTCGACTTCATTGCGGGCCTTGGCGCCGGCAAGACGCAATCGCGCCGCTTTGTCGAGATCGGTGAGGATTTCAGCGCGATGGCGCAAGGCGATTGGTGGGCGTTCGAAGGCCACGCCTCGGCACGCGCTTCGGCGCCGATGCGGATGGCCGACTGGTTCATCGTGACCCCGCAAGCGGGTCTCACCTACGTGGCGCTCTCTGAGCAGGCCTACACGGAAGAAGGCGGCGGCCTGGCGATCGATTACGACGTCGATAGCGCGTTCTCGCAGCGCCTCTGGGCGGATGCCGGCGTTGAGTTTAGCGGCCGCTTCAATTGGGGCGCGCGCAACGTATTCGCGCCGCGCCTGTTCGTTGGCTATCGCGCCAATGTCCTCGATGAAGAAGCCGAGCGCACCGTGCGCTTCGTTTCGGGCGGCGATGATTTCACGCTGATCGACGAAGGTTTGGGCGACGGCGGTCCGATTGTTGGCATCGGCTTCGACGCCAGCAACGGCTATTCGACCTTCTCGCTCGGCTATGAGGGCGAATTCGGCGACCAGATCGAGCGCCATAGCTTGAACGCAGCGATCCGGTTCCGTTTCTAAGGCGAACTAAATAATGGTGCGGCGCCTCTCCGGCGCCCGCCCTGCTTGAACTTCTCGCGCGAACACCGTACCGCAAAATATGGGTACGGGTCAGGATGATGCCGTAGAAACGACCGGCGCGCCTCCGGGCGATGCGCTGACGGCGCAATTGCGCGCCAGCCTCGAGAGCATGCCTGACGCCTTCGTGCTACTCGATCACGAATGGCGCTTCACTTACGTCAATGCCAAGGCCGAGCGTCAATTGCAGCGTGGTCGTGAGACGCTGTTGGGCAAGACGATATGGGCCGAGTACCCCGTCGTGGTCGGCTCGCGGGCCGACACTGAATATCGCCGCATCATGCGCGACGGCGGCCACGCCACGTTCGAGGTCGATTACGCGTTGAATAGCGCGCGCGTCGAAGTGCGCGCATTTCGCAATGAGAACATGGGGCTGGCGCTCTATCTGCGCGATATTTCGAAAGCGCATGCCGTGCAACAACAGATGCGCTTGTTGCAGGCGGCAGTGTCTCAGCTTGAAGACATTGTCTTAATCACCGAAGCCGCAACGGACGACTCGCCGACGCCGGGCGTCGTGTTCGTCAACGAAGCGTTTGAGCGCGTTACTGGTTATACCTACGCCGAAGTTCAGGGCCGCTCGCCGCAATTCATGCGCGGGCCGCTCACGGATTTGGCGCTGCTGGAGAGCATGCGCCTGCAATTGCGCGCGGGGCAGGCCACGCGTGCTGAGCTCATCTATCATACAAAATCCGGCGCGCCGCTTTGGGTCGATTTGCAGATGACGCCCTTCCGCGCGCCATCAGGCGAGGCGACGCATATCGTGATTGTTGCGCGTGAGATCAGCGAGCGTAAGCGCGCTGAACAAGCGTTGAAGGAATCCAACGAGCGTTTCCGTATCATCGCGCAGGCCACGGCCGACGTCGTGTGGGATTGGGATCTTGTCGATGACACGATCTGGTGGGGCGACGGCATGCGCACGCGCTTCGGCTACGCCTACGATCAGACGCCGCAAATCGGCGAAAGCTGGGTGCAACACATTCACCATGATGATCGCGAGCGCGTCGTCAAAGGCATCCATGCGGTGATCGACGGCGGCCCGGAATTGTGGACTGACGAATATCGCTTTGTGCGGGCGGACGGTTCAATTGCGCAAGTTTCCGATCGCGGCTTCGTCATCCGCAACAATAATGATGTCGCCGTGCGCATGGTCGGCGCGATGTTGGACGTCACGCAGCAACGCGAATTGGAATCGCAATTGCGCCAATCGCAGCGGCTGGAGGCGGTGGGACAGCTCACCGGCGGCGTTGCGCACGACTTCAACAATTTGCTGACCGTGATCCTGTCGAACGCCGAGTTGCTGGAGATAAAGCTGGCCGGCAATGAGCAGATGCACGCGCTGGCGGAGATGACGCGTATCGCGGCTGAACGTGGCGCGGAACTAACCAGCCGTCTGTTGTCCTTCTCGCGCCGCCAAGCGTTGGACCCGAAGACGACGGATGTGGCGCAACTGGCGCGCGGCATGGAGGGCTTGCTCAAGCGCGCGCTGGGCGAGCACGTTGAAGTGCGGATCAGCGCGACTGACGATCTATGGGAAGCTCTGATCGACAAGCTTCAGCTCGAAAGCGCCATACTCAATCTGTGCATCAATGCGCGCGATGCGATGCCGGACGGCGGCACGGTGAGCATCGAACTGGCGAACGTCTGCCTATTGGCGGACGGCAATGGTGGCGCCGCTGGCGACTATGTTGTTGTATGTGTGGGCGACACCGGCGCCGGCATGGACGAGGCGACCAAGGCGCGCGCGTTCGAGCCGTTCTTCACGACCAAGGAGATCGGCAAGGGCTCTGGGCTCGGCTTGTCGATGGTGTATGGCTTCGTCACCCAGTCCAAGGGCCGCATCGAGATCGACACGCAGCTCGGAGAAGGTGCGCGGATTAAGCTCTACTTGCCGCGCGCTCGGGACGGCGAGCAGGTCGTGGAAGACGCCGGAAATGGCGACGATCTCGTCACCGGCCATGAGCGCGTCTTGCTGGTGGAAGACGATGATCTCGTCCGCGTGCAGGTCGCGAACGAATTGCGCAAGATGGGCTATCGCGTGGTCACCGCGCGACATGGCAACGAAGCGATCGAATTGCTGCGCGCAGACACGGCGTTCGATCTTCTATTTACCGACGTGGTGATGCCGGGCGGCGTCAATGGCCGGCAATTGGCGGACGCGGCGCGCGAACTTGTGCCGGGCCTGCCTGTGCTCTATACCTCCGGCAATCCCGATATCGTGCTGGCCGAAGAGGGGCGTTTGGCCTCTGGCACGCATTTGCTACGCAAGCCGTATCGCCGTCGCGAACTGGGCGCCAAGCTACGCCAAGCGCTCGCGGGTCGTTCGCAGAACGGGGCTTGAGCGGCGCTCGTCTGCGTGCAGACTCCTGCCCGACGATGCGGTGGGGCGATGATGAAGCTTCGTGAGATTTTGTGTGCGGTGGTGCTCATGTGGGCGCCGGCGGCTCGGGCGCAAACTACGCCGAGCGCTGCGGACCAACGACTGCAGGCTCTTTACCAGAGCGATTGGGCCTGGAGCATGCGCGAGTTCGCGCAGATCGACGACGGCGAAGGCGGCGTCACCGATGACGATCATCTGCCGAGCGTGACGCCCGCCGCGCAGGCGCGCCGCACGGCGCATTGGCAAGAGGCGCTGGCGACGCTCAACGCGATCCCAGCGGACCAATTGTCGGAAGGCGAGCGCGTGAACGCTGCGGTGCTGCGCACCAATCTGGACATCGCTATCGCCGACGCGCGTTTCCGCGAATGGGAAATGCCGTTCAACAGCGATTCTTCGTTCTGGTCGTATTTGGCGGAACGTCAGCAATTGCGCGATGCGGCCGCATACCGGCGCTATCTCGGCCGCATGCGCGACATGCCGCGCTATTTCCGTGAGCAAATCGCCAATATGCGCACAGGGCTCGCGCGTGGTTTCAGCGTGCCGCGTGTGACGCTGGAGGGGCGCGATCAATCGATCGCCTCGTTCACGGAAGCCAATATCGAGCGCAATCCGTTCTATGCGCCGTTTGCGACAATGCCGACGACGATCCCCGCGGCCGAACAAGAAGCGTTGCGCCGCGAGGCGCGCGCCGCAATCCAAAGCGCGGTGATCCCGGCCTATCAAAATCTTCTGCGCTTCTATCGCAATGACTATCTGTCGCGCGCGCGCACCAGCATCGGCGCGAGCGCATTGCCGAATGGCGCAGAATATTACGCCGCGCAAATTCGCGAATACACCACGCTCGATATGAGCGCGGAGGAGGTGCATCAGCTTGGCTTGCGCGAAGTGGCGCGGATCGAGGCGGAGATGCAAAATGTGATGCGCGAAGCGGGTTTCGCCGGCACGCTCGCGGAATTCATCGCCTTCCTACGCACCGATCCGCAATTCTATGCGCGCACGCCCGATGAGCTGATGATGACGTCCGCCTGGGTGGCGAAGCGCACGGACGAGCGCATTGGCGATGTGATCGGTCTGTTGCCGCGCCGACGCTTTGGTATCGTGCCGGTGCCGGATGCGATCGCGCCGTTCTATACGGCCGGTCGCGGCGGTCTGCGTTCATGCATGATGAACACGTACAATCTGCCGAGCCGCCCGCTCTATAATATTCCGGCGCTTACGCTGCACGAATGCGCGCCGGGTCATTCGATGCAAGCCGCACTCGCCGAAGAGCGCGAGGCGATGCCGGCGTTTCGGCGCTACACGTATTTCTCAGGCTATGGCGAAGGCTGGGGGCTCTATTCGGAATATCTCGGCATCGAGCTTGGCATCTATCGCACGCCGTATGAGAATTTTGGGCGCCTGAGTTACGAGATGTGGCGCGCAGCGCGACTCGTGATCGATACAGGCATCCACCAATACGGTTGGTCGCGCGCGCAAGCGATCGACTATCTCGCCAGCCACACCGCACTCTCGCAGCACGAGGTGGAGACGGAGATCGATCGCTACATTTCTTGGCCAGGGCAGGCGTTGGCGTACAAGCTCGGTGAAATCACCATCCGAGGCTTGCGTGGCGAAGCTGAAGCCGCACTTGGCGAACGCTTCGATCTGCGTCCGTTCCACGACGAAATTCTAGCGCTCGGCTCGGTGCCGCTCTCTGCGCTGCAGGAGCACATGCGCCGCTACATCGCCACGCGTCAGGCGGAGCCGCACTAGCTCGCCAACAGCCGCAGAAACTGGCCGTGCGTGAGCATGATGGCGAGCGATGCGGCGACGCCCACGAGCCCGCGCCAGCCGATCTCGCCCAGCACGAGTTTGTTGCGGCCCTGGGCGATCGCGGCGAAGGGCGCATTTGAGGTGACCTCGGCGAAATGGTCCCAAGCCTCGGCGTCGCGGGCGCGACCCTTGCGGTCGATCGAGCGGGCGCCGAACAGGGCCATCAAGGCTAGCGCCCCGAACAGCATGATGGCGAAGCGCTCACCGTTGAGGAGGAGATGCCCGGCGCCCCAGATGGCGACGCCCCAGAGAAAGGGGTGGCGGGTGATGCGCAGCACGCCACGGGCAGGCTCGGCTTGCGCTAGGGATTTGCTCTCGAAGCCGGCATATGTCGGCCCAGGCGATAGCACGCCCGTCACGGCCAAGGCGATGCCCAGGAACGAGAAGAAATAGCCGGGCCAGCGCGCCAAATCTGGCGGCAGCCAGAGCATTTCATTCAAGGGATCAAAGGGATCGACCCGCATCTCCTGGTAGCCGAAGACCAGCCAGGCGAGCAGTGCGAGCGACGCCAACGAAAAGACGCCGCGATAGGGCCATTCGCCAATCGCCCCGACGAGCCGGGCGCGCAAGCCGGTGGCGGAGATGCCGACATGGATCAGGACAAAGCCCGCCAGCGCCCAGGCAAAGATGTTCATGCGCGTTTCTCCCGCTCGGCAAACTCGCGCGGGCAGGCCCGCCGCACAAGGCGACAAAGCCGCACTGGACGAACCGCGCCAATCTGCTTATGTCCGGGGCCTTCGCGATTCCGGGTGATTAGCTCAGTTGGTAGAGCAGCTGACTCTTAATCAGCGGGTCACAGGTTCGAATCCTGTATCACCCACCATCCTTCGCTGCTGGGCAGCTTCGGCTAGGCAAGCCGGTCGGATGGAAACAGCGAAGGATGTATTGGCGAAGTTCCGGAGGAACGAAGGCAGACGAGCGCCGAGTGTCCCATGACCATTCTCGACTGTGCGCATTTCGATCACATGACCGGCGCTGACCGGGCGTTGCAGCTGGAGGTGCTCGGCCTGTTTCGGGGGCAGGTGGAGGGCTGGCGTGGCGCGTTTGCGTCTGGCGAGGGCTGGCGCGAGGCGGCGCACACGATGAAGGGCTCGGCGCGCGGGATTGGGTTCACGCAATTGGCCGCCGCGTGCGAAGCGGCGGAGCGGGCCGACGAGGCTGGGCGCGCGGCGGCGTTGGCGCAGGTTGAGGCGGCGTTGGGCAAAGCGCTGGTCGCCTTGGAGCAATTCGCCGCTGACGGCGGCTAGTGGTTTTCGCTAGTCTGGCCGCATGGCCGCAGAAATTTTCACGCAGCGCTTTCCCGTGGACGCCGCCGATATCGACGAGCTCGGGCACGTCAACAACATCGTCTATTTGCGCTACGCCCAGGACATCGCCATCGCGCATTGGCGCGCGCGCGCCAGTGCGGACATGGTCGCGGGCTTTGTCTGGGTCGTGAACCGCCACGAGGTCGATTATCGCGCACAGCTGCAACTCGGCGACGAGGTTGAGGTGCGCACTTGGGTGGCGGACGAGCCGCGTGGTCCGATGTGGCCGCGCTTTGTCGACATCTACAAAATCGGCAGCGACAAGCCTGCGGCGCAGATCAAATCGAATTGGTGCATGCTAGACGCACAGACGCGCAAGCTAAAGCGCGTGCCGCTGGATGTGGTGCAGCGGTTCTCCAGCTGATCAGAATTGCGAATAATCCGGCAGACGATCGCGGATTTCGCCCATGCGCTCGTAGGCCAAGAACGCCAGCATGAAGAGTTCACAAAGGAAGCGCCAATAGACGACGGCCACCGCGCCAATCGCGGGCGCCGCAATCAATTGCATCGCGCCTTGGCCGATATTGCCGGTGAACACAGACATAAGGCCGACGAACATCGTCATGGCGACGAAGAATACCAAGCCAGCGAGGCCTACGTAATACACAAGCTTCACCAGCATCGGGCCGAGCAGGCGGTCGAAGCCAATAAATCGTTGCAGGATCGATTGCATCGCGCGCTCCCGAGAATCGCTTCGCCGATCCGATCAGAGCGCGCGCCCGGCGTCCACCACGAGCGTGGCGCCGGTTGCGGGGCAATCGTCGGAGAGAAGCTGGCTGATGAGCTGGAAGATGTCGCCGTCGAACCGCGAGAGCGCGCTGGGCAAGGTGACGAGTGTTTTGAAGGCGCGGCGTTCGTCGCCTTCCTCCCGGACCAAATCCTGAAACAGCGGTGCGTTGCGCCAGATCGGCGCGACGCCGTGATTGACGGCGTTGACGCGTACGTTGGAGGCGGCGGCGTCCAAAGCCGCGATGCGCAGGATGTCGCCCGCGCCAGCGAGTCCGATCACGACGATGGCGCCGCCTTGTGCGTTCGCGCCCATGAGTTCGGTCAGCGCCCGCAGCGTCAGCGCGATGTGGTCGTGACCATTGCTGCTCCAAGCGATGAGATCGCCGTCGGTGACGGTGACCGCAGCTTGCGCCGCGCTAGCGTCGACGATGGCGTAGTCCAGCCGGCCGTACTGGCCACGGATGAAGTCTTTCGCCTGCGTCCAGCGTTCGCTGTCGCCGATATCGAAGGCGAGGGTGGAGACGCGCTCGGGTGGATTTTCGATGGCGTCCGCGGCCGTTTCCAAGCCTACCTCGTCGGGATCGACCAGGATCAGGCCCCCTAGGGCGCGGCGGGCGAAGCGGCGCGCAGCCGTGGCGCTGAGGCCGGTTGCAGCGCCCGTGATCAGCATCACGGGGGTGAGGCGGTCTATCTCCATGGCCCGGTTAGGCCACGCCTGCGGCGCGCTTTCAACACGCATCGCCACGGGCGCCCTGGCGCGCTATATCGGCGGCGATGACACGTTTCGCGCTTCAATTCGGCCAAACCCAATCGGGGCTCACCTACCTCGAACGCATGACGGCCTACGGTATTTGCCCGCGCGGGGAGAGCAATCTGGCGATCGTGCAGATTGGCAAGAAAGCGCCCTACGAATACGATTTGCCGGGCGGTGGTATCGAGGCCGATGAGGACGAAGCTGCGGCTTTGATGCGCGAGTTTCAGGAAGAAACTGGGCTCACCGTGTGGCCAACACGTGTGCTCGGCCGCGCCGGCCAGTTTTGGATCAACAAGAGCGAGCCGCGAAATTCGCTGGCGACGTTCTATGAGGTCGAGCTTTCAGCTGACGACAGCGCGCCGACAGAGCCCGATCATGCGCTGGTGTGGATGAGCGCGACCGAGGCGCTTGGCAAAGTGCGCCACGAGGCGCACGCCTGGGCGATCTTGCATTGGCTGCGCGTGCGGCGCGGCGTTTAGGTCTGATCGTCGTTGTTGTTGCGCGCGATGTCGCGCAACGGATTGAGGCCCTGCAGCCGCTCAAGCAGCGTCGGGTCGCGAATATCCATCGGCGCATTCGGCTCAAGCTGATCGAGGATGATGTGCGTGCGCGGCGTCAATTGTTGAATACGCGCGGGCGCGCGCGGCAGGCGGAAGATGTCGTCCGCGGAGGGCGGCTCGGCGAACGTGGTCGCGCCGCCAATGCCAGCGTCGCCTGCGTCGGCAAAGGTGATGGTTTCTGAAGCCTCTGCTTGCGCCGTTTGCATTGGCGCGACGTCATTCATGCGCACAGCAAGCGCACCGCCGACAGCGACGACGCTCGCCAGCCCCATCAGCATCACAGATTGCTGCGACGGGCCCTTGGGCGGCTCGTAGATGCGCGTCACGGCGCGCAGGCGCTCGTTCATCGCGTTCCAAGCGCGACCACCGCGTTCGCCGCGCCAACTGGAGAAATCGATCACCGGCGCCAGCCGTTTGATCTTCGGCGCGCCCAGCGCGCGGGAAATTTCGACCAGACGCTCCGGCGCCGTGCGTTCAGCCCAGGCGAGCATGTATTCCTGGCCGGGCGCGGCCGGCGACCAGATCATGAGCACCGCTTCATCAGCGTCCTGATTGGCTTCCAGGTCTTGATAGGCTTGGCGACCCACAGTCAGACGAACGACGTGTTGCTCCGCTTCCAGGAGGCGCATCAGCATTTCGGCCACCTTGGCGGCGTCATGCGTGCAGACAATACGAATGTCGATCATAGGGGGGCCGATCGTTGATGGACCGGACCTTTATCATGGCTTTTTGGTCGCGCCAGCGACTCAGTCCGCATGAGATTGTGAGTAAGTGCGCATTGTCTGTGAGATGAGACGCAATCGACACCGCAATGTCACGGTTGCAGGCTCTCGCGCGTGACGTGTGCAAGATTACGGCGACGCAATCTTTGTTGTCTATCGCAACGGAAGCCGTATTCTGGGCGCCGCCGCACAACCAGCGACCCGGAAAACTGGGCGCGCGCGGCGAGAGGGGAAACAGGCATGGATACGGCGACGATCCTTCCGTTCATTGTGCAGGCCTTGGGCGGCGCAATCGGTGGAAACATTCTAGGCGCGATCACGCGCGGCGGCGGCGGTCTGCTTGGCCGCACGCTGGTCGGCGCGATCGGCGGTCTGGCCGCTGGCTATGCCGGCGGCAATGTCGAGGCGGTGGGCGAGATCACGTCGATGTGGAGCAATCTGATCGAGGGCGAGAATGGCGCCCACTTGGCGAACCTGATCACGGGCGCGACGGGGGGTGGTTTGCTCGGCCTGATCAGCGGTCTGCTTATCCGCCAGCGCTAAAGATCGCGCCATACCAGCGATAGGAATTGCGCGTCGGACCATTGCGCGTTCCCGCCCCGCGCTTGGCGCACGATCACAATTCCGGCGGACGGCACGACATAGAGCCGCTGTCCGCCCGCACCGGCGGCCATGGCGAGATCCGTGGGCGCTGGCGATTGCGCGCGCCAAATGTCGGTGTCGACGTTGAGGTCGTTGCGATTGCGCGCGATGGCGCCGAGCCAAAGGCCGAAGCCCGCGCGCGATTCCGCGAACGAGCCGCGCAGCGCTTCGCGCATCACGTCATCATCAGCCAATTGTGCTGCGCGCCACACGCCTTCGCGGCGGATCAATTCACCCACTTGCGCCCAACCGCGCGCGGAAACGGCAACGCCATCGTCAAAGCGCGCTGCGCCGCTTTGCGCACGCGTCCAGGTAATGGGTGTGCAGCCGATCGGGCCTAAAGTGCGCTGCGTCAGATAGCGTGCAGGATCAGGCTCGCGACCTGCGGCTTCGAGTTTGCGCCGTGCAATCTCGGCGAGCAGGATATAGGGCGCTTCGTCATTGACGAAGTGGGCGCCTGGCGATTCACGCGGCTCAAGCGCGATGGCGGTGGCGAGGTCGCGCGTGTCGCGGCGATCGAAGGCGATGCCGCTGGCGCCGCTCGCCAGCACGCGGATCGAGATCGTGCTCTTGACCGGATGCGCGCCCCAATCGCCAAGCGTGGCGGCGACGGGCTCATCGAGATTGAGTAGGCGATCCTGCGCGAGCGAGGCGAGCAGCAGCGGCGTCAACGCGCGCGTGCCTTCGCCCACCGGCAAGCGGGTGTCAGCGGCGACGCCCACGTAAGTTTCAGCCAGAATGATGCCGTTGCGGACGACAAGCAAAGTCGCGCCATTGCGCTCGGCGCTGTAGCGCGTGGCCATAGCGAAGCGCTCCGCCGGCTGCGCTTCGGCAGCGTATTGGGCTGAGGCGCTGACGACGCTGCAGGCGGCGGCGGTCGAAAGGAAAGCGCGGCGGTTCATTTCACTCCCCCTTTGACCCCTTTTCGTTAAAGGGAACCGAACCTGCAAGCCGTGCGTACCACAGGCATGCGTATCATATTCCTCTCCGCACTGGCGCTCCTGGCGGCTGGCTGCGTCCAAAACCCCGTTTATCGGCAAACCGAAGCCCCTTTGCCGGTGTCAGACATAGATCAAGAGCGTTATCTCGGCCTTTGGCACGAGCAGGCGCGCCTGCCGAACAGCTTCGAACGCGGTTGCCAGCGGGTGACCGCTGAATATGGCCGGCGCGAGGACGGGCTTATTTCGGTGCTGAACACCTGCGTTGAGGCCAACGGAGAGACGCGCACCGCCGAGGGCCGCGCGCGTCCGGTGGGCGAGGCCGGAGAGGGCAAACTCAAAGTAAGCTTTTTTGGACCGTTCTGGGGCGATTATTGGGTGCTCCAACGCGCCGAGGATTATTCCTGGAGCATTGTCGGCGAACCCGAGGGCCGCTTTCTTTGGATTCTTACGCGCGCGGAGAGCATCAGTCGCGAACAGCGCGCTGATTTTGAGGCGCGCATCACAGCGCTTGGCTATCGTCCCGCCGATCTGGTTTGGGCTGCGCCCTAAGGCAATACGATCTTCCTGTTGCGGAGCCGCTGCGCGCTTGTAAGGGTGGCCGGCGTGCTTTGCGGCGGAGACGATTATGGGCTGGCAAGAATTCTTGGTTTTCGCGGATGCCTCCGAGGATGGCGTCGCGCGTCTGCGCATGGCGATGGATGTCGCCAAAAGCTTGAACGGCAAGCTGGAAGCGCTCGTCTTGGCGCCTGTGCCCATCTCGTTTGCGGTGGCTTCAGAGACTATTAGCGGCTTAGACGGGGAGACGCGCGCCGCGATCCGCAAAGATTGCGACGCCACGGTGCAGACGCTTCAAGGCGTTGCGGGCGGCGACGTGCATGTGCATGGGCTCGATGTCGCCGCGGCGGATTCTCAGGCGGCGGCGGCGCGTGCGGCGCGCACAGCGGATTTCGTGATTTTCGGGCAGCCCGAAGAGATGGACGGCTCGCGGCTCGATACCGATATTTTCTTGGGCGCCGTGCTCGAAGGCGGGCGACCGTGCTTGATGTTGCCGCGCTGGATCAATCCGCGTGCGTGGGGCAGGCGCGCTGTGATTTCGTGGAAGGGCACGCCCGAGGCCGCGCGCGCCGTGCAGGCGGCGTTGCCGTTTTTGAAGAAGGCGGAAGCCGTGCGTCTCTGCGTCGCCAATCCGCGCGGCGAACGCGAGGGCGAAGACGAGGCGGGCATTGGACGGGTGATCACGTACCTGTTGCGCCACGGGGTGAAAGTGGAAGCGCCGGTGGTGCGCGAAAGCTGGGAGGGGCCGGATCGGATGATCGTGTCCGAGGTCGAAGGCTTCAACGCCGACTTCCTGGTGCTGGGCGCCTACGAAGATCCGAAATGGGCCGAAGAGATTTTCGGCGGCGTTACCGCGCGCATGGTGCGCGACGCGAAAATCCCGATCCTCATGACGCACTAAACGGTTCGCGCTAGCGGCTAAGTTCGCGCATGGCGCCGTCGAGGCCTTCGATGGTGAGCGGGAACATACGGTTTTCACCGATGATTTCGCGGACCACTTGGATCGACGGCGTGTGGTCCCAATGCGCACGCGGCGTGGGGTTGAGCCAGACCACGCGCTCGTAGATTTGCGCGACGCGTTGGAGCCACACGGCGCCGGCTTCCTCGTTCCAATGCTCCACTGAGCCGCCGGGATAGGTGATTTCGTAGGGGCTCATGGTGGCGTCGCCGACGAAGACGACGCGATAATCGCTCGGATATTTGTGCAGCATATCCCACGTCATCGTCTTTTCATCGTGACGTCGGCGATTGTCCTTCCACACGCTCTCATAGAGGCAATTGTGGAAGTAGAAGAATTCGAGGCTTTTGAATTCGGTGCGCGCGGCGGAGAACAGCTCTTCGCAAAGCTTGATGTGTGAATCCATCGAGCCGCCGATGTCGAGCAATAGCAGCACCTTCACGGAATTGCGGCGCTCGGGGCGCAACACGAGATCAAGATAGCCTTCGCGTGCGCTCTTCTTGATCGTGCCATCGAGATCAAGCTCATCCGCCGCGCCGGTGCGCGCGAATTTGCGCAGGCGGCGGAGCGCTACCTTGATGTTGCGCACGCCGAGTTCGACGCTGTCATCTAGGTTTTTGTACTCGCGTTTGTCCCAGACTTTGACCGCGCGGCCTTGGCCCTTGCCTTCACCGCCGATGCGCACGCCTTCAGGATTGTAGCCGCCGTTGCCGAACGGGGAGGCGCCGCCGGTGCCGATCCATTTGTTGCCGCCTTCGTGGCGCTTCTGTTGTTCTTCGAGCCGCTCTTTCAGCGTCTCCATCAATTTGTCCCAGCCGCCGAGCGCTTCGATTTGCGCCTTCTCCTCGTCGGTCAGGAATTTTTCGGTCAGCGCGCGCAGCCATTCGGCGGGGATTTCCGCGTTGACGGCGTCGGCGGTGTTTTCGATGCCCTTGAACACCGTGCCGAACACGCGATCGAATTTGTCGAGGTGGCGTTCGTCTTTCACCAAAGCCGCACGTGAAAGGTAGTAGAAATCCTGCACGTCCGGCGGGATCGCGTCCTTATCCAGCGCCTCCACCAGCGTCAGATATTCCTTGAGGCTGACAGGCACGCGCGCGGCGCGGAGTTCGGTGAAGAAGCGCTGAAACATGCCTTAGCTCGTGCCGCCCCGTTGCTCGCGTCGCGCCAGGAAGGCCAAGCGCTCAAACAGCATGACGTCAGCCTCGTTCTTCAAGAGCGCGCCGTGCATTGGCGGGATCAGCTTCGACGGATCGCGCTGCCTCAGCGTTTCCGGATCGACGTCGTCCGTGAGCAGCAGCTTCAGCCAATCGATCAATTCGCTGGTGCTGGGCTTCTTCTTCAGGCCCGGCACTTTGCGTATGTCGTAGAAGATTTTGAGCGCTTCGTTGATCAGGCGCGCTTTTATGCCCGGATAGTGCGAGTCGATGATGGCGCGCATCGTCTCTTCGTCGGGGAAGCGGATGTAGTGGAAGAAGCAGCGGCGCAAGAAGGCGTCCGGCAATTCCTTCTCGTTGTTCGAGGTGATGATGATGATGGGGCGCTGCTGCGCTTTGATCGTCTTGTTGATCTCGTACACGTAGAATTCCATGCGATCGAGCTCTTGCAGGAGGTCATTCGGGAATTCGATGTCGGCTTTATCAATTTCATCGATCAGCAGGATGGGGCGGACCGGGCTTTCGAACGCTTCCCATAGTTTGCCGCGCTTAATGTAATTGGCGATGTCGGCCGAGCGCGCATCGCCGAGTTGCGAGTCACGCAAGCGCATGACGGCGTCATATTCGTAGAGGCCCTGCACAGCCTTCGTGGTCGATTTGATGTGCCATTCGATCAGCGGCGCGCCGATCGCCTTGGCGACCTCGATGGCGAGCATGGTCTTGCCGGTGCCCGGCTCACCCTTAATCAGAAGCGGCCGCTCCAGCGTGATCGCTGCGTTGACGGCGACCTTCAGGTCTTCCGTAGCGACATAGTCTTTGGTGCCTTCGAACCGCATTACCGCTCCTGAATGTTGCGCCATAGCAATAAGGCCGGCGGCTGCGCCAGCGCAAGCTTTGGCAATCTCTCGTTAACCGTAGCAGCCAAAGGTGGAGCGCTCAGGTACTCCCAGAATGGGGAGGGGAGAGGGCACATGCCACTCAAATTGTCGCTGCGGCCGGGCGAGAAATTCGTCGTCAACGGCGCAGTCGTGCAAAACGGCGACCGGCGCGCAGCACTCGTGCTGCAGAACAAGGCGTCTGTGCTGCGTGAAAAGGACATCATGCAGCAGGACGAGGCCGACACGCCGGCCAAGCGCATCTATTTCCCGATCATGCTGATGTATCTGGACGAGACTGGCCGCGACAAAGCTTATTCAGAATTTGCCGCGCGTCTGGCTGAGTTCATGGGCGTCGTTCGCGACCCCGCCATTCTCACCGAGTGCATTGGCGTTTCCAAAGAAGTAATGGCCGGTGAATATTACCGTGCCCTGATGCGCTGCCGAAAGCTCATCTCGTATGAGGCAGAGCGTCTGGGGTTGAGGGATGTCGATCAAAGCGTACCAGCGCGCAGCCACGCAGGCTGAATCACCGCGCGAATTGGAGTACCGAGCGTTTGGTCAGGCTACGGCCAGCCTTGTGCGTGCGCACGAGGAAAAGCTGGCTGGCGGCCCGCTCGCCGAGGCGTTGGACGCCAATCGCCGGCTTTGGAATATGCTCGCGGCCGATTGCTCGCAGCCCAAGAACCAATTGCCGCTTGAATTGCGCGGTCAAATCATCTCGCTCGCCATGTTCGTGGCGCGCTATTCGAGCCAAGTGCTGCGCGAGGGCGTTGAGATCGAGCCGTTGATCGACATTAACCGCACCATGATGGAAGGCCTGTTGGCGCGTTAATTGCGGCCCAACTCGGCAAATAATTCCTCTGTAAATGGGCGCGCGGTCATTTCGGCGCTGACGCTCGATTAACCTTTGCCTCCTAAACATCGCTCTAACGCGTCATGTCCCCATAAAGGGGGTGGCGCGCGTTCCGGGCTTAGCCCAGCTGGCCAAAACGGCCGGTCAACATCGTCCAGAAGGACCACATAATGACCAGCGTTAACACCAATTATGGCGCGCTCGTTGCGCTCCAATCTCTGAACCAAACGGGCCGTGAACTTTCAGAAGTTCAACAGCGCATCAACACCGGTCTCAAGGTTTCGTCCGCGAAAGACAACGGCGCTGTGTTCGCCATCGCCGAAGGTCAGCGGGCGCGCGTTGCCTCGTTGGGCGCGGTTATGGACGGTATCGACCGTGCGACGTCGGTGATCGACGTGGGCCTTTCGGCAGGTGAAGCCGTCGGCGACATTCTGAAGATATTGAAGGAAAAGTCCGTCGCCGCTCAAGCGACCGACCTCTCGACCGACCAGCGCGCCGCGCTGCAGGCCGACTTTGACGCATTGCGTAACCAGATCGACCAAATCGTCAACGCCGCAACGTTCAACGGCTCGAACCTCGTCAACGGGGCCAACCTTACGGGCGGTTCGGCCGAATTCACCGTGATGACCACCGATGCCGCCGGCTCGTCGAGCGGCCGGTTCGAATTGACGGGTAATGCGCTCGTCGACGGCAACGGCGACCCCTACTCGGTACATGCTGACCTTGAAAACGCGACGGGCCTCGATTTCACGGCTGCTGACGCGGAAGTTCGTTTCAGCATCACGACGGGCAACGTCACGGAAACGATGACGATCCAGCTGACGACCGGCGACACGATCAACGACTTCTTGACCTCGGTCTCGGATCAGTCGAATGGCCGCGTCACGGCGTCGTTCGATGACGAGACCGGCGAAGTCACCTTCCATTCGCAAGAAGACTTCACGGTCTCGTACTATGAAGACGATACCCTGACGGACGACACGGGCATCTTCGGCGCCGGCGCTGCCGGTACGTCGATGACGCAAGCGGTTGCGCCGGGGTCCGGCGCGAACGCGCTGGCCGTCCAAGGCTTCAACTTCACGCTCGGCTCCACAGGCCAAGCGCTGGAAGAAGTCACGTCGGCTCTCGACATCTCGACCGCAAACGGCGCTTCGGCTGCCTCCACCGCGATCGACGATGCGATGACCAATCTGAACCGCGATCTCGCCACGATGGGCGCGCAGGCGAAAGCTCTGGAAGTCCAAAAGACCTTCCTCGGCAAGCTGAGCGACTCTATCGAAGCGGGTATCGGCAACCTCGTCGACGCTGACCTCGCGAAGGAATCGGCTCGCCTCCAAGCGCTGCAAGTGAAGCAGCAGCTGGGTGCGCAAGCTCTCTCGATCGCGAACCAAGCGCCGTCGATTGTGCTGTCGTTCTTCCGCTAAGCGTAGGACGGAAAAGGCGGGGGGCTTTGGCTCCCCGCCAGTTTCCGAGACATCGGGCAAGCGATGAGTTCGATTACTCCGCTAACCCCGGCCCTCGAGCTGCAATTCGCACCTAAGCCACAGCTCGAAGCTGAGAAGGGGCCGGCCGCGCAAGCGGCCGATCGGCGTTGGGCCGAAACGATGGACGCCCAACGCAATGACGTGGTCATGCCGAATAAGTTGGAAGTTAGTCTCGACACCAGCGCTGGGCGGTTTGTGCAGCACTTGACCGACGCCAACACCGAAGAGACATTGCGAAAATATCCAAGCGAAGGGCAGCTGGCCTATTCGCGCGCCGTGATGGCGTATATGCGCGCGCTTTACGACGAGTGATTTTCAGAGTCGTAAACGAGGCGTAAATTTTCTTGATTAAGATGCGTTAGTGTTAACGCTTCATTAACGAATCTCGTGTTGCTTGCGAGCGCGCTTGAAGTGCGCCGCGCGGCCGACATGGGGCTGGTTGCGCGATCCGAATAGGAGCGGCCAGCATGGTCTCCAGCATCGTACCGGGCACGACAGGCGCCAACACTCTCGGCGTCGACAATCGCTTCGCGCGTAGCCAGCAGCCGAACGGCGCGGCGCGTAACGCGGAAGCCGCCGTGCTGGGCGATCGCGTTGAGGTGAGCGGGGCTTCGATCGCGGCGGCGCGCGAAAGCGTGCGTGACGGCCTCAACCAGGTTCACCAAGCTTTGGCCGTCGGCCATGACGCGCAAGCCATGTTGGTGGCGGCGCGTGGTGCAACGTCACAAGCCGATCTCGACACCATCCTCGGCGCCTACCAGCAGCGCGTCGACAGCGCGATCGCGCAGGGCGGCACGCTGGTCGCCGGGCAAAATCTCAACGTCTATGCCGAGCCAGGCGGCGCGCCTGTGACCATACCAGGCGTGGATCTGCGCTTGAAGAGCGAGCCGGGCGTGACGGATGTGATTGGCGTCAGCCTCGAAGCACAGCTCGACGACGCGGGCCTCGGTCAAGCCGTCCAGCGCTCACTCGATACGCTGCAGGATTCCATGAACCGCCTGATCGACAGCGCCCGTGCTCTGGAAGCCCACCAAGGTTTCCTCGGCGCCGCTGAAGGCGCAATGGGCGTGCGCAATGACCTCGACGCGGAAAGCGCGCGTCTCTTGGCGCTGCAGGTGCGTCAGGGTCTGCAGAGTTTGGGCGGCGCTTCGATCGCCAACGCCGAGCCGCAAGCGGTGCTGACGCTCTTCCGCGCCTAGGCGCCTAGAGCGGACGCCAATTGTTGGAGCTGATGTCGATCAGCTCTGCGCCGTAATCGTCCTCGTCATCTTCGGCGCGCATGCGCCGCCACGCGCCAGCGGCGGCTTGGAGTATCTTCAAGAGCACGATGGCGATAAGGCCAAACCCGGCAATGCCCGCCAGTGCGAGCGCCGTGACCAGATCACGGGTGAAGCTGAGCTCACCCCGCGCGGTGTCGAGCAGTCGTCCGTCGCGTGGCAGGCGTTTTGCGGCGGCCGCGGCACGATCACCAGAGGCGCGCGCGATCAATACGAGCCGCTGCAAATCGGGAAGCGTGTAGGCGTGCGTGAGCATTGTCGCAGCGGCGCCGGTATTGGTTGCTTCGCCAATCGCGCCGAGCTGCGCCAACACTTCGCGCAAACGCGTGGCATGCTCCGCAACGACAGCCGCGCGAAACGCCGTCGCTAAATCATATGCTGTATAGGCAGCGCTTTCGCGCGCGGCGCGGCGAAACGCTTCGATCGGCAAGGCTTGCGCCGCGAGCGTGCGCACCTCGACGCTGATGCTATCTGGAAAATCTTCGCGACGGCTGGAGACAAGCAAGGCTACAGCGCCTTGTTGCATGGCGGGGGTAAGGTCGCCGGCGAGGCCAAGCGCAAAACCCGTGAGTACGAATTGCAACGGATCGGTTTCTGGCTCCGCGATCAGTGCGCGCGCCATCAGTTCAAAATCTTGCGGGTCCGCAAGGGTGGCTGGGCGCTGTGCTGCTGTGGCGGCGTTGCGTTGAGAGAGCAGCGGCACTTGTTGTTGATAATTCTGGCGCGTGCTTGGCTGCAGCAATTCCAGTGCGGCGACTTCAAGTTCCGCTTCGGAGGCGTCGTTGGCGATCGCTTGCGTCAACACGTTGGCGGAGCGGTTGGGCAACATGCCGGCGCCAGAAAGCAGGAAACCGCGCGCAGCAGCCGGGTCGCCAGCGCGTAATTCCATCGAGACCAGATCGTCCCATTGCCGCTGGCGGTCGAAATCGAGTTGGATCAGTTCGCCGTTCAAATGCTCTACGCGCTCGCGGACAACGAGCGCGCCGGCGTCGGAATATTCATAGGCGTAGAGGTGGTCGCGACCGATCACGATCAACGCTGCGGCGCAGGCCAATGGAAGCAGGACGAGGCAGATATTGAAGGCGAGCGCGCTCAGCACGCCCTCTGGGCGATGCCGGGGGGTGTGGCGCGCCCGAACGGGACGCCAAGCGCCTTGGACCTTAGCGTGCTTCATATCTCCCCACCGAGAAGGCGCTACAAAGCCAACCTAAAAGCCACAGGGCAAGATGAATTACAGGAAAGGCGAACTTGTCCCCCGATCGGGGTTTATCTGCGGCCGCTGTTAAGCAGACCGGTCCACAATCGTGGGTGTAGGGCCGGCTGGGCCGGCTATGGCGCCGCGCGCGCCGTAGCTGGCGGACCCGCCGCGTAGGCGGGCGGTCTCTTCGGCCATGGCTTGAACCAAGCCTTCCGTGACCAGCTTCACCGCGCCCAAGGCCGTCTCGTGCAGCGCGAGATGTTCGTGCAGCGTGTTGGTCCGCTGCTTCAACGTATCGAGCAGGGCGGCTGGGGCGCCTTCGATGAGCGAGCGATCTAGTTTGATGCGCGCAAGCTCCAGCCGGTAGGCGTTGGCCATCCGGTTTTTCTCATCCGCGGGCGCCCCGTCGATCGGCGGCTCGCGCGCCTCGATGCGGCGCGTTTCCTCCGCGATGTATTCGGTGAGCCGTTCGGTGAGCAGCAGCAGCTGCTCGGCGCGGTCTTTCGCGTCGTCAGCCAGCAGCGCCATCGGCGGCCTCCTGCGGCGGGACGGCGGTTTCCTGCATGCGCATCAATTCGCGGATGATGCTGTCGGCGATACCGATGCCGCCGGCTTGCGTCAGCGATTGCGCGTAGCGCTCGATCAGCAGCGGGCGGAAAATTTCTTCGCCCATGCCGCCGCCGCCGAGGCCGTCGGTCTGAATGCCTTCAAACATCGGCGCGAGCATTTGGTTGAGGAAGACAGCTTCGAACTCTTCCGCCGCGCGCCGGATTTCCGGCGGCACCTCATCTGGCGCTGGCGGTGTTATCGTGCTGAGCGGCAGCGGCGCGCCAGGGAGAGCGATCGGGCCTGTCATTTACATCACTTCGATTTCGGCTTGGATCGCGCCCGCGGCTTTGAGCGCCTGCAAGATCGAGATCATGTCGCGCGGCGTGACGCCGAGCGCATTCAAGCCGTTGACGAGCTGGCGCAGTTCGACGCCGCCCGGCACCATGACGAGCCCGCCTTCTTCTTCCTCGACGCTCACGCTCGACGAGGGCACAACAGCGGTTTCACCCCGGCTGAACGGCGCCGGCTGGCTGACGAACGGATCTTCTTGGATCGAGATCGTGAGATTGCCTTGTGCGATGGCGACCGTGGAAACCTTCACGTTTTCGCCCATCACGACGATGCCGGAGCTTTCATCGATCACGATGCGCGCCGGCGTATCGACCTCGACTTCCAAATTCTCGATGCGTCCGACGAGGGCGACCATGTCGCCGGCGAAATCGGCGGGGCGGCGCAGCGTAATCGTGCCTGGATTGGTGGCGCGTGCGGCGTCGCCGCCAACGGTTGCGTTGATCACAGCGGCGATGCGCTGAGCGGTGGTGAAGTCGGGATTGCGCAGCGCCAAGCGCAGTTCCGGCGCATTGGCGATGTCGAATGTTGTCTCGCGCTCCACCAGCGCGCCGGACGCGATGCGGCCCGCTGTCGGCACGCCGCGCGTGACGGAAGAACCTGAAGCGCCTGAGGCTGAAAAGCCGCCAATCGCGAGCGGCCCTTGCGCGACCGCGTACACTTGCTGATCCGCGCCCATGAGCGGCGTCACCAGCAATTGCCCGCCCGCCAAGCTGCGTGCGTCGCCGAGCGCGGAGACGGTCACATCGATGCGCGAGCCTTGGCTGGCGAAGGGGGGCAAGTTCGCCGTCACCATCACGGCGGCGACGTTGCGCGTATTGAGATTGCCGTTCGAGGCGTTGACGCCGAGGCGCTCCAACATCGACGCCAAGCTCTGGCGGGTGAACGGCGAATTGCGCAGTGAGTCGCCGGTGCCTGCGAGGCCAACGACTAGGCCATAGCCCACGAGTTGGTTTTCACGCACACCTTCAAAGTCGGCGACATCCTTGATCCGCGGGCCCGCCCACGCATTGGGCGTAGCGATCGGCGCGGCGAGGGCGGCCACGGACGCCACAGCGAGGAGCGCAGTGCGCGCCGCATGGGAGACAAACTTCATGGTCACGATACGCGACCAGTTTGGTTAACAGCTCGTTCAAACTTGAAGCGTTTAACCGTGGCAAGCAGCAGCTTTGAGAGTCGCCCATGAAGATCGAAAGCGGCCGTTCTGTAAGTTCCGTCGGGGGCGCCAAGCGCGCCGGGGGCGCTGCCGCGCCCGGGTTCAGTCCGGATGTGGACGAGCCGCAACGGGCCGCCGCGACCGCGCCGAGCAGCGCGGTGACCCCCTTGGACGCGCTCCTGGCGTTGCAGGGAGATGAGCCCGGTCAGCGCCGCTCCCGCCAGGCCCGGCGGGGTCAGGATGCCTTGGACACCTTGGAAAAGCTGGCCGCCGGCCTGCTCTTGGGACGTGCGCCGGCCTCGATCCGCGCCGATCTGGAAACCCTGCGCCGGGCCGGGGAGCAGACCGGCGAGGCGGGGCTGGATGCCGTCCTACAAGAAATTGACATCAGACTCGCGGTAGAGGCGGCCAAGCTCGACCGCATGTGCGGCCGGGCCTGATCTTGGGTTTGGGCAGACAAGCTCTAGATTCTAGAGACTTAATGGAGGGATCGTGGCGCCTTCCTTGCTCGATGGACGAGCCCTAGGACCAGCGCTATTAAGGCGGCGCCTCGAGGGGGCGCCGGGAGTTCGTAAATGGCCTCGACCGTGAAAGAATATCGCCCTTCTGACGACGAGCCGTTCATGAATGAGCGGCAGCAGGACTATTTCCGGCAAAAGCTTTTGGCGTGGAAGGAAGAGATCCTCGAAGAATCTCGCTCCACCATCGCCTCGCTCCAACAAGACACTGTCGCCGAAGCCGATCTGGCTGACCGCGCCACCAGCGAAACCGATCGCGCGCTGGAGCTGCGCACGCGCGACCGCCAGCGGAAGTTGATCGCCAAGATCGATTCCGCGCTGCGCCGCATCGAGGACGGCTCCTACGGCTATTGCGAAGAGACGGGCGAACCGATCTCTCTATCGCGTCTCGACGCCCGCCCGATCGCGACACTCTCACTTGAAGCCCAAGAACGTCACGAACGTCGCGAGCGGGTTCACCGCGACGATTGATGCGCTAAGCTCGCCGTGAGGAGGGGTCGATGCTCTATCACGACGCTGGCTTAGCTTGGCTACACTTCGTCTTTGCGTTCGTGCTTGTCAGCGCTCTGGTCGCCGAGCTTTTCATCTTGCGTTTGCCGGTCGATGGGCGCGTGGCGAAGCTCTTGCTGCGTGTCGATTTGTTTTACGGCGCCGCGTCAGTCCTGATCATTCTTGCCGGGATTTCGCGCGTGCTTTGGGGCGTGAAGGGGTGGGACTATTATTCCGTCCAGCCCTTCTTCTGGGCCAAGATGGGCGCGTTCCTCGTCATCGGCGCGCTTTCGGCGCTGCCCACACGCACTTTCATGCGCTGGAAGCGCGCGGCCGACGCTGACGCTACGTTCACCGCACCTGAAGCCGAGGTGAAGCGCATGCGCGGCTTCGTCATGTGGGAGACGCACCTCTTGGCGCTCTTGCTTCTGTTCGCCTCGTTCATGGCGCGAGCTATCGGAAGTTAGAGGCTATACAGGCGCCAGCGCCCAGCTAAGCTTCCCCAAAACAACCAGTCTTTGGGAGGCGAGAGCATGGCGGCGTCGCTGCAGCCGGAAGAATTTGACCAGATTTATACGCTGGGGGACGTCGCGCGCTATCACGGGCGCACGCGCACCGATCGTGTGGCGATGAGCTTCGAAGGCCGCAACACCACGTACGGCCAGCTCGATGCGCATAGCAATCAGGTCGCCAATGGGCTGATCGCCGCCGGCGTGCAGAAGGGCCAGTCGGTCGCCTTTATCGGCAAGAACATGGATCATTATTTCGAGGTGCTGCTGGGCGCCTCGAAGGTTGGCGCGATCATCTCGCCGATCGGCTGGCGTTTGCAGCCGGATGAAGTCGCTTACATCCTCAACGACAATCAGGCGCCGATCGTATTTGTTGGAGACGAGTGCGTGGCGTGCCTCGATGCAGCGCTCGCACAGGTGGAGGAGAAGCCGCTCATCGTCGCGATGGAGGCGGGAGCCCACAATTATTCGCTCTATGAAACTTGGCGCAACGCGCGCGCCAAGACCGATGCAAACGTGGCGGTCGATGTCGAGGACCCGGTCATCCTGCTCTACACGTCGGGCACGACCGGGCGTCCGAAGGGCGTGATGCTCACCAATGCCAATATGCTGCGTTCGCGTCGCGTGCTGTCGGAAGCGCGCATGGATTGGAACGAGTGGAACGAGGGCGACACCAATTACGTCGCCATGCCGATCGCCCACATTGGCGGCACAGGCTGGGGCCTGGTCGGACTGATCAACGCCGTGCGCAATGTCGTCGCGCGTGAATTCAATCCGATGGAAGCGCTGGAGGTGATCGAGCGCGAGCGCGTCGGCAAGATGTTCATGGTGCCGGCCGCGCTGCAATTTATCATCCGCACGCCGCGCGCCCGCGAGATCGATTATTCGAGCTTGAAGGTCATTCTTTATGGCGCGTCACCCATGCCGGTGGCGCTGTTGAAAGAATGCATGGACGTGTTCGGCTGCCAATTCGTGCAGCAATATGGCATGACGGAAACCACCGGCACGATCGTTTACCTGCCGCCCGAAGATCACGATCCGAACGGCAACGAGCGCATGCGTTCGGCCGGCATTCCGATGCCTGGCGTTGAAATCGCGGTGCTCGATGCGGATGGAAAGCCGCTGCCGCCGCGCGAGATCGGCGAAGTTGCGACGCGTTCGGTGGCGAACATGAAGGGCTATTGGCGCAAGCCCGATGCAACCGCTTCAACGGTCAGCAGCGAAGGTTGGCTGCGCACGGGCGACGCCGGTTATCTCGATGAAGACGGCTATCTCTACATCCAGGATCGCATCAAGGACATGATCATCTCGGGCGCCGAGAACATCTATCCGGCCGAAGTCGAGAACGCGATCCACGGCCACGCCGCCGTCGCCGAAGTCGCCGTGATCGGCGTACCGGACGACAAATGGGGCGAGGCGGTGAAAGCGATCGTCGTGCTGAAGCCCGGCGCCGCCGCCGATGTGGACGACATCATCGCCTATGCGCGCACCAAGATCGCGCACTTCAAAGCGCCGAAGAGCGTCGATTTCATCGACATCCTGCCGCGCAACCCCTCGGGCAAAATCCTCCGCCGCCAATTGCGCGAGCCCTATTGGGCCGGCCGCGAGCGCCAGGTGAATTGATCACTCGGTGGTGATTGCGTTGAACGCCAAAGCGATCACCACCAGAGCCGTCGCCGCGAACCTGATCGCGTTCATCCCGAACGCGGTATAGCTCGCTGCGCTCGCGACCGCGCCGGCGATGAGGCCCAACCGCAAGAGAAGATAAAGCGCCCAGGCGAAGCGCGGGCTGCCCATCGGGGCGCCGGCGAGGGCGGATGCGCGCAGGCCGAAGGGCAAAAGCAAGCCGGGTGGCGATCAGGGCTCGCTGTTCTGACGATTATCCAGCGCTAACCGCCTTGGCTGCAGCGGCGATAGCGTCCTCATAGCTTTCGGCCACTTGAACGTGGTCCAGCACGTGAAGCTTGGTCAGTGAGGCTTGCACGCTCGGCCGAAATTCACAGAACACGACGACAACGCCATGCGAAGCGCAGCGTTTCAGAAAACGCTCGAGCGCGTTGACGCCGGAGGCGTCCGCGAGCGGCACTTGGTGGAAGCGCAGGATGAACGCCTTGGGCGGCGGGAATGCTGCGTCGAGCGCGTCGATCAGGCGGCTGGCGGCGCCGAAAAAGAGCGGGCCGCGCAGCTCAAAGACTTCGACGTCGCGCGGCAGTTCGCGGCGCGCTTCGTATTCGCTGTGCGGACGTGCAAAGTCGTCTTGGTCGCGTTCAATCAGCGACACGCCGCGCGAGATCGCTGTCGCTTCGCTCATGCGATGCATGAAGATGATGGCCGCCAGCACGACGCCGACTTCAATGGCGATCGTGAGATCGACCAGGACGGTGAGCAGGAAAGTCGCTAGCAGCACAAGGCGATCGCCCGCGAGGCCAAACAGCAGATGCTTGAAACGCTCTTGTTCGCTCATGTTCAAGGCGACGATGGTGAGCACGGCGGCGAGGCTGGCTAGCGGCACATGCGCGATCAGCGGCCCGAGGCCGAGCATGATGACAAGCACGAACGCCGCATGAAACATGCCGGCGAACGGGGTCTGCGCGCCAGCGCGGATATTGGTGGCTGTGCGCGCGATGGCGCCGGTCGCGGAGATGCCGCCAAACAGCGGCGCGGCCACATTGGCCACGCCCTGGGCGACGATCTCGCAATTGGAGCGATGACGACGGCCTGTCATGCCGTCCGCCACCATCGCCGACAGCAAACTCTCGACACCGGCGAGAAAGGCGATGGTGAGCGCCGAGGGCAGCAATTGCTGCATGCGCGCGAAGCTGAATTGCGGAACTTGGAAGCTCGGCAGCGCGGTGGCGGCCTCGACGCCAAAGCGTGAGCCAATGGTCTCTACCGGCAGGTTGAACGCCCAAACCAAGGCTGCGCCACCGGCGACGCCGATCAGCAGCGATGGCCAGCGCGGCAGATAGCGCTGCAACAAGAGGATGGTCGCCACCACACCAGCGGCCAGCGCAAAGGCAATAAAATTGACGCTCTCGCGCACCGCCCAGAAGGCGGCGATCTTCTCAATGAATTCGGCGGGGACCTCGGTCATGGAGAGGCCGAAAAGGTCGCGCAATTGGCTGGTGAAAATGATGACGGCGATGCCGGCGGCAAAACCGGTCACGACGGGTTCGGGGATGTATTTGATCCAATCGCCGACGCGCAGAAGGCCGGCGGCGATGAGGATTGCGCCGGCCATCATTGTCGCGACCGCGAGACCATCATAGCCGTATTGGTGCACCACCCCGTACACAACGACGATGAACGCGCCCGTTGGGCCGCCGATTTGGAAACGTGCGCCGCCGAGCGCGGAGATAAGGAAGCCGGCGATCACTGCGGTGATCAAGCCTTGCGCCGGGGTGACGCCCGAGGCGATCGCGATCGCCATAGCCAGCGGCACAGCGACGATGGCCACGGTAAGGCCAGCTAGCGCGTCAGCGCGCAGCTTGGTCCAGGAATACCCTTCCTGGGCAATGATGGTGACGGACTTAGGGATGAACAGGCGCCAATCGCGCCCGCGCTTCCGCGGCGCAGCGGTGTTTGTGTCGGCTGTCATGAGTCAGCGTCGATGATCCTCGCCTAAAGGGGTTTTGAAAAGCCCAGGTTGCGCCAAGGCGACAGAATCCGCCTTGAGCTGGCGCAAGGGTGACGTGGGCGGCGGGCGGGGGTAAGATTCCACCATGAACAAGCACGATCCCGGTGGGCCGGAGGCGGTTGTCCGCTACGGCGACAATGAAATCACGATCCTGAAGCAGGGCCTCTATGTGCGCTGTGCGGTGAGTGGTGAGCGTATTGTATTGGATGAGCTCAAATATTGGAGCGTCGATCTGCAAGAGGCCTATCGCGGGCCGGCGGAAGCGACGCAGCGTTTGATCGAGAAGAAGCCATGAGGGCGCTGTTGCTCGCTGTGGCGCTCGCGGCGTGCGCGGCCGCTGAGGCGCCTGCGCCGGCGGAGGCGCCGCCTGTGGCGGAGCCGCCGATCGCAGTGATCGGCCCAGTTGAACCACCGCCGCCGGCTACTCTCACGCTGAATTGTGCTGGCGCGTTCACGCAGGGCGGTGTCGCGCTGTGCCGGACGCTGCCTGGCGCGGCGATCGCCGTGGATGGCGTGGCGAGCGGTCAGGCCGATGCGCAAGGTTGGGCGGTGATTGGCTTCAATCGCGAGCATGGTGCGCAAGGCGTGGTCACAGCGAGCGCCAATGGTGCGAGCACGAACGCGACCTACCCGATCGTTGCGCGGGAGTTCGATATTCAGCGCGTCAATGGTTTGCCGCAGCAGACGGTCACGCCGAGCGATCCTGAAGTGCTGGCGCGCATCGCCCGTGAGGCGACGCTGAAGCGCGAGGCGTTCGCGAGCTTGGCCGACATGGAGGGCTTTCTCGACGGATTTATTCTGCCGGTCGAAGGCGGGCGCGTGTCGGGGCGTTGGGGTAATCAGCGCGTGCTCAACGGCACGCCGTCAACGCCCCACTTTGGTTATGACATCGCAGCGCCCACCGGCACGCCGATCCGCGCGCCGGCGGCGGGCGTCGTCACGCTCGCCAATCCGGACATGCATTACGAAGGCGGATTGGTGTTCATCGATCACGGCCAAGGCTTGATCACGATGTACCTGCACATGAGTCGGCTCGATGTGGCTGTTGGACAGCGCGTGGAGCAAGGCCAGGTGCTGGGCGCTGTGGGCTCCAGCGGTCGCGCGACGGGCCCGCATCTGTGCTGGCGCATGCGCTGGCGCGAGCGTCAGCTTGATCCGAGCGTCGCGGTGGAGGGCTTGGCGGCTGCGCGGGCGCACTTGTTGGCGCAGTAATGTCGGACCGCCGGCTTCCAGCCGGCGGTCCGCAACTTAACGCGGCAACATAATCACATGCGACACCAGCACCACGGCCGGGGCATCCGTTTCGTTCCGCCATGAATGCGCTGTGCCTGCATCTTCGCGGGCGATGTCGCCGGCGCTGTAGGTGATGGGATCGCGGCAGGTGTTGCGTAGCTCCACCATCTCGCCCGAGACCAGCAACGCCATACCTTGCACGGCGCTGTGATCGTGCCAGGCGATCACGCCGCCGGGCGCGACGGTGAGTCGGCGCAGGCGCACGGCTTTGCTCGGATCGCTGGCGACCGGCGTGAGGGCCAAGTCTTCGCCGACCACGCCGCTCTGCGCGCCGAAGCCTTCGCTGCGCGCGCCGGTTTGGATGCGATCCGCGGGGCACTCGCGCACGCGTGCGTTTTGCACGGCAAGCAATGTCGCGTCGGGCGTTGTCGTCACGTGGGCTTGCACCGGCACGCAACCCGAAGCGATCAGGGTAAGGCCCAGAATTGCAGCGCGCATAGCGCCCTCCTTAGTTCGCGCCGGCGAGGCGGATGTCGCAACTATTGATGATAAGGGTCGGCGTCTCGGCGCCGGGCGTGAAGGTTTGGCTGAAGGGCGCGTCGCAGGCGGCGAAGGTGAGCGTCACCGTGACGGGGCCGCTCGGCGGCAATTGTTCGCGCCAAGCGATGCCGGTTGGGAGCAGGTGTTGCATGCCTTGCGCGACCGTTGCGCCATTGATGTCGAGCTGCAATTGCCGGCCATGATAATTGCCGACGATCTCGATGTAGTGCGCGCGCGGTGCGGGTGGCGAATTAGCCGTGGTGGCCGCACAAGCTGGCAGGAACAGGAGGCTAAGAAAGTAGTTGCGCACAGCGTGTCATTCGTTCCGAAAAATGATGCGCAAGAGGCGCTCTTGCTTGGCCGCATTGTACCAGAAGGTGCCGACTATAAAGATATACGCAGCGATCGGGAGCAAAACGGCGAAGACTTTGACGTCTGTATCTGAGGGGCTAGTCAACATTATCGCTGACATGACCGGCGCGAGCGCCAAAAATCCAATTGCGTTTAATGTCGGTCGCATCTGAACCTTGACCACGCTGCCGGTCGCGCCGAGGTCGATTTCACCCTGTATTACCGGGTTCATGTCATCGCGTCGGCGCGTGATGCGACGGATGTGAAAATGGCGCTCAACAAGCTGCCCTTCGAATCGATCTTCTTTATCCTCGTTCCAGCCGATTCTGATCCATTGGTGCGGCTCTGTGTGTTCGCCCATCGCCGCGAGCGCGGCTTGCCGATCCAGCGGCGAGTTGATCTCGAAGCGGTGGAGCGGGAGCAGCGTCACATTACGCCCGCCTTTTTCCATGCTTCTTTCGGCCAGCGCCGGTGTGCCCAGAACCATTGCGCGGGGGCTTCGCGGACGCGGGCTTCCATGAATTCGTTCACGCGTTTGACGCCGTCATAGACTGTCTGTTCGCTATTCGGGTTGTCGTAATCGAGCGGGATCGGTGGATAGGCGGTGGCGACGAATTTGGTGCCTTCGATGCGACGGCCAGTGATGGGGATGAGCGGCACGTTGAATTTAAGCGCGAGACGCGTCGGGCCATCGGCGGTCATGCATTCGTGGCCGAAGAACGGGACGGAGAGGCCTTTGTTGTATTTCTGGTCGTTCATCAGCGCGATCGAGCGGCCCTTCTTCAAGGAACGCAGCAGGCCCATGCCGCCCTCCTTGCCTTTGGCCGCTTGCAGCGTGAGGCCGAACGCGGCGCGCGTTTCGACGATGTATTTGTCGATGATCGGGTTGTTGGCGGGGCGATAGGTGAAGTGTGAGTTGGGATCGACTTGCGCTAAGCAGAGCGAGGTTACTTCCCAATCAGAGAAATGCCCACCGATGAAGACGGCGCCTTTGCCGAGCGTGGCTTCAATGATTTCCTTGCCGCGAAATTCGAGTTCGCCGCTGCGATAGCGTTCGAGGAATTTCCCCATGTGCGGAAATTCGCCGGACATGCGGCCGATCTCGCGCCACATTTCGGCGCGGGTTTCGCGATGCCATTCGTCGGACTGCTCCGGGAACGACATCTTGATGTTGCGCAGCGCGGTTTTGTGCGCGCTGGTAAATTGGCCAACGATGGGCACGATGGCCGCGCCCCAGCGCGAGGCGCGATCAAGCCCCAGCGCACCCAGTCCGCCGACATAAGCGTGCCAGGCCAGCGCCTCGAGGCGAAACATCAAATTGACGGGCTTCGACTTAGCCATGCATGGCGTTCATGCGCGAGCGGATCGGCGCGAGCAAGGTTTCCAGCGCCGCATCGTCGGCAAAGCGCGCCGCCACTGGTAAAATCGCCACACGCGCGCGCCATTCGGGGCTCAAGCGCGCGGCGTCCTTCTCGGTGGTGATGAGGCGCGCGTCGTGATCTTTGGCCAGCGCTTCGAGGTGTTTGAGATCATCGTCGCTGAAGGGGTGATGGTCCGGGAACGGTACAGCGTCGGCGAGCTTGGCGCCCATCGCGGTCAGGGTGTCGAAGAACTTTTCCGGCCGCGCGAGGCCGGCGAAGGCGACGAGGGCGCCTTCAGGGATAATGCCAGACGGTTCGAGGCGCGCGTGCAGGATCGGCTTAGCGAAGCCCTCGAGCCAGTCCTGCTCGATCTGTTCGGCGCCTTGCGGATGCAGCAGCACGATTGCATCGGCGCGGGCGAGGCCGTCAGCTAAGCGTTCGCGCAACGGGCCCGCTGGAAACACTTGGCCGTTACCCACGCCGTAGCCCGGATCGACGGCGACAATGGAAAGATCTTTCGCCAGCGTCGGATTTTGGAAGCCGTCATCCATTATGATGACATGCGCACCGGCTTGTGCGGCAGCAAGCGCGCCGGCGAGGCGATCGCGTGCGATCCAGGCGGCGCCGTCGCGGGTGTGCAGCAAAGGTTCGTCGCCGACTTCGCTGGCGGGCATATCGGGCGTGACGCGCAATGGTCCTTCAACGCGGCCGCCATAACCGCGCGAGAGCATGTGCGCGCCGGCGCCGAGCTTGGCGCGAATGGCGCGCGAGATCGGCGTCTTGCCTGCGCCGCCGACCGTAAGGTTGCCGATGCAGATCACTGGCACCGGCGCATGGCGCGAGATGGTGGTGCGGATGCGGTGCGCGGCGGCGAACGCATAAGCCCAGGAAAGCGGCGTCAGCAGCGCGCGCAGCGCCAGCGCCGAATCGCGTCCGCTTGCGTCGGCCTTCCAGAACTCAGGCGGACGCATGGACGGCCCGTGGCGCACGTGGTTGCGGCGGCAACAACGCGGAAAGTGAGGTCAGCGTGTGTGTGAACGCGTCGGCGCCCTGAGCTGCGACGCGGCGCGCGGAATCAAGTTGCTCGGTGCGGCTTGCGTCATCGCGCCAAAGCACGGTGATGGCGGCGGCGATCGAGGACGGCGTGTCCACGCTGGCTGCGCCGCCGGCCGCGAAAAGCGCGTCGAACAAATCCTGGAAGCTCTCGACATGCGGGCCAGTGAGAATCGCTGCGCCAAGTTTTGCCGGCTCGATCGGGTTGTGGCCTTTCAAATGCGGCAGAAGGCTGCCCGCGACGAGGGCGGTGGGCGCGAGATCGTAGAAGAGACCCAGCTCGCCAAGCGTATCGGCGATATAGACCTGCGCGTCAGCGATCGGTTGGCGGAGCGCGCGGCGCGGCGCGCCGCCCGCGAGCCTGGCGATATCGGCGCCGCGTTCGGGGTGGCGCGGCACGAGGATGAGCAAGGCGTTCGGAAAATTCTCGCGCAGGCGCTCATGCGCGGCGAGGACGATTTCGTCTTCGCCGTCGTGTGTGGAGGCGGCAAGCCAGATCGGGCGGGCGCCGATTTGCGCCAGCATCGAGGCGCGGGCGTTGATGTCGATGCTCGGCGCGGGCGCTGCGAGCTTCAGATTGCCGCGCGCGCTGATCTCTTCGCCGCGCAAGCGTTTCAGCGCCCGCGCAGTGCGGCCGTCAGCAGCGGAGATGAAGGAGAAAGCTTTCACCAAGCGCTTGCCGGCGGCGGGCCAATTCTCCCATTGGCGCAGCGTCTTCACGCTCATGCGCGCGTTCACCAGTGCGAGTTTCACGCCTTGCTTCTCGGCGGCGAGGATGAGATTGGGCCAGATCTCGCTTTCGACGAACACGCCAAGCTCCGGGCGCCAATGCGCCAGGAAACGGCGGACGCACGCGGCGGTGTCGAGCGGCGCGTAGATGTGCGTGGTGCGCGGCGCTGCGCGCTTGGCGACGAGATCGGCCGATGTGCGCGTGCCGGTGCTGATGACGAAGGAGAGCGATGGATCGCGCGCCGCAAGCGCTTCGATCAGCGACATCGCCACGCCGCTTTCGCCAACGCTCGCCGCATGCAGCCACACCAGAGTGCCTCCCGGCCGCGCCTGCGTGTAGCGGCCAAAGCGTTCGCCGATGCGGTCTTCGTCTTCCTTGCCGCTGCGCGCGCGTGCGTTGAGCCATAGCCCGGCGAACGGGCCGACCAGCGTTGTCGCTGCGCGATAGAAAAGGAGAGCGGGGGAAAAGCTCACGAGGCGTGCGCGGCCTCTTCTGCTTGCGTTGTAGGTTCGGGCTTAAGCGGCGCTGGCTCGATGATGGGGAGCCCAGCGATGCGGTCGGCTTCAGCGGCGATGCGCAACATCTCCGCTTCGATTTTTAGCCGCACGATTTCGAACTCAGCGTCACTTGCGTCGAGCGCGGGCGGATCGATGGGGTTGCCCCAGATCAAGACGCCGCGACCGAACGGCAGCGGCAGAATGAATTTGTCCCAACTCTTTTCAAACACGATGCGATTGGACGTGGCCCAGGCGAGCGCCACCAATTTTGCGTCCGCGAGCTTGGCCAATTGGACCGGCCCGCGCTTGAAGCGCATCCGGGGCCCGCGTGGACCGTCAGGGGTCACGCAGATGGCGCCGCCGTCTTGGAGGTGACGGGCCATTTGGCGCATGGCTTCGAGGCCGCCTTTTTGTTGGCCGCCTTTTGCGGAGGAGCCGCGCACCAAGTCAGCGCCCACGGTCAGCGCGGCGTGCGCTACGATGCCGCCTTCGCGCGATTGGGAGACCAGCATCTTCATTTTGGGGGCGCCGCGATGGAACACCCACAGCTTGTGTGCTTGGGTGAAGCGGCCGTGCCAGACGCAGGCGACCATCTTGCCTTGCCCGGCCCAGAACGGTTCGACCGCCGCCTGATTCACCCCGCGCCAGCGCGTGGTGACGCCCACGAACAGCATGTAGAGCCCGATCAGGCGCCCGATCACGAACTGGACGATTGAATTGCCTAGGATATTTTTGAGCATGGGTCCGCAGCGGCGACGGCTTCCGGCAAGCCGCTTCGATCCTTATACGGGGGGCGGCCGGCCCTGCGCCAGCCGCCGTTTGAGTAAGGTATGACCAAGACCGCAGACCCCAGCCGTTTCGACCTCGCGACGCCCGATGGGCGGCGGCGGGCCGAGCACGACCTTGTCTGGGCCGACCATGGGTTCTTGCGCGCGGCGTTCGGCAATTTCCACTGGATCGAGCCTGGCGTGATGGCGCGCGCCAATCAGCCCTCGCCCGAGGCCATTGCGCGCTATGCGGACATGGGGATCAAAACCATCCTCAATCTGCGCGGCAAAGCCGACACCGGCTATTATGCGCTCGAGAAGGAAGCCTGCGAACGCCACGGCGTCACGCTCATCGATCAGCGCATGCATTCGCGCGAACCGCCCAGCAAAGCGCAAGTGCACGCGGCAAAGGAATTGTTCGAGACCATCCAATATCCCGCGCTGATGCATTGCAAATCAGGCGCGGATCGCGCGGGCGCGATGGCGGTGTTCTACAAGCATTTCAAAATGGGGCTGCCGATTTCCGAAGCAGTCGAGCAATTGCGCTTCAAATATCTGCACGTCCGCCAGGGGAAAACCGGCGTCATCGATTACTTCTTTGAGCGCTATCTTGAAGGGACCAAGCAAAGCGGCAAGCCGTTCCTGCAATGGGTCGATGAGGATTATGACCAGAAGGCGATCAAGGGCGCCTTCCTGGGCGAGTGGTGGGCCAATCTCTTGGTCGATAAAATCCTGCGCCGCGAATAAGTGCGTTCCCGTTGGGGGGAGCCTGCGTTGGGTGAGGTATTCCGCTAGCTCGCGTCTGCGCTCTGAAACTGGAGGCGGCTCAAGCGTGCATAGAGGCCACCCTTGGCGACCAATTCATCATGTCGCCCGATTTCGACAATGCGGCCGTCTTCAAGTGCGATGATACGGTTGGCGTCGCGGATTGTGGCGAGGCGGTGTGCGATCACGAGAACTGTGCGGCCCGCGGAAAGGCGCTTCAGCGCTTCTTGCACTTTCGCTTCGCTCTCGGCGTCGAGCGCGCTGGTGGCTTCGTCGAGCAGCAGGATGGGCGCGTCACGCAGGAACGCACGGGCGAGTGCGATGCGTTGGCGTTCGCCGCCGGAAAGCTTGCCGCCGCGCTCGCCGACAATTGTGTCATAGCCCAGCGGCAATGATGTGATGAAATCATGCGCGGCGGCGGCGCGCGCGGAATCTTCGATCTCGGCGTGCGTCGCGCCAGCGCGGCCAAGCGCGATGTTGGCGCGGATTGTGTCGTTAAAGAGCGCGGCTTCTTGTGAGACCAGCGCGATCGAAGAGCGTAGCGAGGCGATGGTGACGTCGCGCACGTCTTGGCCGTCGATCTGCACGCTGCCGCCCGTCACATCATAGAGGCGCGGCAGGAGATTGAAGATCGTGGATTTGCCGGCGCCGGACGGCCCCACCAGCGCCACTGTCTCTCCGGGCTCGATAGTGAACGTTATGTCCGCGATGGCCGGCGCATCGCCGTAAGAGAACTCGACATTCTCGAACGAGATGGCCCCATGCGCGACCTTGATGGGTTTGGCGCTGGGCTTGTCGTTGATTGTGGTGGGTTCGTCGATCAGGCCAAAGATACGGGTGAGCGCGGCGCCGGCTTCGTTGAGCAGCGTCGTGAATTGGCCCAGCGCGCGTGCGGCGGGCGTGGCGACGCCCACGGCGCCGATCATGCCCATGAGATCGCCAATCGTCATGTCGCCGGCCAGAATACGTGCGCTGGCGATCCAGAGTACGCCGGCGAGCGCTACGCCGCCAATGATCTCCAGCAACGGCACGGTCACCGCGCGATTGCGCGCCAGCTTAGCGGAGAGTTTGCGGCGCGTCTCAAACGCGTCGCTGGCGCGTTCCGCTTCGTGGCGTTCAAGGCCGTAGGTTTGCACGAAACGCGCGGCGCCGAAGCTCTCGAACAACAAGGCAGAGAGCTCGCCGATCTGTTGCTGGGCTGCTTGGGTTTGCTTTCGCGCAATCTTGCCGATGCGCATCAGCGGTCCGCCCGCGAGCAGGAAGACGCCAAACACAACCACCGTTAGCACCCAGTCGAAGAACAGCATCGACGCGATGGCGCCGATCAGTGTGAGAGTGTCGCGGATGCTGGCCTGCGCGCCGCGCACCAAAGCGTCGGCGACGACATTGATGTCGTTGGTGAAGCGCGAGACGAGGCGGCCGGGCTCTTCGCGGGCGTGGCGCGCGAAATCGACAGACATGAGCTTGGCGAACATCGCGTTCTGCAGATCGCGCAATACCTTGAGCGCCAGCACTTGCGTCAGCACGGCCTGCGCATACATGGCGCCGCCGCGCACAATGCCGGCGATCAGCACCGCGATCGGCGCCCAGATCAACACGCGCGGGTCGTCTGCGGTGATGCCGTCGGTGGTGTATTTGAGGATCAGCACGTAGGCCACGCCTGCTGCGGCGACGAGCGCCAGCGACGGCGCGAGCGCGGCCATAGTGCCCGTATAGCGCGAGACATACTCGCGCCACAGACGGCCAAACAGGCCGCGAGCCTTGGCGCTCTGTTTAGAGTTCGTGCTCAGGGTCCGTTCCCGGATCGAGCAGGCGGTGGGCGTGGATGATGAAATAGCGCATCCGCGCGTTGTCGACCGTGCGTTGGGCCGCACCCTTCCAGGCGTCGTAAGCGGTGCGATAATTGGGATAGGCGCCGACGAAATCGACGGCGTTGAGATCGACAAATTCCGGGCGATCGAGATCTTTCAATTCGCCGCCGATGACCAAATGCAAGAGTTGCGGCTGCTCGCTCATGGCGCTCCATCCTTCCGCCCGCGCGGATCAGGGAAATCAATGGTGCGCTCGATTAGCAAAGGGTGCAACGCCGCGCCAGCCGCTGCGACGCCTGGCGCGCGCGGATCGGGTTGATTGAGCATAATCGGTTGTCCCCACAAATCGCTAACGCGCCCGCCTGCCGCTTCGATGAGCGCTGCGCCCGCCGAGATGTCCCATTCGTTCTTGAAGCCGAATAAAACCGTGGCGTCGCCTTGGCCGGCCGCGACCAGCGCCATGCGATAGGCTATCGATTGGCGCTCGATGATGTCCATCTTCGGCCAAGGGCTTTGCCAGCGTTTGTCGGAGAAGCGGTTCTTCTGGCCGATCATGCGCGCGCCTTCGAGCTTGTCGCGATCACTGGCGAACATCCGCCGGCCATTGAGGGTCGCGCGCGTGCCCGGCGCGCCGACAAACATCTCGTCGGTCATCGGATTATAGACGACGCCGGCATAGGCGCGATCGTTGTCGCTGATGCCGATGGAAATGGTCCATTGCGGCGCCTTGGCGATCATGGCGGCGGTGCCGTCGATCGGGTCGAGCATAAAGACGCGCTGTTTGCCGATGCGTTGGCTCAAGTCGTCCGGCGTTTCTTCCGAGAGCCAGCCGTACTCAGGGCGCGCATTGCGCAGCTTTTCGGTGAGCAGATCGTTCACCGCGAAATCGACATTGGTGACGGGGCCTGCTTCGCCTTTGGATTGAATTTCAAGCGGCTTGTTCAGCAGGTTGCGCGCAAGAATGCCGGCTTCGCGCGCCGCCGCTTCCAGGAGCTCGAGGTCAGACGCCGCTGATTGCAAGGTCGTCCACGATCAGGCTGGGAATATGTAGGGAAGAATGCTCATAGACGTCGGCGCCGCAGCGCAGGCGTGCGTACATCTCAAGCAGATTGCCGGCGACGGTGATTTCGCTGACCGGATGCACGATGGCGCCGTTCTCGAACCAATAGCCGGCGACGCCCACCGACCAATCGCCAGTGTTCATATTGAGCGAGGGCGAGAACATCTCGGTGATGACGAGGCCCTTGCCGGCGTCGCTCATCAGGCCTTTGAGATCGCGCTCGCCGGGCTTCACGAAGAGGTTGGACGTGCCAATGCCGGGCGGGCCGCCGTGGCCTGAGGTGGCGTGGCCGTTGGGTTCGAGATTGAGCTGACGTGCGGCGGAAGAATTGAGCAGCCACGTTGTTTGCACGCCGTCGGCGACGAGATCGATCGGCTGCACCGCGCCGCCTTCGCCGTCGAAGTGCCGGCTGGAGAGACCGCGCTTCACGAACGGGTCCTCATGTATGCGGAAGCCTTCGGCGAACACGCGTTGGCCGAGCTTGTCCTTCACGAACGACACCCCCCGCGCGACCGACGCGCCTGAAATGCCGGCCAGGAACGGCCCAACGATGCGGCCGGCCAAACGGTTCTCGAAGATCACTGGCGCTTTTTGGCTGGCGACCTTCTTGGCGCCGAGGCGCGCGGCGGCGCGCTCGCCGGCAAGGCGGCCGATGATTTCTGGCGCTTCGAGGTCGGCGAAGAAGCGCTTGGTGCGATATTCGTAATCGCGCTCCATGTCGTCGCCACGTTCTGCGACGGGCGAGGTGCCGAGGCTATATGAAGTTGCGCTCTCCGCGCCTTCGAACCCGTCCGAGGTGGCGTACACAAAGCTCGACGTATCGTAGGAGGCGCCGGCGCCGCCTGAATTGGCGATGCCGGGAATTTTGAGCGAGGCATCCTCGCAAATACGCGCCAGTTCGAGCAGCTGCTCGGGCGAGGGGCGCGCGGAATCGGCTTGCTCAATGTCCGGGTGCGGGCCTTTGGCGCGGTAGCGCTGGTCGATCAGGCCGCAATATTTATCTTCCGGAGCAGCTTTGGCCATCGCTACGGTGCGCTCGGCCAGCGCCTGCAGGCCCTTGGCCGAGAGGTCGGTCGTCGAGGCGGAAGCCTGGCGTTTGCCGATAAAGGCGCGCAGCGCGACGGATCGGCCTTCCTCGCGCTCCATGCCCTCCAATTGGCCCATGCGGACCTCAGCGGAGATGCTC